>CETJ01013570.1_pt1 | contig 14104 bp, 10 predicted proteins | sample 531341 | NCBI WGS metagenome assembly CETJ01 (sample SAMEA2622677, study PRJEB7988) | marine metagenome | isolation source: saline water (ENVO:00002010), including | reverse complement strand
TCCAATTTTGTAAGGAAAACTCCATCGCATCGAACCGAATCGGTAAATGATTTGGCCTGAATCAAACCGTTTTGACCTGTAGTACCGTCAATTACTAGGAGAACCCGTTCGATGAATCCGTCACTGTTTTGTTCAACGATACCTCTCACTTTTCGAAGTTCTTCCATCAAATTATGAGTGGTATGAAGGCGCCCTGCAGTATCAATTACCAGCAGATCAACGCCTCTGGCACGCGCAGCGTTCAACGCATCAAATGCAACGGCTCCAGGGTCACTACCAGCACGGTGAGCGATGACCGGAACTCCTAATCGCTCTCCCCATATCTTTATTTGCTCTATTGCTCCGGCACGGAAGGTGTCAGCTGCCGCCAGCATCACCTTATGACCTTGACTTTGCGCCGCTTTAACTATCTTGGCAATAGAGGTGGTTTTTCCAGCCCCATTGACTCCAACCACAAGTAGGACAACCGGTGCATTTTGAGGAATCGGATCTAAATCGGAACGGTCCATCAACATTCTTGAGATTTCTTTCCTCATCAGGATCTTGATGTCAGATGGTTCTTTTAGGGATTGTTCTGCAACTGAGCCATGAATGTTTTCCATCAACTGCATCGTAGTTTTAATACCGACATCCGAAACAATCAGTGCTTCTTCAAGTTGCTCCCAAAATTCTTCGTCAAGGTTCGAGCGATTAAACAGTCCTGAGAAACGTCGATTCCACGCGGAACCGGTTTTAATCGAACTCTCGGCCGTTCTTTCCTTTTTTTTTGTTAGACCAAACAGTGTCGGTTCCTCGTCCTAGGTTTACGAGTCGTTCTCTGAACTGGGTATCGGAGATGTGCTAAATATTTCCAGTGCCCTACTGGCCGCTTCACGTTCAGCGTCGAGTTTTCGGGGCCCTATGCCGGTTCCGATTGCCGAGTTGTCGATCACAACGTTTATTTTAAAGACCGGATCATGTGGCGTCCCCGTCTGAGCCAACAACTCGTATTTGGGAGGTTCTTTGCCATTAGCCTGAAGGTATTCCTGTAAAAGAGATTTAGGATCTTTTTTTGTTTCAGATCTAAGGGCATCATTTACATAATCTCCCAGCCATTTGTTGACCAGAAGACTCGCTCGTCTAAAGCCACCGTCAATATAAACCGCTCCTGTAACGGCTTCAAACGTATCAGCCAAATTTGAATCCCTGAGATTACCTCCAGATGTAGCCTCTCCTGTTCCCATCACCAACCAGTCACCAAGACCAATAGATCTAGCCGCTGCAGCTAAAGTTTCTTTACGGATCACCTGAGATCGTCTGACAGTCAAGTCGCCTTCAGGTAATTCGGGCGCACCGTTAAAGATTTTTTCTGCCACGACCATACCCACTATGGAATCTCCAAGAAATTCAAGTCGTTCGTTCGAGAGCGGCAAACCATCCTTATGTTCGTTTACGTAAGACTGATGGGTCAAGGCAATGACAAGAAGACTGCGATCCTTAAACTCATAGCCCAGAGCGGTTTCGACATCGTCTAGGTCATTAGTTTCAAGTGGATTAATAGGCAACTAAGTTAATCTCCCGCTCCACGTGGCCAAGGGGGTTGCGGTCGCTTTATTTCACCAAAATAGTTACGTTCACTGGCAATACCCATGAACTCTTTAAATGCATCCATAGCTTCGTGCTTTGGCGGAGTGAACATTTTCACGAAAGTTGAAAAGCCATTTTCAAAAACAAATGTTGGGGTACCGAAAATGCCCAGTTCACGTGCATGTTCGTGGTCGTTCCCTATGGTTTTCAAAGATTTCGGGTCATCTAAAACTTCAGTGAAATTATCGATGTCCAATGAGGCAGAAACGGCTATTTCCAATATTGACTCCCGTGTACGCACATCATCCCGTTCAACATGTTTTGCATGCAAGATTTTTGCCATGTATTCATTATGTTCGGCTGACCCTTGCTGCCTAGCTGCTATACCACCGCGGAGAGGCCAGAGCCCCCTACTCGTATAGTCAGTTCCCTGTTCCCATGCTTTCCAATCTCGTCCGTGTTCAGAGTTAACCTGTTCAAGTGCGAAACTACGCCAATTAATCTGTAGGTTGTCGCCTAATTCTTCTTTTACCATGTCCAGCCACATGCTGGCCTGTCGAACCCATGGTCAGGTGTAATCGATGAACACATCGAATTTTATTACGTTATTAATTGGCATGACTCGTTAATTGCTTTCGTTAGTTGCCGTGAAACGTTCATGTGAATTCTAGCAACGCTACATCGAAACATTCGGGGAAAGGTTCAGCTTTAAAGATTAGTATTGAACTATCAAGTCAAATTTGATCAAAATGCCGAATTTATCTCAATTATTGATGTCGAAATCAAAAGCTGGCCATATACGGGTATTTAATGCATGCAGCGAAATACAATCGCAACTTGATGAAGTAAACGAAGTATTTGTGTGTGGTGGCTTTGTTCGTGATCTTATCCAGGGGAACCCCCCTGGAGATATCGATCTGTGCGTTGCAGGTAACGCAAAAAAGTTTTCAGTCGCCCTTTCTAAAAAATTAGACGTCCAAAATCCCGCTGAATCACAATTCCTAACTTTTAAGATAAATACGAATGAGCTCATGGAGGACGTTTTATCGATCGATGTTGTGACCTGTAGAGATGAGACATACTCAGAACCAGCATCATTGCCGGATGTTGTACCTTCCTCCATCGAAAAAGACCTTATGCGCAGGGATTTCACGATCAACGCAATGGCAATATCTCTTAGTGATCAAAGATGGGGTGAATTAGTCGACCCGTCAAACGGTTTCGGAGACATCATGCGAAAGCGCATCAAGGTACTGCATGAATTGAGTTTCATAGATGACCCGACTCGATTATTCAGAGCAGTGCGTTACGCTACACGCCTTGGGTTCAATATCGATTATCGTACCAACCAATTATTTACAAACGCTCTAGGAAACGTTGACCTTCTAAGTGGCGCAAGAGTTCGAAATGAATTCGAACATATCCTTAAGGAACCAAAAGCTTCGGAAATCTTACGTCAAGCGGAAGAGCTTGGTCTGCTGAGTGCGATCACACCTGGACTGCGCGTGGGATCAAAATCCCTAGAAATCATAGACGTCTTCCTACAGGCGGATTCAAAAACACACGAAATAGAAGATTTACTGGCAGCAGCCACGTTCAGTCTCAGTACGCAGGAAGCAGAGCAAACAGCCAATAGGTTTGACGGGCCACATAACTGGACAATTTCCATATTGGGAAATGCGAAGTTGGCGTCCGTGGTAGGCATCTTGGATGACCCTTCCATAACTCGTAGCGAGGTGGCTGATGTTCTAAATCCGATTCCAGTGCAATGTATAAATGCTTATATTGCAGCAGGATCGACCTTACCTCGACGAGCAAGATTAGCCGACTTTATAGAAACAATTCGATTCGAAAAACCAGAAATTACCGGTGACGATCTTATGGATGTAGGCGTGCCAGAAGGTCCTATCATAGGCCAACTTTTAGATTTAGTGACACGGGCACGTTTGGACAGGAAGGTAAATTCGAGAACAGAAGAACTCGATTTAGCCAGAAGCCGACTTCCTGAATTTCTCACGCACGAATGACATAACCTGTCACTGATGCGAGTTAAATTCCATCATCAGGTAACGCGCGGTCAATATGTACTCCCCCCCAAGCAATAGCACGCTGTGCAAGTCGCTCACGGTGGAACATGTATTGATTTGCAAGTGCCGAATATTCACCAAAGTAATCACGAGCCCACTCAGATGCATAACTGAGGCTGCATGTTTTCGAGAGTCCATACCACTTGCGAAGCGCTCTAAGAATATGCCGATCAACGATGAACGACTCGGATTTGTCTAGAGAAAATGCGAGGACACAATCCGCAATTTTTTCTCCTACACCATGTAACTGGGTCAGTGCAGTTCGGGCATCTGAGTAGGAAGATTCTCTTAAATCTAAAAGATTCAGTTGATTGGATGCTACGGCTTCAGCAGCATGCACAAGATACTTAGCCCTGAAACCAAACCCAAGGTCGCGAAGGAATTGCTCCCCGGCTTCCAATATAACTTCAGGTTCAGGAAAAACTACATCGGTGGGATTTGGACCGATTAGATAACCCAATGCCTCAGCGGCGGATCCGACATTGAGTTTTATGCGTGCAATGTTGGATGTGCTGGAAGTAATAAAACTGAAAAGACATTCCCAAGGATCCTGTCGAAGCACATGGATTCCAGGATATCCATTTAATGCCGGCCCGAGACACGGATCATCAGAAAATCGCTTCGAAAATCCATCAAGATCCTGGCCCGATCCAAGGTATTGGCCTGCAGAATGGTACAGTCCAGAAATATCCTTATCGTCCACCGCGGTGACTTTTACGCCACCTTCCGATTCGCTGACATTAACAGCCCTACGACCGATAACACCCCGATATCCTGAATTTTTTACAGCGTGCCACCTAAACGCCTGGCCACCGTCTAGCGTCGCCTCGATATCCACGAAGCCCAGTGGAAGGAAAACTGACTGTTCAGTCAACGCATTGTGCTCAAAAGTCGTCATAGAGATTGTTTATTACGCCAGTTTCCCAAAGTTTCTGATAGGCGCTCAACACTCAATCGACGAACGTTACATTTCGGCAATGCCCTCTGGAACTTAACACCATAGTTTTTGCGGACGATTCTATTGTCAAGAATCACAAACACTCCACGATCCTTCTGTGATCTTATTAATCGACCAAAGCCTTGCCTGAATCGCTGTACCGCTTCAGGAATACTGTAATCATTGAAACCATCTTCCAATAATTCACTCCGTGCAGCAACGATCGGATCAGAAGGAACAGGAAAAGGCAACCTTGCCATCACAAGAGCGTCGATTGAAGCGCCCTGGAGATCCACTCCTTCCCAGAGACTGTTTGTTCCCAGGGCAATTGTAGGAGTAGATTCCGCAAGCATTCGCATAATACGAGATGGCGGGCCATCGGACCCTTGAGCGATAACCCGAATTCCTAAGGTTTTTAGCAAAGGCGAAATCGCTTTCCGAGCGTTATCCAAAGCGGAAATTGAGGTGAACAAAACTAAGACACGACCTGCACTCGCTTTCGCTATATCTACAAGGGCATCAGCAGTTGCTTTGGCGAATCCGGGCTCTCCTGGCGCAGGTAAATCCTCCGGAACAACAATTAAGGTATTTTTTTCATAATCGTATGGTGAACCGAGAACAAGATCCTCACCTCCATCCATACCGATTGAAGATCTATACCGTTCAAAACTGTTTTCATACGCAACCGTTGCTCCAGTTAGTACCACAGGCCGCTCAGTATTAAAAATTGCTTCGTTCAGAATGGTTGAAACGTTGAGAGGGGCCCCGTTGATAGTTGTACCGCGCCTGCCAGACTGACTACGAAGCCAATAAACTCCATCATCTTTCGGTTCGGGTATCGCCTCCCGGAGGGCTGAAACCGCCGTTTCAATCGAATCTCTTATCGAATGGCCGTCTAGGACGAGCCCCTCGTCAGATTTATCTTTTGAGGCAGAGGCTTGCTCGCACAAAGTCGCGAGATATTGGCAGACCTCCAGTAAGCGGGTGTTAACGTTCTCCCAGACGATTTCAAAATCACTCCAAATTGGCTGTGTGCGCACAGCACTGGTCAATCGCAATTCCGAGTGCTGTTGAGAATGGTTCTCTGCGTCAGTGGCAATCTGAGCCGCGATTTTGAAGAAGGTAGAGGTTGTTTCAATCGCAACTTGCACTGCATCTGTAGCGGCGAGAGCTATATTCTGTGAAGCGTCGAGCGGATTATTATCCGTTTTCGAAATAACGCTAGCCAGCCTTCGGCAAACACCTGAAGAACCAATCAAACGCCGTAACTCGTTCTCAAGCTGAAATTGATTAACTGAAAAGCCAAGATGGTTTGTGGCAGCTGATTCAAGATTATGCGCCTCGTCGATTATTAAAACATCGTGTTCTGGAAGCAAGCCACCACCCATAGCTATATCCGACATTAAAAGAGCATGATTAATAATGACAACATTAGAGTTGTTGGCATCGTTGCGAGCCTTGCGTAAAAAACAGGGGCCATCATTTGCTGGGCAGCTCAAGGCCCCTTGGGCAGAAAATCTATTGAACAAAGATGACATGCGCCCGAGAGCCAGCTCATTTCGGTCACCAGTCTCTGTATCACTTAGCCACACCATAATCTTTGATAACAGTTTCGACTCAGTTTCATCAGGTTCCGTAGTCAATACTGAGTTTTGCCATCGCTTTATACATAGATAATTTGCTCTGCCCTTTAATTGAGTGGCCCGAATATCTCCTGCTGATTCGCCATAGTCGCTCAAGGCTTCGGTGGTTATTGCTATGTCCTTACCGATTAATTGTTCCTGCAAATTAATAGTGTTTGTAGAAATCACGACTCTCGCTCCCGTATTTAGAGCGTGGAGCACGGAAGGAATAAGATAAGCAAGAGATTTACCAACACCAGTTCCGGCTTCTACTACGAGGTGATGCTGAGACTCTATTGCTTGTGCAACCGCTTTCGACATCTCTATCTGTTCAGAACGTGATTCAAAGCCTTGAAGTGACCGCTCAAGTTCACCGTTTACACCAAAAATACTCCCTACATGCTCCGATAGAGAGCGTTCGTCAGGGTTGTAGCCATGTGGTTTTACTCTGGGAATTCTTGCAGCGGGACGGATTCGTGCAGATATATCCTTAAGGTCAACCCCGCTGAATGTTTTGCTTGGGGTTATAGAAGTGGTGTCGGTTGTATCAAGTATTCGGTTCGCCAATACGGCCAAGGAAGTACCGGAATACCCGCCTAAGCGCTTGATCTGCTCTAAAACGTCACGATCAAAGCCCGAAATGATACTGAGGAGATGCAGAAAAAGATCACGTGTCGCAAGTGCATCAGATAATGCACGGTGAGGATTGGCATGAACAAAGTTGAATCTCTGTGACAATCTCACCAAGCTGTACTCAGGTCCCCGCGGAAGAGCAATTTCCGCCATGGACATTGTGTCGTATAAACGATCAGTCTTTACACCGTGAGTGCGAAGAAATGAGGCGTCAAATCCGACGTTGTGTCCAATAATCGGCGCTCCGGATACGAATTCAATGACACCAGACTTCAAGTCGTCCCAATCAGGCGCACCATCCACTTCACGTTGGGTAATCCCCGTCATGTCAAGAATCAGAGGTGAAAGTTCCCGCCGGGGATTAATCAACGCGCTGAACGTGTCGAGCTGTTGATCGCCTCTAAATTTTACGGCGCCAACTTCGATAATTCGATCAGATTTTGGATTAAGCCCCGTAGTCTCCAGGTCAAGAGATACGAGTGTGTCTTGGTTAATTGTGGGCAATTTCCAGTGCTTCCAGCAGGTACCACTTATAAGCAGGTGTCAGAGATTTTGTATGCAGGAAACTCTAACGGAAACCGATTGAAATAAATGGTATCGCCATAAGCATTTACATAGATTTCACGGTTCTAATAGCCCGCTGAACTCAGTACCAGATCGACATTTTCGAACCCTGATTTCAATTCTCCAGAATCGATCGCTCGAATCACATTTACCATAGCTGCGTTAACTGGAGTGTCTACATCAACTATCAACCCTTGATCACAGACAAATCCGTTCATCTGGTATATCTCCGTCGGACGGCCTTTAACAACGTCCTGAGCCATGGAAGGTCGCGTGTTCGCTCCGGAAGACCGTTCGGCGAGCGCTGCATCCAGCATTTCGTACATATCGCCACGCGACGCATCGGCCCACTCAAGCGCTGTTCGACCTCCAAAGTTTTCAACTTTATGTCCATGTGCAAGGCCTACAGCAGCGCATTCCTGCGCCAGTCGAATCTGCAGTTCACGACCTCTAGGATGTTTATTGAGATCGGACATCCCCATACCAGTGGATGCAGCGACAGGATTACCCATCGAATTTTGGCCAAGCTTTGCCCAACGTTCGCCCCACAAATTGGTCGTAACTTTGCCTCCGTCAATCGGATCGAGTAGTTCGATTAATTCATGAAGGCGATTGGTATCGGTCCCGTCATGGTTCCCAGCTCTAAATACAATGTGCCCTTCATCTCGCCTCCGCGTTTTACCTGGTCTTTCGACTTTTCCTGCATTCCACATCGCAACTGAAATGCTAGACATGACCAAGCCGACCGCACGTTCAGCCCCGACCGCCTCGGCCATCGCTGGATCTGTCCATGTATTTTGCGAAGAAACGATATACCCACCAGAATGCACAAATTTGTCAACAAACGTTGCTGCCCATGATGTGTCATATGCTTTCATCGCAACGAATCCTATGTCGAATGGAGGCTCTCGGGATATCAGTTCGTTCTCATGAAGGTGATAAACCTTAGGACGTGCGACGAATGGATCATGGGGGCCGTTAACAAGCAGGCCATTCTCACGAATCATTTCAACATGTTCGGCCCATGTATCAACCAGCGTCACATCATGACCACTGTAAGAAAGCCAACCACCGAGATAAGACCCAACAGCGCCTGCTCCTATGAAAATGATCCGTTTGGCATCTAATTTACTTGACATAATTTTTTATCCATGAAGTTATGGTTTGAGACTACTAATTAATCGTAGTAACTAGCGTCAAAGCCTGTTCGTCTTCTTTCTGTACTCTGTATAAATTCGCCCTGAATGTTTTTAGGGGGGTAGGTATAACGTTCATCAGACATTAACCATGATTCAGACCTCTCACTGCTCGTTCGCACAGTCGCATCTGATCGGGTTTTCACAGAAGCCTTCAGTCGAGTGCCAAGCCCAGGTTCGGTGGGAGCGTTAAGAAAGCCTCCATCAATCACGAAATCCGGTTCGATGAAATCACGGTACCAGCCAAGATGCATAGCACGGTTGTATTCCATAATCATCACGTTTGGTGTCGCCATGGCAATATGAGCACAAGCGATCATGTTGACTGGACCCACACAGTCATGAGGTGCTATCGGTTTCTGATGTGCCGACGCCAGGACCGCTATCTTCTTAACTTCCGAAATGCCTCCGGTCCAGGTTAGATCAGGCATCGAAATTCGAGCAGATGGCGATTCTATAAAACGGCGATGTTGATATCTCGTCATTAACCGTTCTGCTGCAGCGATAGGAGTTGAAGTCACAGCCTGGAGTCTGCGGTGCGCTTCCTCGTTAAGGGGCGAAATTAGTTCCTCGTGCCACATCGGTCGCAAAGGTTCCATCTCTCGAACGATGCGAATCGCGTTTGGGAGATTCCACTTTGCGTGTCCATCATTGGCTATATCGATCTCCATCCCAAGTTTTTCACGAATTTCACGGATAGGTCGCAATGCCCAGTCTAGATCATCCTGAAATAGTAATTGACCGTCGGATTCTCTTGCAATGAAATCGGTTGGGGACATCTTCATCCCTGTGATCCCTTGATCCAGAAGGTTTCTGGCAACTTCCACAGGGTCGGACCACACTTTATGCGCCTCATCAATCTCACCGTAAACTCCCAGAGTGTTGTAAACCTTAATTCGGTTTCTTGTGCCACCTCCTATGATCTCGAATATCGGCATGTTGAGGGACTGGCCTTTTATGTCCCACAGGGCAACATCTATTGCCGAAATGGCACGTAGCTCTGCACCGCCATAACCCGCATGATCGGATAGTCGGAACATCGTCTGCCAGTGTCTTTCAATCTCGAATGGATCTCGACCAACCAGAAGTGGACCAAAATGATCATGTATGGCTGACTCGACTGTGGCGGCTGCATACCACGTCTCACCGAGCCCAGTGAGTCCAGTATCGGTATGAACTTGAACAAAGATAAGATCAGGAAATTGCGCTACACGGATTGTTTCAATTTGCGAAATTATCATTTTGAATCACCAGCATTCTGAGCTTCATCCGTTTTAGTTTCAAAATGTTCCTGGAACCTTGATTCTTGAGCTCGGAATTCAAATATATTCTCCATGTCCGACCACATGGCAGTGGAGAAATTGTCTGTTGATAATTTTGGATCGTACAGACCTACCCCATCCCATCCTTCATCAGACATTCCCGGAATCATTGCATCAACACCAGTAACCCGAGTTTCAACGTCAGGCCGATCAAACACTTCCGGGCGTAAACGAGTGCCAATACCCGGATTCTCGGGGGCATGCAGCCAGCCATTTTCAATCGGTGGAAGCGGGTCTACCATCTCACCGTACCAACCGTATAAATACGGCCTTACATGTTCCATAATCATCGCGTTAGGCGAATTCATACATATTTGTGCGCACGCAAATATATTGACCGGCCCGGTAGCATCATGAGGTGCAACTGGAACCTGATGTGCCGAAGCCATTATTGCAATCCTGTGAGTTTCGGTGATCCCACCCGTCCAGATTAAATCAGGCATGACGATCTGCGCAGCGCCGTTCTCGATAAATTCACGAAATTGCCATCGAGTAAGCAATCGTTCGGATATACACACAGGGGTAGTTGTGGCTTCTTGAAGCTGTCTGAGAGATTGAGGATTCAGGAGTGGCATAAGGTCTTCTTGCCACATGATGTCGAGTTTTTCCATCTCTTTAGCGATCTGAATAGCAACTGGCAACGACCACTTTCCGTGCCCGTCGTTAGCAATTTTTATATCGCCACCCACAGCATCTCGAATATCACGAAACGGCTTCAGAACGTGATCAAGTTCGATTGGTGCGAGGTACTGCCCTTCGGATGGAGTCGCCACCGGGATAGTCGGACCTATTTTCATCGCAACAATACCATCTTCGATTAACTCCTTGGCCAATTCTCCACAGCCTTGGAACGGACCTCCGGTAGCGTAAACACGAATCTTTTTTCTGACCGCCCCTCCAAGCAATTCATATACCGGAACACCTGCCGCCTGCCCTTTTATGTCCCATAAAGCCATATCTATAGCCGATATCGCCCTGAGTTCGGCGCCACCGTAACCCGCATGATCTGAAAGTCGGAACATGTTCAGCCAGTGTCTCTCTATAGCGAATGGATCACGTCCGACTATCAAGGGTGCAAAATGATCATGAACAGCTGACTCTACCGTTTTCGACGCGTACCAGGTTTCACCTAATCCAATGAGTCCGGTATCAGTGTGAACCCTTACCCAAATGGCAGCTGAAGGGTCACTGACTCGTACCGTTTCGATATTACTGATCTTCAAATTCTTTAAGCACCTTTGCCATTTTTCTTTGTTTAAAGTCCGAAGAAAGGCGAGTATACGCCGTTATCGCGCTAGAATTGCGCTCGTCACTTAAGTGGAGTTAATCGTATGCCGCAGCCAGTAATGAAAATTCATAACTCGAGAGGAATCAATTGAAAGCAGCCAGAGTAGTAGCACGACGAAAAATAGAGTTTATGGAGGTGCCTGAGCCACCTCCGTTGAAAACCGGCGAAGTACAGATAAAACTCGAGTCATTGTCGATTTGCGGTAGTGATATATACCTAGAATATGATGCTGCACTTCCAGAGGAAGATTATCCTTTCCTCCCTGGAGCACCAATGCACGAATGTGCAGGTGTTGTCGTTGATAGTCGGGACACTGACTATAAGACGGGACAGCGAGTAATTGTCATTCCACGAGATGTAGCCGGGATGCAAGAGCAGGTCGTTCAAACAGCTGACAGATTGATCAAGTTACCGGATTGGGGTGATCTGTCCGAATGGGTGATGTGCCAGCATTCCGGAACTGCGTTATTTTCTGCGCGGCAATGGGGAAACCCGATGGGCAGAAGAATTGCAGTTCTGGGTCAAGGAGGAATTGGGCTCACTTTCACTATGATTGCTGAAAAACAGGGGGCTGAGCAGATCGTTGGAATAGACCTGGAAGAATATCGTTGCAAAACATCATCTGATCTAGGAGCGACACACACAATCAACGCATCCAATGATGATGTTGTTCAAGCATCCGAAGAAATAACTAAGAGTCAAATGTTCGATGTTGTGGTCGATGCCAGTGGCGATCCCGCAGGGCTGGCGACAGCGGTAGATCTGGTCAAAGAACAGGGTCAAATCATATCCTTCAGCCTGGTAGACCCCACGGTAGTCACTTTTGATCATCGAAAATGGATGGCGAAAAACATCCAGTTGAACGCAACAGTTATAGCTGCTACACAAGAACCTGTTCAGGAAATCCGGGACATCGTTGCGCTCAAAGAGCGTGGATGGATTGATCCGGGAGTCCTTAAAACTCATGACATGAAGATCGAGGATGCGCAAGAAGCTTTCGAGATGTACAGACTACGACAGGACGAAGTAATCAAGATTGCGATGTCCTTCTAACCAAACGGATGACATAATCTTTCCGCGATCAACATGTTCCATTACAAAACGCTTAGGAGATAACTATGTCTGCTGAAGTAGGTAGTACGGCCCCTGATTTCACATTATTTGACACAGACGGCAACGAGTTTAGTCTCAGCAGTCTCAAAGGAAAGAAGGTTGTTCTTGCATTTTTTCCTGCTGTGTTCAGTGGGGTATGCGATGACGAGATGTGTACATTCCGAGACGCCTTATCTGATTATTCCTCGCTAAACGCCTCTGTGGTAGCAATATCAACCGACGCACGCTTTGGTAACGCTGAATTCAAGAATAAGCATGGGCTTAATTTTCCCGTGCTCAGTGATTACAAGAAATCCACAATCGAAGATTACGGCGTAGCATGGCCAGATTTCGCAGGTATGGATGGTTTCACGGCTGCGCAGCGTTCGGTCTTCGTTATCGGTACCGACGGTAACATCAGCTGGAAATGGTTGTGCAACGTACCGAGCGATCTACCACCATTCGATGAGGTCAAATCCCAAGTCGAAGCTCTAGGTTAGAACCAGGTCAAGCAACATTACAAGGCCCGGATACCTCCGGGGCTTGTTTGCTTTAAAAACCTGGAGCATCATTTGCGCTATATAAAAAGTTTTACTGGAACGGACTAACCCTGATGCCGAAGTTCAAAACAATTCCACTCACTTCATTTATTAACTCTTCTCTGTCAGATTCTCAGTATTGGCAATCAAAAACAGCTCAATCAGCATCTGAGTTGCCGATCGGCCCACAGGTATTTTGGGGAATTCCATTCGATTTTTCTGTGGGAAAAAACAACATCGTCGTTTTTTCTGATCGAACCGGTATCGAAATACCGTTAAATCAAAGCGGATCACATCTGGTTTTCGCACATTTCTGTGATGAGAAGGCCACAACCACTGTTGCTGGGCAATCATCCGACTACCTCAACCCGGTGGTCACAGCACCTGGGGAGCACCTGGCCGATTACACATTAACTTTTGAAGACGGATCCCAACATCGCCAGCCGATACGAAGACGATTTGAAATCAATCAGGTACAGACTCGTATGCAAAGTGGTTTCATTTCTCGCCAGCATCATGGTTTGAGTAGTCTTCCATTTCGCGGCCCCTATCCTGAGAACGGATGGGGCAGATGGCAGACAGGAGTAATGGTCGGTGACCCACCATCATCCGGGAGAACTCCCGCAAAGGAAGATAAAGAATCGCGATCGAATCCACTTGGATCGTGGACTATTTATGCGCTTGAGGTACCCGATTCATCAAAAATAATTACTAGTGTCTTCGTAGAACCGACTGGTGCCACCGCGATCGCGATCGGGGCTATGACCGTGTTTAACGGAAGTGAACACCCATTACGCCACGAACCTCTGGAAACGATCGAAATCGACGCTAGCGGAAAGTCTTCAAGTGAAATCAACACAAAAATAGACCTTGGGGTAATAGCGCGACAACAGGACATACCAACTTTCAACCATCACGAATGGCTGGCTAGTCCAGTGAAGGGTTGGGGAGAATCTGTAGAGACTACAAACAATACGACCACAATTGACCTGGCTGCTTCCAGGAACGCAACACTATCGATAGATGGTTCAACAATCGATACAGGTGAATTGCTTGAACTAGGACAAGCATCCAGCAAGGATGGAAAAGTCCGAGCCAGGGTACTCACTTCTCAACGCGTATGGGTTCACGGCAAGATAATTGATTCCACTTCTGGAAAGCCAACACCGGCACGTGTTCACTTCCGGTCAGAGGATGGTCGCTATTTCCCACCATACGGTCACACTCACGAAGTAAACGACAACTGGTTCGAAGACTA
>CETJ01097002.1_pt1 | contig 14221 bp, 10 predicted proteins | sample 531341 | NCBI WGS metagenome assembly CETJ01 (sample SAMEA2622677, study PRJEB7988) | marine metagenome | isolation source: saline water (ENVO:00002010), including | reverse complement strand
TTGACGGAGTAAACCCTTTCTCCGCCCTCCTCGTGAGCTGATGTGGTTTTGAATGTCATGGGGAATGTTGGCCAAGGATTTCCCTCAGACCGTTCTTCGGGGGGACAAGGCATGATTTCAAATTGGTGAACCGATGCTGCACCTTGCCGATGTGCAGTGCCTAGGCAGTCGGCACCAGTATCGCCTCCTCCGATGATCACGACTTTCTTTCCCGCTGCCGAAATAGGTGCCTCTTCGACCGTGAAATCGCCTTGCTGGGCGCGATTAGCCCAAGGAAGGTATTCCATGGCCTGGTGAACCCCGGAGAGTTCTCTGCCTTCAATTGGAAGATCTCGCCATTGAGTGGCGCCGCCGGCGAGTACGACGGCATCGAATTCATTGCGAAGATCACTGGCGCTTATATCGACGCCAACGTTGACCCCGGTGCGAAATTCGGTGCCTTCTTGCTCCATTTGTTCGATTCGGCGATCGATGTGACGTTTTTCCATTTTGAATTCCGGGATGCCGTAGCGAAGTAAGCCGCCAATACGGTCGGCTCTCTCAAAAACCACAACCGTGTGGCCAGCTCGCGTCAGCTGCTGCGCGGCTGCGAGGCCTGCTGGCCCGCTGCCGACTACTGCGACAGACTTTCCCGAAAGGACGTTTGGGAGAACTGGTTCCACCCATCCCATTTCGAAGGCGTGGTCGATAATCGTCACTTCAATTTGTTTTATGGCCACCGGATCTTGGTTGATCCCAAGTACGCAAGCACCCTCGCACGGAGCTGGACACAGTCGGCCCGTGAACTCAGGGAAATTGTTTGTGGCATGTAGGCGATCGATTGCGTCTCGCCAGCGGTCTCGGTATACGAGGTCGTTCCAATCCGGGATGATGTTTCCGAGGGGGCATCCGTTGTTACAGAAGGGAATTCCGCAATCCATGCATCTACTGGCTTGGTTCCGCAAACTGATTTGGTCAAAGTCTTCGTAAACCTCACGCCAGTCCAGGAGACGCACCGGCACAGGTCGTCGAGACGGTGTCTCACGGGAATGTTTTAGGAACCCTCGAATATCAGTCATATCGAATCGGCTTCCTCTGCCGACTAGACGTGTTTGCCTCGAATTTGTTCGATGTCGACCATTGCAACATCGCGATCATCCCTTCGCCGCAGCCATTACGGCTTGTTCGACATCTTGTCCGTGTTCTTCCGCCGCAGCGATGGCCTCGGTGACGCGTTTGTAGTCCTTGGGCATGACTTTTTTAAAATACCGTAGGTGCTGATGCCAGCGGTCAAGAATGGCGGAAGCGACTCCGGATCCTGTCTCATCGTGATGACGGCGAATCACCTCACGAAGGAAGTCGGAATCCTCACCGTCGAGAGAGCTTTCTAAATCCACCATTTCGGTGTTGAGGCTTCGATGGAATTCGTCTTCGGGGTCGTAGACGAATGCGACCCCTCCAGACATGCCCGCTCCGAAGTTTCTCCCTGTTGGCCCCAGGACGACAACCTGGCCTCCCGTCATGTATTCGCAAGCGTGATCCCCAACCCCCTCGACTACCGCTGTTGCTCCAGAGTTACGAACACAAAAGCGTTCCCCCACGGTCCCTCTTAGAAAGACCTCGCCACTGGTCGCTCCGTAGAGGATCACGTTTCCGGCGATCACGTTTTCTTCGGCAATGAACTCAGTTGCCGAATCAGTTGGTGGTTTGAGCGCGATTCGTCCACCGGAGAGGCCTTTACCGAGGTAGTCGTTCGCGTCGCCCGACAGGCGCAAAGTAATTCCGCTCGGAACGAATGCACCGAAACTTTGACCTGCTGAGCCGGTCATGTTGACTGTGATGGTGTCCTTTGGCAGTCCTTGGCCCCCATGAGTTTTAGTCACGTGGTGACCGAGGAGAGTGCCGACAGCGCGGTTGACATTGGAAATGAGGCAAGTTATCTCTACCGAAGATTTGTTTTCGATGGCCTCCTGGGCTTGTTCGATTAATTGCTGATCAAGGGCTCGGTGTAAGCCATGGTCCTGTTGCTTAGAGCAGAACCGGTCTTGGTCCCAAGGTGAAGTAGGTATATGGAGAATCGGGCTGAGATCTAGACCATCTGTCTTCCAGTGGTCGACAGCGCTTTCTATATCCAAGCAATCGACACGACCGATGGCCTCTTCAATCGATCGAAAACCGAGCTCAGCTAAATGTTCACGGACCTCATGAGCGAGGTATTCAAAGAAGTTGACTACGAACTCTGCTTTCCCCGCGTAGCGAGCACGCAATTCCTTGTTTTGAGTAGCGACTCCGACTGGACATGTGTCGAGATGGCAAACCCGCATCATTATGCATCCAGAGACAACTAGCGGAGCTGTCGCAAATCCAAACTCCTCGGCGCCGAGCAACATGGCGACGATGACGTCGCGGCCGGTCTTGAGTTGACCGTCGGTCTGTACGACGATCCGGTCTCTTAATCCGTTGATGAGGAGAGTTTGTTGGGTCTCAGCAAGCCCAAGTTCCCAAGGGCCGCCGGCGTGTTTGAGTGAAGTGAGCGGGGACGCGCCTGTTCCTCCGTCGTGTCCAGATATCAGGACAACATCTGCTTTGGCTTTGGATACCCCTGCGGCAACAGTGCCTACGCCTACTTCGGCAACAAGTTTTACGTTTATGCGAGCTTCAGGATTTGAATTCTTTAGATCGTGAATGAGCTGTTTGAGATCTTCGATCGAGTAAATGTCGTGATGTGGAGGTGGAGAGATCAGTCCAACTCCAGGTGTGGAGTGGCGGGTTTTTGCGATCCATGGCCACACCTTTGGGCCGGGTAGTTGTCCACCTTCGCCTGGTTTGGCACCTTGTGCCATTTTGATCTGGATGTCGTCGGAGTTGACGAGGTACTCCGAGGTGACTCCGAAACGACCAGAGGCCACTTGCTTGATTGCTGATCGTCTGGAGTCGCCGTTATCGTCTGGGATAAAGCGCTCTGGATCTTCGCCTCCTTCCCCGGTATTTGATTTTCCTCCCAGACGATTCATCGCTATCGCCAGAGTTTCATGCGCTTCAGCAGAAATGGAGCCGTAGCTCATCGCACCCGTCGAGAATCGTTTCACTATTTCGCTAATGGGTTCGACTTCGTCAAGCGCGATAGGGCCTGTGTCGGAGGGAACGAGCTTGAAGAGTCCGCGGAGCGTGGCGAGCTGCTCGGAATGGTTGTTTACGAGCTTGGTGTATTCCTTGAAAACCTCGTATTGGCCGGTTCGGGTGGCGTGTTGCAGTTTGTACACGGTTTCGGGGTTGAAGAGGTGATATTCACCCTCTCGTCTCCATTGGTATTCGCCCCCGGACCAGAGATCGCGATGCGCTACCTCTCCAGGGTTCTTTAGGTAGGCAAAGCGATGACGAAGTGCTACTTCTTCGGCGATGACGTCGAGCCCAATTCCACCCAGTTTTGATGCCGTACCTGTGAAGTAATCGTCAATTACTTGGTTAGATAGCCCGATGCACTCAAAGACCTGCGCCCCCGTATAGCTGGCAACTGTAGAGATGCCCATTTTGGACATAATTTTAAGGACACCTTTTGAACAGGCCTTGATGTAGTTGCGAACAGCGGCCTTTCCGTCGATTTCGTTGATCACTCCCTGCTCAACGAAATCCTCGATGGATTCGATAGCGAGATAGGGATTGATTGCGCCGGCGCCATAGCCGAGCAGTACAGCCATGTGATGAATTTCTCGGGCATCGCCGCATTCGACGATCAGGCCGACCTTGGTGCGAGTCCGTTCTCTCACCAAGTGGTGGTGTACCGCTGCCGTTAAGAGAAGCGAAGGAATGGGTGCGTTTTGCTCGTTGCTGTATCGATCTGATAAGACAATAATTTTGGCGCCGTTGGCTATTGCATCGGAGACCTTTGCCCTTATGTCTTCTATAGCGCTGCGCATGCCAACTCCGCCTTCGGTGATGGGATAAAGGCCATCTATCGCGAACGACTTGAATTGCGGGTAGTCACCGCCTTCGTTTAGGTACAGGATTTTGGCGAGATCTTCGTTAGAAAGTACGGGGTGGGGAACGACGATTTGCTTGCAGGAGTCCGGGCCAGGTTGAAGCAAGTTACTTTCTGGCCCCAAAAATGACGAGGTTGATGTGACCAATTCTTCGCGGATGGCGTCAAGTGGGGGGTTTGTGACTTGTGCGAACAATTGGGAGAAGTAGTCAAATATCAAACGTGATCGTTTGGAGAGCACTGCAATAGGGGTGTCGGTACCCATGGACCCGATCGGTTCGGTTCCGGTCCGAGCCATCGGCGCGAGGAGAATTCTGAGTTCCTCTTCCGTAAAGCCAAAGGTGCGTTGCCGCTTTACCACGGATGAATGTTGCGGTGTCAGCAGGTAGCGGTCTGGAAGGTCGTCCAAATGCACGAGTCCTTCTCGAAGCCACTCTCCGTACGGCTCCGCGTCGGCGAGAGTCTGCTTAATTTCCTCGTCGCCGACGATTCTTCCTTCAGCAGTATCAACAAGGAACATTCTGCCGGGCTGAAGTCGGCCTTTTTGGATGATCGTGCTTTGGTCGAGATCGAGTACCCCGACCTCGGATGCCATGACAACTAGACCTTCTTCAGTCACCAAGAAACGGGAAGGTCGAAGACCGTTTCGATCAAGGACGGCGCCGATAACAGTCCCGTCGGTGAAAGCAATTGACGCTGGGCCATCCCAGGGTTCGATTAGGGACGCATGGAATTCGTAGAAATCTCGCTTCCATTGCGGTAGCCGTTCGTGGTTCTCCCACGCTTCGGGCACCATCATGAGTACCGCGTGAGAGAGACTTCGCCCACCAAGCTGAATGAGTTCGAGCGCTTCGTCGAAGCTTGCTGTGTCAGATGCGTCAGGCGTCATTATCGGAAGGGCACGCCCTAGGGATTCGCCAAATGCATCAGTGGCTAGCGTCCCTTCCCTCGCGTGCATCCAGTTCCGATTTCCCATCACGGTGTTGATTTCACCGTTGTGAGCGATCAGTCGATAAGGGTGGGCCAGTGGCCAGGAGGGAAAGGTGTTGGTGCTGAATCGAGAGTGGACCAGGGCTAGCGCACTCGTCAATCTTTCGTCTGTGAGGTCTGGAAAGAAAACCGGAAGTTGATCACAGGTGAGCATGCCTTTGTAGACGAAGGTGCGAGACGAAAGTGAAGGGAAATAGACCGATGGCTGAATTTCGTGTTCGATGCGTTTACGAAGAACGAAGGTCATGCGCTCAAGTTCGAGGCCCCTGATCGGCTTTTCTTTTGGCCCCGCGATGAAAAGGATTCGAAAATCAGGCATGGCGTTGATGGCGAATGTTCCTAACGAGAAACTGACCGTTGGAACGTTCCTCCAGCCAATAGTTCGAAGTCCCTCGTCTTGTGCCAGGGATTCGATTGCTGACACGGCCGCCTCAGGGTCTTCGGCAGGAAGAAAGGCCATGCCAGCCGCGTAACAGCCTGCTTCGGGAAGATCGAGGTCGGTTACTTGACGGAAAAAGGAGTCGGGGAGCTGAATAAGAATTCCTGCTCCATCGCCGACGTTTTCTTCCGCCCCGGTGGCGCCGCGGTGATCTAATTTACGAAGGCAGGAAAGACCGCGCTGCACCATCTCGTGCGAAGCACGACCGTGCATATCAACCACGAACGCCACGCCGCAAGCATCATGCTCGTATTTCGGGTCGTAGAGGCCTTGAACCGGGGGAAGCCCTGGTTGAGTAAGCGAAGCTGCCTGCATTTGAGACGTCCGGAAGTTTCGAGCGAGCGATAGTTAGCGCTGAAGGGACGTCGTTGGCCCAAGCAGAACGACACTAAGAGTACTGAACAGACTCGTAATCGCAAACCTCGCGGTAAGTGACTAGTGATTTTCGGCGGAGGGAATGCGAGGTTTGCCCTGTAGGAGCATCGCAGCGGCGAGCAGGCTGCACGCCGTCATCCAGACTGTGGGGGACTGACTATCGGCAAGGTCAGCGATAACTCCTGCCGCTATCGGTCCGGCTGCTCCAGCCAGCGCAAAAACGGAATGTTGTAGCCCCATCAACAATCCGAGGTCTTCGGGTTCAAAAGTATCTTGTGCGTGGATGGCTTGCAGTGGGGTCGAGGCCCCCAAACTGGCGCCCACTAGCAATCCGTACACAACTCCGAGTGCGACGTTCCCTCCCAAGATAAACAATGAGCCCGAAGCTGCCATGACGTAGCCGATCCGTAACGCACGAGATGCTTCTTGTTTGGCAAGGGCTGCGATAACCCCTACCCGACCAAATAGCTGACAAAAGCCGCGAAACCCGGCGACCGCGGCAGCGGTGCTTAAGGCAAGGCCTTGATCAATCATGATTGGTACTTGGTAAACGAGAAGAGTGCTGAATGAGAACCCAGCGAATGCGTACGCCAGCAACATTCTCCGAACTGTGGGCCGGTGTATCGCAGTCCGAAGTGCTTTGAGAGCGTTAGGAGAGGGTCCGTGCGTCTCTTCTGAAGCACCGTTACGAGCAAAATAGGCGGCTTGGAGTGCTCCCAAAAGAGCCAATACAGCGAATACTCGGACAGCGACTCGCCATCCTGCGGAGTTGATTAGGAGAGCGCCTGCCGGAAGGTAGATCGGGCTACAGAACGCTCCAATCACGGTCAATACGGTGATGGATTTGGCCGGATCGGCAGGCCCGACTCGACCAGCAATAGCTGTCGATACGTGGTAGAAGCCGGTAGCTGCCATTATTCCGAGAGCACTGGAGACGAGGATCGCGAATACCAGAGGGGAACTTGTCCAACTTCCGGCGAACAGAAGCACTGAAGCGAGCGCTTGGATGTTGAAGATAAGTTTGCCGCCCCAGCGGTCAAGCAGTCGCCCGGCAATCGAGGCGCCAAATCCCGTCAAGAGTTGAGCGCCCGCGAATACAGATCCCAAGAAAGTCAATGACCAGCCGAGTTCGTTGTGAATGGGATCTATAAGGATGCCGTAGGCGTAAAAAGCTGCGCCGTAGCATGTGCAGGTCATCACTCCGAGAGAAATGACAGGGCTCCAACCTCGGGTTAAGCCTGTCATCTTGACCACCTGGCTACCTTACGTCTGCGCTAGGGAAGACCGCAGGTATTACCAAACTGCTATGCATAAATATTCAATTAGATGAATAATTATGCACAATTAGTTATTTCATGTACCCTTGAATAGATGTCCAGCAACGCGCCCCTCCGTGTCGGCATCGTGGGTGCCTCAGGCTTCACGGGAGCCGAATTGATGAGGTTGATAGCGAACCACCCGAACATGTCGCTTGTGGCCGCCACCGGAGATTCACAAGCGGGCACCAAAGTTCGATCCCTGTACCCCAGTTTGGCGTCGGACTTTAGCGAAATGGTTTACTCCTCCTATGAGCCGTCGGACTTCGTTGGGTTAGACGCGGTTTTCTTAGGTTTGCCCCATATGGCGAGCCAACCAGTAGTTGCCGATCTGTTTGAAGAGGTCGGCTGCATTCTTGACCTCGGATCAGACTTCCGACTCAAAGATCCGGCGCTCTACCCCGAGTGGTACGGAGCCGAACACACGATGCCTGAGTTGTTGGAGAAATTCGTCTATGGCTTGCCTGAGTTGTATCGAAATGACTTGAAAGGCGCCCGCGGAATAGCGGTGCCCGGTTGCTATCCGACGACGGCCTCGCTTGCGCTGAGTCCATTTGTTCGCGCTAACAAGATTGAAAAGACGGGCGTAATCGTGGACGCAGCGTCGGGAGTGAGCGGCGCGGGCAGAGGACTAAAACCAACCACGACATTCACCGCGGTAGACGAGAACTTCACCGCCTATGGCCTGTTAAACCATCGGCACACGCCTGAAATCGAGCAGGTAACTGGATGCGAAATTCTATTCACTCCGCATCTCGCTCCCATGGTTCGTGGCATCCTCGCGACTTGCTACGCGCGTCCCAGTGACCCCTCGTTTTCGACAGAGCAAGCGCTCGAGGTATTAGCTCAGTCTTACGCTGAAGAACCATTCATTGTTGTCAACGAAGCATCGCCATCGACTAAAGCAACCCTGGGCGCAAACACGGTGCATATGACCGCTCGAGTTGATGAACGAACCGGATGGCTTCTTACTATTAGTGCCCTAGACAATTTGGTTAAAGGTGCGGCTGGGGGGGCTATCCAATGCGCCAACATCGCTTTAGGGCTTGATGAGGTTGCTGGTTTACCTACTAGCGGCTTGATGCCCTGATCGGAGAAACACCATGGACGACAAGACTCCGCCACTTCGGCTAGTCGATCCCGACGAAACTCTTGAAGAGCGAGCTGCTGATCCCGTTGCGTCGCGCTCGGTAGGAGACCACCTGCACAACGCTGAGCTACTAGTCGAGATATTGCCTTACATCCAACGTTGGCGTGGCAAGGTCGTTGTCATCAAATATGGCGGAAACGCTATGACCGACAGTGCGTTGGCCCGCCGATTCGCTGAAGACGTTGTCCTCATGCACCAAGTTGGAATATTGCCGTTGGTGGTCCATGGAGGCGGACCTCAAATAGGCGACCTTATGGAACGACTAGGCAAGAAACCGGAATTCCGTGATGGGCTCAGGGTCACCGACGCTGAGACCCTCGACATCGCCCGAATGGTTCTCGTCGGCAAAGTGAACCGAGACATCGTTGGAGCGATCAATATTCATGGGCCTTTAGCCGTAGGAGTAAGTGGCGAAGATGGTGGACTCATTACGGCGGCTGCTCGCAACCCCGAACTTGGCTTCGTTGGCGACGTCGATTCCGTCGACCCGGCACTGCTCACTAAGCTGTTTGCCGAAGGTCTTATTCCCGTAATGTCCACCATCGGAGCGGATGCATCGGGCCAGGCGTACAACATAAACGCCGACACAGTTGCGGGCGCCGTCGCTGAGGCTATAGGCGCCGAAAAAGTGGTTTACCTCACCAATGTCGAAGGTCTCTACGAAGATCTAGACAACAAAGATTCACTCATCCGCCGAATCAGCGCAGATGAGCTTCAGACTAAAATCGAATCTGGACAAATCACTGACGGGATGATCCCCAAAATCGAAGCTTGTATCCGGGCAGTAAAAAATGGGGTCACTAGCGCTCACTTGATCGATGGGCGAATTCCCCACGTAGCTCTGCTCGAGATCTTCACCGACGCGGGCATCGGAACAATGATTGCCGATTGACTTGCGCTTCAGGAATCGCTAACGAATTAGGAATTTCCCCAATGAATAGTTCAACAATTGCCGCCGAGGGCCCTGAGGCCTATCCACTCATGCCGACGTATGGGCAACCGCCCGTGCAGTTTGTCAGAGGTTCGGGAACCGAGCTCTATGACCGTGATGGCAAAAGGTACCTCGATTTTCTTTGTGGATTAGCAGTGACGTCGCTTGGCCATTCCCATCCAGCGGTAGCTGAAGCTCTCGCCGAGCAAGCACGGACGCTTCTTCACGTTTCGAACTTGTATGAAACTGTGCCGGGTCTAGAAGTCGCGGAAACGATCGACAGACTTCAGGGTGGAGGCGGGCAAGTCTTCTTCTGCAATAGCGGAGCGGAATCGATTGAGGGCGCAATCAAGCTCGCTCGGAAAAACGGTGGTCGGGGAAAGTATGTAGTCGTAAGCGCCCTTAGGTCGTTCCACGGCAGAACCCTCGCCACACTTCATGCAACGGGACAAACCGAAAAACACGAGACATTTCAACCTTTACCCGAAGGGTTCCGGCATGTCCCATATAACGATTTCGGTGCTTTGGAGGCTGCAATCGACCCTTCCTGCGCTGCTGTGTTATTGGAAGTGGTCCAGGGAGAAGGAGGGGTCAATATTGGGGATGGTGAGTACCTGAAACAGGTTCGTCAATTGTGCGACGAACGAGACATGCTGCTGATGTTCGACGAGGTTCAAACCGGGTTCGCTCGCACTGGAGAATGGTTCGCGTGGCAACACCATTTCGATCCGACCAGTGACGTCCGGCCGGACGTGGTCACAATGGCCAAGGCGCTAGGCAATGGTGTTCCCATCGGCGCTATCTGGGCAAAGCGAGAAGTTGCCGCGGCATTCGAGCCCGGTGACCACGCAACTACCTACGGAGGTCAACCCCTGGCCACCTCAGCGGCTCGCGCAGTTCTTCGGGTGATGGAAGCCATAGATGCTCCCAACCTTGCACGTGCAGCTGGCGATGATCTGATGGGCAAGTTATTGGAGGTCCCAAATGTCATCGATACGCGAGGCCTTGGACTCCTGATAGCTGCTGAGATTGATACCGAGGCAGTGGGTATGACAGGGCCTGAAATCGCACTCAGTTGCTTACAGGCGGGCCTGGTGGTCAACGGGATAAGCCCGACCGCTATTCGCTTCGCGCCGCCCCTAACTGTTTCCTCTGAAGAGATCGATGAAGCAATAGAGAAATTAGCGACTGTCGTCGGAGGCAACTGATGCGACATTTCTTAGAAGTTGACGATCTCAGCATCGATGAACTTCGCCGGGTTCTTCAACTTTCAACACAGCCAGATTCGCCCAAGATGCTTGACGGTCAAGGTGTGGCGCTAATCTTCGAAAAACCATCAGGTAGAACGCGGAACTCGATGGAGATGGCAGTCGTCCAACTGGGCGGGCACCCGATGTACATCAAACCCGAAGAACTAGGTATCGATACCCGCGAGACAGCGGAAGACGTGGTTCGTGTCATGGCTGGATATCACGCTGCGTTAGCGGCGCGGGTCTTTGACCATGGCCGCCTCCAACGCATGGCCGCTACCGACGCCATGCCCGTCATCAATTTGCTTTCCGACGTCGCTCATCCAATGCAAGCATTAGCGGATCTGCTGACAATCGAACAAGAGATTGGCCTTTCCGATGTGGGCCGTGTCGCGTACGTGGGGGACGCGAACAACGTGTGGCGCTCCCTTGCTATTGGTTGCTCGATGCTTGGCATCGATACTGCAGTCGCGTCTCCACCCGGCCACGGGCCTAGCGAACTAGATGTTGACCGTGTCTTAGCGTCTGGTGGGTCATTGCTCGTGACGAACGACCCACAAGAGGCGGTTCAGGGTGCTGACGTGGTTTACACCGATGTATGGACATCCATGGGGCAAGAAAGCGAGAAGGAGCAAAGGCTTGAGGCGTTCGCAAATTTTAGAGTTGATTCAACGTTGATGTCTCGAGCAAGCGCGAGCGGCATCTTTATGCACTGTCTTCCCGCTCATCGTGGCGAAGAAGTCACAAACGAGGTAATGGAAAGTTCGCGAAGCAAGGTGTTTCCTCAAGCGCACAATCGGATGCATAGTGCCCGAGGGCTGCTTTCGTGGATCGTTGGGGAGGCAATGGGAAGATGACGAGTAAATCTCAGCGGCAACACTTAATCGAGCGGCTCTTGGCGGACCGGTCGGTCGGTGATCACGGCGAACTGGTGGAACTTCTGGCGTTAGAAGGAGTAGAAGCATCCCAGGCAAGCGTCAGTCGAGACCTTGACGAACTGGGCGCTGTAAAACTCCGAGCGGGGGGCCGCACGGTTTATGCCATACCCGAAATAGCGACGCAAAGGTCTATTCCTCTTGAAACTCTCAGACGAGTCTGCGGCGATTGGGTTGTAGGAGCCGAACATTCCGACAATCTGGTGGTTCTGACCACTCCTCCAGGCTCTGCTCACGTCGTTGCATCAGCGATCGATCGCAGCGACAGCAGCGATGTCATTGGCACTGTCGCCGGCGATGACACCATTCTTGTGGTCGCTGCTCGACACACCAGTGGCGAAGCAGTTGCTAAACGTTTTCGTGAATTAGCGGGACTTTGAGGCCCGTTACCTCCAACCGACACCACCAACTTTCTGACAGGACGTACTTATGGCCGATGGCAACACCCTTTGGCACGGCCGCTTTGCCGGCGGCCCCAGCGAGGCACTACGGGCCCTCAACGACTCACTACCTTTCGATCGGCGCATGTTTAAAGAAGACATCGCAGGTTCTCGGGCGCACGTTCAGATGCTCCAGGCGGTTGGGCTCTTAGACAGCGCAGAGCTATCCGAGATCCTCCTCGCGCTCGACACTGTCGAGGAGGAGATGGAACAAGGAAAGTTCGACTGGGCGGAATCCGACGAGGATATTCACACCGCCGTCGAACGGCGCGCAACAGAGCTAACTCCCGCAGCAGCAAAGATGCACACCGGCCGAAGTCGCAACGACCAGGTAGCAAATGACGTTCGTCTCGTCGCAATAGGCGAAATTGATTCACTTACTGAAGTACTAGCGGCACTTATCGGAGCACTACTAAGCAGAGCGCAAGAGGCCCTTGAACGGGAGATCTATCTTCCGGGGTACACCCATCTACAACGAGCTCAGCCCGTGGAGCTCGCACACCATCTAGCTGCCTACTGCTGGATGTTTTTGAGGGATATAGAGAGGCTTGGGGACGCGCGCCGACGTGCGGATGTTTCGGTGTTAGGGGCCGGGGCGCTTGCAGGCTCTTCTTTACCAATCGACCCACAAATGGTTGCTGACGAACTCGGTTTCTCAAAGCTCTTCGCTAATTCCCTCGACGCGGTTGCTGACCGGGACTTTGTCGCAGATTTGCTTTATTCGTTAAGCGTACTTGGGGTACATATTTCGAGAATGGGTGAGGAACTGTGCTTGTGGGCGTCCAGAGAGTTCAATTTCATCGAGCTTGACGATGCTTTTTCGACGGGCTCTTCGATGATGCCACAGAAGAAAAACCCCGACATTGCTGAGCTAGCTCGAGGTAAAGCCGGTCGACTTATAGGAAACCTGACCGGTTTCTTAACTACCCAAAAGGGCCTCCCGCTTACCTACAACAAAGACCTGCAAGAAGACAAAGAGCCGTTGTTTGATAGTTGCGACACCGTGCGCCTAACACTTGTGGCTTTAACCGGCATGATCAACACTCTTGGTTTCAATGTTGAGGCAATGCAATCCAGCGCTGATTCGCCATACTCCGCCGCGACCGATCTAGCGGACTTTCTCGTTGAACGCGGAGTGCCATTTCGCCACGCTCACGCCACCGTCGCTGGTTTGGTTCGCAAATCTCTTGCTGATGAAACCGAGCTAGTCGAACTAGTACAAGCGCATAGTGATCTAGGGCCGGAAGCCGCTGAACTTCTTCAACGTGGGAGTGGTCGAAACCGAAGAAATAGCCACGGAGGCGGTGGAGCCGTCGCTGTTGCAGCGCAACTCGCAAAATTGAGCGAATTAGTCGGTGCTTTGCGGTGAATCACGACGTTGGCCGGTGGTGCGCTGCCAACGACCGAGATATGGCTCCCGACCACCACCTATCAGCAGCAGTAGCAACTGTTGAGAACTTCGTGCCAACAGATGATGCTCAGAGACGAGCGCGGCAGAGCGTCCTCGATTTCGCCGCAACGTATCAAGATGCTCTGCACCGCTCCTGTCTGGCGGGTCATTTCACCGGTTCGAGTTGGGTTGTTAATCACAGTGGCAGCTTGGGACTTGTTCTGCTGCACACAAAGGTCGATCGATGGCTGCAACCCGGAGGCCACGCGGACGGCAATGGTTGCCTTGGATCTGTAGCCCTGCGTGAGGCGACAGAGGAAACCGGAATAGCTGACCTAGAAATATGGAGCGATCCCATTGACATTGATGTTCATCTTTTTGAGAACCGAGCAGAGTCAGAACCCTCACATTTGCACCTAGATATTCGGTATCTCGTCAGAGCTCCACGAGACGCGGTAGTTCGAGGGAACGAAGAATCCCAAGCACTCAGATGGATCACCGAAGCGGACCTAGTAGACGCCAAGCTTTCTCTCGACGAAAGCACCCAAAGACTCGCTCGTTGCGGTTTTATGCTCGCTGAACGGGTCTTAACCTGACGCTCCTGTAGCTTCACCATGATGCGGTTTGTAGTGGTTCAGTTGGAAAACCTGCTGTTGCTCGCAATGGGGTTCGCTCTTGGCTGGTACCTCGTCACTACGTTGCCACGTTATGTGACCGTGGCTTCTTGCCCCAACTGGCTGACAGCAGTTGCCCTAGCAACGGTGCTACTAGCAGTAGGTGGCCGTTTTGTTTTCGATGGCACGTTTCAGGCCTTGGGAATTGGCCTCATGTTGTCAAGTTCAGGTGCAGCGACGCTGCTGATCTATGAGGTGATTCGCTGAATATTGCGGGTAGATTCTGATCGTGCGCTCAGGCCCCGTCGTATGGATTTCACTGATCGTTGCAGCCATTGTTGTTGTTTACGGAATCGCCTCGGTGTTTGTCGTTCCCAAGTCTGCATGGGCTGAACTAAATCGACGCCGACGCAATTGGGTATTGCTGATTCTG
>CETJ01073996.1_pt1 | contig 14327 bp, 10 predicted proteins | sample 531341 | NCBI WGS metagenome assembly CETJ01 (sample SAMEA2622677, study PRJEB7988) | marine metagenome | isolation source: saline water (ENVO:00002010), including | reverse complement strand
AGGGCGTCGCTCGTGATGGGTAAAGAGCGGCGCGGTTATTCGAGCCACTCGGCGACGCGCTCCGGATGCTTTTCCACCCACTCGCGGGCGGCAGCTTCAGGCTTGGCGCCGTCGCGGATCGCCAGCATGACTTCGCCAACTTCCTCGGCGCCCCAGCTAAATTTCTTCAGGAAGGCCTCGGCTTCGGGAGCCTTGATGGCAAGACCCGGGTTGGCGACCGTATCGACGTGCTCGTCGTCACCGAAGACCTTCTTCGGGTCTTCCAGGAAGCGCAGATCCCACTTGGCGAACATCCAGTGCGGGATCCAGCCGGTTACGACAATCGGTTCCTTGGCCTTTTCCGCACGGGTCAGCGCGGTGGTCATGGCCGGGCCCGAGCTGGGCATCAGGCGCAGGTCCAGGTCGTACTGCTTGATCGCGTCCTCGGTCCGCCGCATGACACCAGCCCCGGCATCGATTCCGGTGATCTTGCCGTCGAATGCCTCGCTGTACTGGTTGAGGTCCTCGATGCTTTTCGCCTCCACGTAGTCCGGCACGATCAGGCCGATCTTGGCGCCTTCGTAGTTGGTGCCGAGCACCACGATCTTGTCCTTCAGTTTCTCGAAGTATTCGCCGTGGGTGGCTGGCAGCCAGGCGGAGAGGGTGGCGTCGAGGTCACCGCGCGCCACGCCCTGCCACATGATCGCCGGTTCGACCGGTTGCAGCTTGACGGTGTAGCCCAGCTTGCTTTGCAGAATTTCGCCCGCCACATGGGTGGCGGCGACGCTGTCGTCCCAACCGTTGACGTAGCCGATTTTCAGCTCGGGCTTGTCCGCCGCCATGCTGGCCGCCATGCCGAGCGCCATGCTGGCGGCGCCGAGGCCGCAAAGGAGATGCTTGATCAGACTCATGCGTGTTAGCTCCATGTCAGGAAAAGTGGCAGTGATGCCGACCGGGGCCCATACCAGGGCTCAAGGTTGTTGCTGGCGCCTCACTTGCAAAGTGGGGCCCCACGCGCGGTTCCGATGCGCGACCTGCGCACCGATAGAGAAAGGGGTTGGATTGGCGCCAGCCGGTCAGGAACCTGGCGTGTCTGCCGAGGCGTCCTGGCTGGCTAGGTTCCGGTCAGAGACCGACGAACTTCTTCACGGCCGCAACGCCGTCCTGACCGTCCCGGGTGGTCACCCCGGCCAGCCACTGGTCGAGGGCGTCCGGGTTGTCCTTGATCCATTGCTTGGCGACGGTCTGCGGATCGTCGCGCTCAAGTGCCATCTGCATCAGCTCGCTTTCCATCGGCACGCTGAACTGCAGGTTCTGCAGCAGCTTCCCGACGTTCGAGCAGCGCTCCAGGTAGCCTTGCGGCACCACGGTAAACACCTTGGCGGCACCGAAGTCAGGCCCGAACACCTCGTCGCCACCGGCGAGGTAGGTCAGGTCGTACTGGGAGTTCATCGGGTGGGGCGCCCAGCCGAGGAAGACCACCGGCTCCTTCTTCCGAATGGCACGTTGCACCTGGACCAGCATGCCGGCTTCGCTGGACTCGACCATGCGGAAGTCACCGAGGCCGAACTGATCGTTCTTGATCATCTTCTCGATCAGCAGATTGCCGTCGTTGCCCGGCTCGATCGCGTAGATCCGGCCGCCCAGCTGATCCTTGAACTTGGCGATGTCCTGGAAGCTTTTCAGACCCGCCTCCGCCGCATAGGTAGGCACTGCCAGGGTGTATTTGGCGCCGACGAGGTTGGGCGACTCGAGCACTTTGACGCCACCGTCCTTGGTGAACGGCTCGATGACCGCGTCCATCGAGGGTGACCAATAGCCGAGAAACGCATCAATCTGCTTGTTCTTCACCCCGGTAAAGGCGATCGGTACCGAGGCCATCACCTTGCTCGGGTCGTAGCCCAGACCTTCGGTCAGGACCATGGCCACGCCGGTGGTGGCGGCGATGTCCGCCCAGCCGATTTCAGCGAAACGCACCTTCTCACAGCTCGCCGGTTCCTGGCCCCATACGCTCTGTAGCGCCGCGCAGGCGAGCAGGCCCACAGCCGTCGATAACGTCTTGAACGTTTTCATTCCGATTGCCCTTGTCTAGGAGTTATGGGGCTACTGGCGCTGCAACTTGAGCTTGGCGCTCACCCAGGAATACCAAGTGGTCTTGTGCGTCACTTGCCTGGTCGTGCCAAAGCTTTCGGTGATCCGGTCCAGGATGATCGCCAGCAGAACCACCGCCATGCCGCTTTCGAAGCCGAGGCCGATGTCCAGTCGCTGAATGCTCGCCAGCACGTCATTGCCCAGGCCTCCGGCACCCACCATCGAGGCGATGATCACCATCGACAGCGCCATCATGATGGTCTGGTTCACCCCAGCCATGATCGACGGCATGGCGTTTGGCAGCTGCACCTTGAACAGCAGCTGCCGGCCGTTGCAGCCGAACGATTGCCCAGCTTCGACGATCTCCTTGTTGACCTGGCGGATGCCCAGGTTGGTCAGGCGCACGGCGGGCGGCATGGCGAAGATCACCGTGGCGATAATGCCGGGCACGCGGCCGAGGCCGAACAGCATCGCTGCCGGAATCAGGTAGACGAAGGCCGGCATGGTCTGCATGAAGTCCAGGATCGGGCGGGTGATCATCGCCACGCGTTCACTACGTGCCGACCAGATGCCCAGCGGGATGCCGAGCAGCAGGCTGATGAGCGTCGCGGAGAAGGTCAGGCCAAGGGTCACCACGGTCTGCTCCCAGAAGCCGGTGAGCACGATGAGTACGAAAGACACAGCGGTAAAGGCGGCGAACCGGGCGCCGATGCGCCACAACCCGAGGCCAACGAAGAGGGCGATCAGCAGCCAGGCCGGCGGCAGCATCAGCAGCGCTTCGATACCTTCGGAAAATCCGCTGACGACACCTCCGAGGCTGTCGAAGGCGCCGCTGTAATTTTCCAGCAGGTGCTGGACGACGTCGTTGACCCAGCTTCCGAGATCGAGTTCTTTGCTCATGATCATTCCTCCTGCAGGCGAGTCAGAAGGCGGCCTTTACTGATGGCGCCCGCATAGAACCCCTGGCTGTCCACCACGGGCATGGGTCCCTCGTTATCCACCAGGCGTCCGATGATCTGATCCAGCGGCTGGTCTTCGGTGAGGGGTGCGATCTGCTTCAGCAGGTTGGCCTCGAGGGCACAGGTCCGGCCGTTCTCGACCAGCAAAGCCAGTCGTTCCAGGCTGATCGAGCCGCGAAAGCGTTTTTCTTCATCGACGACGAAGGCGTAGTGCTTGTCCAGCGCCTGCAGGTCCTGGCAGACCTTCAGCGCGTCCGGGGCCTTGCCGTTATGCACGTAGAGCGGGACGCTGTCGGCCTTGAGCTGGCCGGCGGTGAGGTAACGGCTGGTGTTGACGGTTTCGAAGAAGTTGCGCACGTAGCTGCTGGCGGGATTGTCGACCAGTTCCTGAGGCGTACCGACCTGAATCAGCTTGCCGCCTTCCATGATGCCGATGCGGTTACCGATGCGCATGGCCTCCTCGATGTCATGAGAGACAAAGATGATCGTGCGTCGGTGGGTCTTCTGCAGTTCCAGCAGGACGTCCTGCATCTCCCGGCGCTTGAGCGGGTCGAGAGCGGAAAAGGCCTCGTCCATGATGATCATCGAAGGATTGACCGCCAGGGCACGGGCCAGGCCGACGCGCTGTTGCATGCCCCCGGACAGTTCGTGCGGAAACTTGTGCGCGAAGGTGTCGAGACCGACCTGCTTGAGCACCGTCATTGCGCGCTGCTCGCGCTCCTTGCGCCCGACGCCGGCGACCTCGAGGCCGAAAGCGGCGTTGTCCAGCACCGTGCGCGAGGGCATCAGGGCGAATGACTGGAAGACCATGCTCATGTCACGTCGACGCAGGTCGATGAGTTGCGAGTGGGGCAATTTGGCGACGTTTTGCCCATCGATGAAGACGTCTCCGGCGCTGGGCTCGATCAGGCGGTTGATCAGGCGTATCAGCGTGGATTTGCCGGAGCCGGACAGGCCCATCAGGACGAAGATTTCGCCTTCCTCGACGCTGAACGACACATCGCTAACGCCGATGACCGCGTTACGCTCGGCGAGAATCTTGTCCTTGCTCCAGCCTTGCTTGAGCAAGGTGATGGCTTCTTGTTCGTGTGGGCCGAAGACCTTGTACAGGTTCTCGACGACGATCTTTCCAGACTGCATGGGACGGTTCCCTCAGTAGACATCCAGCTCAGCTAAACGGAGGCCGCAAGCGCACGCAGCGCTCGACGGCTGTTGCCAACTGCTTAATGGCGTAATCGGTAGTCATGTACCGGGCTGAAGCGATCTTGCGGTCGCTCGACGGGCAGCAGTCGCCAGGCGAAATGAGCGACTCATCTCGCGCGTCTGCAGGCTCGGCGTCGTGGCGTTTCACCGCTGTGTCGTGACCGCTTCTACCCTTGGCAGTGCTAGTAAGTTCATCGAGGTTCGTACGCCCCCTGCGGAGCGGAACCGGTACCCATTATTGTTATCTGCTCAGCCGTTGGGGACGGCTGAAGCTACGTCGTGCAAGGCCTCCAATCACCGCCGCACCAGGCGCCGGCTATGGAACATGACTCAACGATAGGCCGCTTTGGGCACGACAATTGTCGAGTTACGACGCCTACATACTGAACGGCGACATGCGTCCTTTTTTATTCATGAGCGAAAAAAATTCATCACGATGATGGTGCAGATTTCCGGCTGTTTGCTATGGAGTGAACCATTACGGCGCATTCGGCCAGTAAAAGAGGCGCTGGCGTGACGGCACTATGAGCGTAGGTCATGTTGTGGGCTCGGCTTGTTTCGCATGGTTCGGAGCATATGGGATCTGCTCTGCATCCATGGCCCTTGACGTGGCCGCGCAATGCGGACCGGGGCAAGCGCCGCCGCAGCGACCTGAGTTAGATGGCAGCTAAAGGCGCGGCCCTTCGTTTAACTGTAGCTAACGCTCTCTTAATCAGCGACCGGCTGGTGGCGGAGGCCGTGCTTCCCCGTTCATGCGCGTCCAAGGTGGTTGCAGCTTGGCTGATGGCACCTTGAATAGCAGTTGTACCGGGTAAGACCGGCTGGTCATAAACTGGGCAACCTGACGGAATTGGGCATGACCACGTCGGTGCCAGACTTCTATGTGTTCGCAAAACCACCATGATGGCGCCTGTCTTCAGGGCTTCCAGTGGAGCGTTTAGCGTGGCGATCAGCGTATTCGACCTTTTCAAAATCGGCATCGGGCCTTCCAGTTCCCATACCGTCGGACCGATGCTCGCCGGGGCGCTTTTTGTCGATGCCTTGCGCGAGCGCCAAATGCTCGAGCGGGTATGTCGAGTCGAAGTGCGCCTGTATGGCTCGCTGTCGGCCACCGGGGTCGGGCATGGCACCGATAACGCCGTGATCATGGGCCTGATGGGCGAGCGACCGGACGTTATCGATCCGGAGCAGATCGCCCCGCGCATTGCCGTACTTCGATCCTGCGGCCAGCTACGGCTCGACGGGCAGTGGCCGATCGCGTTCGACTGGTCCAAAGACCTGCTCCTGCTCGAGGAAAATCTGCCGTATCACCCCAATGCCGTCACCTTCATCGCGTACGGACATTCCGGTGTGCTGCACGAGGACACCTACTACTCCGTCGGCGGTGGATTCGTGGTAAACGCCGAGCAGGCCGCTGCCGGGCTGCTGGATCAGGACCACACCGTACTGCCCTATGATTTTTCCAATGCTGTCGAACTGCTGGTGCTGTGCAAGCGCCACGGCATGCGCGTCAGTGAACTGATGATGGCCAACGAGATGGCCTGGCGCAGCGAGGCGGAGATTCGCCAGGGGCTGTTGCGCCTGTGGGAGGCGATGAAGCTGTGTGTCACCAACGGCTTGCGCCATGAAGGCATACTGCCCGGCGGGCTGAAGGTCCGGCGGCGTGCCGCCAGGCTGCACCAGAACCTGTTGGAGCTGGGCAAGCCGAACGTCATCGGCACGACCATGAGCGCCATGGAGTGGGTGAACCTGTTCGCCCTGGCGGTCAACGAGGAAAACGCAGCGGGCGGGCGCATGGTTACGGCGCCTACCAACGGCGCGGCCGGCATCATTCCGGCTGTGCTGCACTACTACATGAAATTCCATCCGGAAGCGTCCGATAACGACGTGGTCGACTACCTGCTCGCCGCGGCGTCGATTGGCATTCTGTGCAAGAAGAACGCCTCCATTTCGGGCGCTGAGGTGGGTTGTCAGGGTGAGGTGGGTTCCGCCTGCGCCATGGCCGCGGCCGGCCTGGCCGAACTGCTCGGCGCGACACCCGAGCAGTTGGAGAACGCGGCGGAAATCGGTCTCGAGCACAACCTGGGACTAACTTGCGACCCCGTCGGCGGACTGGTTCAGGTGCCGTGTATCGAACGCAACGCGATCGCGGCGATGAAGGCGATCAATGCGGCGCAGATGGCGATGCGTGGTGACGGCGAGCATTTCATCTCGCTCGACCGTGTCATCCGCACGATGCGTGACACGGGTGCCGACATGCACGACAAGTACAAAGAAACGTCCCGTGGCGGCCTGGCGGTCAATGCCATCGAGTGCTGAGTCGAACGGGTGCATCGGGCCCTTCGTGACGGCCCGTTGCGGTGCATTCTTCGCCCAGTGCGGGCGCTCGAACTCAGTCACCTGCACCCCGCCTGTTACCCAGCCCTGTTACCTGAGAGCGACAGTGTGCGGATCGCGCCAAAAGGCGCCCCACACTGCTACCAAAGTGCTCACAGGCAGATAACCCCCGACCTTTACACTGTTCTATCTGCGTCACGCGAGGCGCATGACGGGGGCGTTTCAGAAGGTGCTAACTTTTAATTGAACGCGCATTCAAAGTAGGCACGCTGTTTGCCTTCTTTATAAGCAAAACCAGGCGCTAGCCAGCGCTGCACACTACAAGAAAAAGAGCCTCTTCGAAGGCTCGTGATAATTGCCTACCGTGAGGGTCCGTCATGTCACAGATCAACCCAGGGTCACAGCCCCCGAACCGGCTCCCACAGACCATCGGCTTCCTGCTGCTGGACAACTTCACTCTGATTTCCCTGGCCTCGGCCGTGGAACCGCTGAGGATGGCCAATCAGCTGTCCGGCAAAGAGCTGTACCGCTGGTTCACCGTGACCCAGTCGGGACAGCCCGTCAGCGCCAGCGACGGCCTGCAGATCACGCCGGACGCCAGCTTCGAGACCTCGCCCAGCCTGGACAGCGTCATCGTCTGCGGCGGTGTGGATATTCAGCACAGCGTGACGCGCGAGCATCTGCACTGGCTGCAGACACAAGCGCGTCATGGCCGTCAGCTTGGCGCGGTGTGCACCGGCAGTTGGGCGCTGGCCAAGGCCGGCTTGCTCGATGGTTTTGACTGCAGCGTGCACTGGGAATGCCTGGCCGCAATGCAGGAAGCCTTCCCGCGTACCTCCGTCACACCTCGGCTGTTCTCCATCGACCGCAATCGCCACACCGCCTCCGGCGGCACCGCGCCCATGGATCTGATGCTGCAACTGATTGGCGCACGGCACGGGCGTGAGCTGGCCGCGGCCATCTCCGACATGTTCATGTACGAGCGGATCCGCAGTGAACAGGATCTTCAGCGCGTGCCCCTCAAGCACATGCTGGGCACCAACCAGCCGAAACTGCTGGAGATTGTGGCCCTGATGGAGGCCAACCTCGAAGAACTGATCGACCTGGACGAACTGGCCTGCTACGTGAGCGTGTCGCGGCGCCAGCTTGAACGGTTGTTCCAGAAATACCTGCACTGCTCGCCGTCGCGCTATTACCTCAAGCTGCGGCTGATTCGTGCGCGCCAGCTGCTCAAGCAGACGCCGATGTCGATCATCGAAGTGGCTTCGGTCTGCGGCTTCGTTTCGACCCCGCACTTCTCCAAGTGCTACCGCGAGTTCTTCGGCATTCCGCCGCGTGACGAACGCTCGGGCCAACAGTCGGCGCAGGTTGTTGCGCTGATACCGCGTCCCGGCGAGGCCAGCAGAAATCCCGCCACTGTCGCCGCGTTGCAGCGTGCGCAGGGTGAATCGACATTCGCCAGCGTGCGCATCTGACGTAGCGCACGCTCTGGTTGATAAAGGTGGGTGACGATGTCATCCACCTTTTTTTTTGCAGTTTTTTTGCAGTTTTTTTGGGTAGAAGCTACGCGCTGATTTTTGACGACACTGCTGGCTTCGGAACTGCTTGTTTCGATCTGTGGCCATGGCGCACCTGTGACGCTGCCATGCCACGTCACAGGTGATCCGCACGGTCTAGTTGGCGCGCACCAGTGCGGGAAGCAGATTGCGGCAGATGGCCTCGCGGACCGACGGTAGCAGGGTGGCAGAGCCGCCCAGCAGTTCCTCGACGAGACGACGTAGCGCCTGCGCGCGTTCCCGGGACAGGCCGACAATGGCGCGCTCACAGGCTTGTTCAGCCGAGAACCCACAGGGAATCTCAAAGCCCAGCGCCACCAGGCGGTCTCGAAAGTCGTCCTGGTCGATCAGATCGGCATGCATCATCGTTCTTGCTCCTTTGGCTTCGATAGGCGAGGCGGCTGGCTCAGCGCAGCACGCCTTCTTCGCGCAACAGTTTGAATATGGCTTCGGCGCCGACTTGCGGCGACACATCCTTGAGTACCTGTCCTGCACCGCCGGAGGTCTTGGCGGTGGCCGCTTTCATCCGTTCGGCGCCAGTCTTGGCCTTGATCACCTTGAGCCGCTTGGGGCGCGGGCGCGCCGGCTGTAGCTGCGCCTCGTCCAGCATGCTGTCTTCGATGACAGCCACATCCTCGGCGTGCAGCTCGCCACGGCGAGCCGGGCCGAAGGCATTCTGGCGTGCCGCCGGGGCAGCATTGTCGACGCAGGCAACGAACGGCAGGCGTACCTTCAGCCGGCGGCGCTGACCGCGGGGCAGGGCCTGCAGGACTTGCGCTACACCGTTTTCGACCTTTTCCACCTCGGCCAGGCCGACCACTAAGGGCCAGCCCAGGCGCTCGGCCAGCAGGTAGGGAAGGAGGCCGGAGCCTTCGCCGGTTTCTGCCTGGCTGCCGGTCAGCACCAGATGAACCCCGGCATCCAGCAGGTAATTGTTCAGCAGCGGTAGAGCGTCGCAATGGCTGGGCTGTTCGAGCACAGTCATCTCGCTCAGGCCCATGCCCAGATAAGCGCGCAGTGCCTCCTCTTGCGGATTGCCGGCATGCAGCAGCTGCAGCTGGTCGCCCACCAGTCGCAGGCCAAGCTCGACTGCGCGGGCATCCTGCTCGGCACGGCGCGGGCGGCCCGAGGTCGGATGAGCGCCGACCGAGACCAGGGTGATGACGTTCAGGTCAGTCATGGCGCGACTCCGTAGGGTGGAAGACGCTGTCTTCTTCCACCATCAATGTGCCGTCGTTCCCTGCGAATGGGTGAAGCGTCATCCACCCTACGGGGTTTTCGTGAGCTCGCTGTTTATGCCGCATCGCGGGCGCCTCCTTGGCGGTATTCAGTGACCAGTTCGACCAGCGCAGCGAGGATCTCCCTGGAGTCCCCGATTACCGACAGGTCGGCACGCTTGATCATGTCGCAGCCAGGATCCATGTTTATCGCCACGACCTTGTCGCAGGCGCTGATGCCCTGCAGGTGCTGAATGGCGCCGGAAATGCCGATGGCCAGGTAGACCCGCGCGGTGACCCAGGTGCCGGTCGCGCCGACCTGGCGGTTGCGCGGCATGAAGCCGTCGTCGACTGCCACGCGGGAGGCGCCTTCTGTGGCACCAAGCGCCTCGGCGGCCTTATGGAACTGGTCCCAGTCCTTGACGCCGTTGCCGCCGGAGAGAATGAACTCGGCTTCGGCCATGGGGATCAAGGCCGGGTCGACCGCTACCGCACCGAGGTCTTCGATGCGTGGCAGGCAGCGGGTGATCGGATGCTCGAGGGGCAGGGCACGCGCTTCGTGGCGGGTGTCGCTGACCGGATCGGCACACTCGACGGCGGCGAGAATCAGGCGTGGCGCCTGGCGTACCAAGTCCTGCTGGCCAGCTCCGGCGCGGCCGATGCACTGGCTGTCGGCGACCTGCCAGACGCGGGTAGCCGCACGCTCGCCGAGCTTGGCACCGAGGCGGCGACCCAGTTCGCCACCGCCGGTGCGGCTGTCTGGCAGCAACCAGTGTCGTGGCGCCAGCTGGCTTTCCACTGCACTGAGGGCCAGCACGCGCGCTTCCGGCGCGTAGCCGTCGAAGGCCTCGCCCTCGATGTGCACCAGACGGTCGACGCCGGCGGTATCGAAGGCGGTTTCCTTGTACTCGCCAAAGACCACTGCGACCACGGCGCCGGTATCACCGGCCAGTTTGTTGGCCAGGCCGAGCAGATCCTTGTCGTGACTGGTGAGACGACCGCCGACCATGTCCGGCACCACCGCGATATGGAAGGCCGGCTGCTCGACCACGTGCAGCGGCAACTGCACCACCGCATTGGCCGCACTGCGCTTGGCGCTGCCGCCTTGCTGGGCGCCGCTGCGGTCGATGCGCTTGAGGCCATTGGGGCCGATGAAGCCGACCGCATGGGGATTCTTGCGCAGAAGGCCGTTGGGCCCAGCCCAGCTGGTTTCGCCGCCCGCTGCGGCCGAGGCCATGGCGGCGTGCAGCGGATGCAGACGGTTACGGGCGATCCACTCGGCGCGAGGGTCGCGGCGGATGATGTCGCTCATCAGTGCACCTCCAGGGATTCAGGCTTGGCCGCTGCGGACTTTTTTGCCGGGGCAGGTTTCTCCAGCAATACGTCGGCGACCAGTTCGGCGATGTCTTTGATCTGCGGCCGAGGCTCGACCACACCTTCGAGCATCGCGGTGCACTGCGGGCAGCCCACGGCCACCAGTTCGGCGCCAGTCTCCTTGATGTCCACCATGCGCATGTCGGGAATCCGCTGCTTGCCGGGAATGTCGGTGATCGGCGCGCCGCCACCACCGCCGCAGCAGCGGGAACGGAAGCCGGAACGCTCCATTTCCTTGACCTCGATACCGATGGCCTTGAGCACGCTGCGCGGCGCTTCGTACTCACCGTTGTAGCGGCCCAGGTAGCAGGGGTCGTGATAGGTCACGCTGCCGCCCTTGTGCTGACCCAGGCTGAGTTTCTGCCCGCGGATCAACTCTTCCATGTAGGTGCTGTGGTGCAGTACCTGATATTCGCCACCCAGTGCGCCGTATTCGTTCTTCAGCACATGGAAGCTGTGGGGGTCGCAGCTGACGATCTTGTTGAAGCGGTACTTGGCCAGGGTCTCGATGTTGCGTCTGGCCAGCGACTGGAAGGTCGCTTCGTCACCCAGACGGCGTGCCACGTCGCCGCTGTCACGCTCCTCCAGGCCGAGGACGGCGAAGTCGACGTCGGCGGCCTTGAGTACCTTGACGAATGCGCGCAGGGTGCGCTGGTTGCGCATGTCGAAGGCGCCGTCGCCGACCCAAAACAGCACGTCGACCTGCTTCTTCTCGCTCATCAGCTGCAGGTTGAGGTCGGCGGCCCAGTTGAGGCGGCCACCGGGGGCGAAGCCGCCGGGGTTATCGGTGGCGATCAGGTTGTCCAGCACCTCGGCGCCCTTGTTTGGCGTCGCACCCTTTTCCAGGGTGAGGTGGCGGCGCATGTCGACGATGGCATCGACGTGCTCGATCATCATCGGGCACTCCTCGACGCAGGCGCGGCAGGTGGTGCAGGACCACAGCGTTTCCGCCTCGACTAGGCCCTTGCCTTCGGCAAAGACGATGGGCTGGTGCGGGTTGCCGCCGTGCTCGCCCACCGGAATGCCGGGATAGGGGCTGCCGAAGTAACCCTTGTCGCTGCCTCCGGCGAGGCCGACGACCATGTCCTGAATCAGCTTCTTCGGGTTCAGCGGCTGGCCGGCGGCGAAGGCCGGGCACGCTGCCTCGCAACGACCGCACTGCACACAGGCATCGAAGCCGAGCAGCTGGTTCCAGGTGAAGTCCTTGGGCTTTTCCACACCCAGCGGTGCGTTTGGATCGGTCAGATCCAGGGCCTTGAGGCCGCTGGAACGGGCCGCGCTGGCGTTGTGCGGAGTGCGGAAACGCTCAGGACGGCGGTGCCAGGCCAGGTGCAGGGCACCGGCGAAGGCATGCTTCATCGGCCCGCCCCAGGTCATGCCGAAGAACATCTCCGACACACCCCAGGCCACGCCGAGCGCCAGCACGGCCGCGAGGATCCAGCCGCCGAAATCTGCCGGCAGGATGCCAGCTACCGGCAGGGTGGCGATGAAGAAGCTGAACGAGAACATCAGCAAGCTCTTCGGAAGGCGCATCCAGGGGCCTTTCGACAGCCGTGCCGGCGGGTTGCGGCGGCGTTTGGCAACAAACAGCGCGCCGACAAACATCAGCACGCAGGCAGCGAGCAGGGCAAAGCCGAGAATCCGGCTCTGCAGACCGAAGCCGTGCACGATGATCGCCAGTACAGCCGCCAGGACAAAGCCGCCAGCCGTGGCCACGTGAGTCTTGGACATGTATTTGTCGCGTTCGACCACATGGTGCAGATCGACCAGGTAGCGCCGTGGCATGGCCATCAGGCCACCGATCCAGTCGACCTTGGTTGGCCGACCGCGGCGCCACATGGCGAAGCGCCTGCCTGCGCCGAGTACGGCAAGCGCGAGGGCGGCGAACAGGAGAATGGGAAGAATGGTATTCAACATGTGAGGCTCCCACCGCCAATGTCAGGGGATGATGCGTTTCAGTCCTTCGCCCCTCCGGAAAGAGGGTCAGGGTGAGCAGTTGGTCCGCGGGACCGACCCTCACCCCAGCCCTCTCCCCAAAAAGGGAGAGGGAGCCAGACCGGGTCAGACCGTCAACGTTGCGCTGGACTTAAAAGTCCTTGCACAGCCGTAGCGCGTCATAGATCGCCGCGTGGGTGTTGCGCTGCGCGACGCAGTCGCCGATGCGGAACAGCAGGTAGCCTTCGCCGCTCTGCGAAAGGCAGGGCTGCGGCTGGATCGCGAACAATGCCTCGACGTCGATCTGGCCCTTGTTGCGCGAGCCTTCCTTGAGGGCGTAGTACAGGCGCTCGTCAGGACGCACACCGTTCTCCACCACCACCTGGTCGACCACCCGCTCTTCCTGCGCGCCGGTGTATTCGTTCTCCAGCACTGCCACCAGCTTGTCGCCCTCGCGGTAGACCTTTTCCAGCATCAGGTCGCCGGTCATGATCACTTCCTTCGGGTACAGGCTGCGGTAGTAGGTCGGGAAGCTGGTGCCGCCAATCGCCACGCCGGGCTTGATGTCATCGGTGACGATTTCCACCTTGGCGCCTTTTTCGGCGATGAAGTCGGCCACCGACATGCCGGTGAACTCGCAGATGGTGTCGTAGACCAGCACGTTGTTGCCGGGCGCCACCTTGCCGTCGAGGATGTCCCAGCTGCTGACAACCAGGCCTTCTTCCGCGCCCCAGTGCTCGTTCTGCTCGATGAACGGGTGACCGCCGTTGGCCAGTACCACGATGTCCGGACGCAGATCGAGAATGGTCTCCGAATCCGCACCGGTACCCAGGCGAAGGTCGACGCCGAGGCGTGCGATTTCCAGCTGGAACCAGCGGGTGATGCCCGCCATCTGATCACGTTGCGGTGCCTTGGCGGCGAGGTTGATCTGCCCGCCGAGGCTGTCCTTTTTCTCGAAGAGGGTGACGTCATGGCCGCGTTCGGCAGCGACACGTGCGGCCTCCATACCGGCCGGACCACCGCCCACGATCACTACCTTACGCTTGGGCCCGGTGGTCTTCTCGATGATGTGCGGCAGGCCCATGTATTCCCGGCTGGTGGCCGCGTTCTGGATGCAGAGCACGTCCAGGCCCTGATACTGGCGGTCGATGCAGTAGTTGGCGCCGACACACTGTTTGATCTGGTCCACCTGGCCCATCTTGATCTTGGCGATCAGGTGCGGGTCGGCGATGTGGGCGCGGGTCATGCCGACCATGTCCACGTAGCCGCCCTCGAGGATGCGCTGGGCCTGGTTCGGATCCTTGATGTTCTGCGCATGCAGGACCGGGACGTTGACCACTTCCTTGATGCCGGCGGCCAGGTGCAGGAACGGCTCCGGCGGATAGCTCATGTTTGGAATGACGTTGGCCAGGGTGTTGTGCGTATCGCAACCCGAGCCGATCACGCCGAAGAAGTCGACCATGCCGGTGGCATCGTAGTACTTGGCGATCTCTTTCATGTCTTCGTGGGTGAGGCCGTCCGGATGGAACTCGTCACCGGTGATGCGCATGCCGACGCAGAAGTCGTCACCCACCTCGGCGCGCACGGCCTTGAGCACTTCCAGGCCGAACTTCATGCGGCCCTCGAAGGTGCCGCCCCATTCGTCGGTACGCTTGTTCACCCGCGGCGACCAGAAC
>CETJ01045002.1_pt1 | contig 14409 bp, 10 predicted proteins | sample 531341 | NCBI WGS metagenome assembly CETJ01 (sample SAMEA2622677, study PRJEB7988) | marine metagenome | isolation source: saline water (ENVO:00002010), including | reverse complement strand
ATCTTGCCGCGCTTGGCTTCGTCGCTGGCGCGGTACTGTTCGACCTGTGCTGCGTTGGCGGCCAGTACCTCGTCCAGCATGGCCTCGATGGCGCCGCTGTCGGTGACCTGCTTGAGCCCCTTGGCTTCGATGATCGCATCGGCAGAGTCCCCTTCGCCGGCGGCCAGCGCCTCGAATACCATCTTGGCGATCTTGCCGCTGATGGTGTTGTCCTTGATGCGCAGGATCATGCCGCCGAGTTGCGCAGCGCTGACCGGCGATTGCTCGATCTCCAGGCCTTCCTTGTTGAGCAGGCTGGACAGCTCGCCCATCACCCAGTTGGCCGCCAGCTTGGCGTCACCGCAGGTTTGCTGCACCTGCTCGAAGTAGTCGGCCAGTTCGCGGCTGGCGCTCAAGACGCTGGCGTCGTAGGTTGACAGGCCGAACTGGCTTTCGAAACGCTCGCGTTTTTGCTGCGGCAGTTCCGGCAGCTCGCCACGGACTTCTTCGATAAAGCTCGGTTCCAGCACCACGGGCAGCAGGTCAGGGCAGGGGAAGTAGCGGTAGTCGTTAGCTTCTTCCTTGCTGCGCATGGACCGGGTTTCGTCCTTGTTTGGATCGTACAGGCGGGTCTCCTGGACCACCTTGCCGCCATCCTCGATCAGCTCGATCTGGCGCTGGACTTCGGTGTTGATTGCCTTCTCGATAAAGCGGAACGAGTTGACGTTCTTGATCTCGCAGCGGGTGCCGAACTCGGTCTGGCCCTTGGGGCGCACCGAGACGTTGCAGTCGCAGCGCAAGGATCCTTCGGCCATGTTGCCGTCGCAGATGCCGAGATAACGCACCAGCGAGTGGATGGTCTTGGCGTAGGCGACCGCTTCCTTGGCGCTGCGCATGTCCGGCTCGGACACGATTTCCAGCAGCGGGGTGCCGGCGCGGTTGAGGTCGATGCCGCTCATGCCGTGGAAGTCTTCGTGCAGGCTCTTGCCGGCGTCTTCTTCCAGGTGCGCGCGGGTCACGCCAACACGCTTGACGGTGCCGTCTTCCAGGGTGATGTCCAGATAGCCCTTGCCGACGATGGGGTGATCCATCTGGCTGGTCTGGTAGCCCTTGGGCAGGTCCGGGTAGAAGTAGTTTTTGCGCGCGAACACGTTGGTCATGCCGATCTCGGCGTCGATCGCCAGACCGAACTTGACCGCGTTGCGCACGGCCTGGGCGTTGAGCACCGGCAGGGTGCCCGGCATGCCCAAGTCAACCAGGCTGGCCTGGGTGTTGGGTTCGGCGCCGAAGGTAGTGGCGCTGCCGGAGAAGATCTTCGACGCGGTGGTGAGCTGGGCGTGGATTTCCAGCCCGATGACGATTTCCCATTGCATTGCTGTCAATCCTCTCAGTAGCCGGCCGGAGCGCGCTGGTGCCAGTCGGTAACCTGCTGGTACTGGTGCGCGATGTTGAGCAGACGGGCTTCGCTGAAGTAGGGCCCCAGCAGCTGCATGCCCAGCGGCAGACCGTTGGCAAACCCGGCGGGCAGGGCGATGCCCGGAACCCCGGCCAGGTTGGCGGTAATGGTGTAGATGTCGGTCAGGTACAGGCTGACCGGGTCGTCGATCTTCTCGCCGATCTTGAACGCCGGGGTCGGCGAGGTCGGGCAGAGGATCACATCGACCTGTTCGTAGGCGGCCATGAAGTCGTTCTTGATCAGGCGACGGATCTTCTGGGCTTTCAGGTAATAGGCATCGTAGTAACCGGCCGACAGCGCGTAGGTGCCGACCATGATGCGGCGCTTGACCTCGGCGCCGAAACCTTCGGCACGTGAGCGCTTGTACAGGTCGGTCAGGTCGGCCGGGTGGTCGCAGCGGTAGCCGAAGCGCACGCCGTCAAAGCGGGACAGGTTGGAGGAGGCTTCAGCCGGGGCGATGACGTAGTAGGCCGGAATCGCCAGCTCGGCGTTCGGCAGGCTGATTTCCCTGACTTCGGCGCCGAGCGCCTGAAATTGCTTGACCGCGGCGCTGATGGCGTCGCTGGTCGCAGCGTCCAGGCCGGCGGCGAAGTATTCCTTTGGCAGGCCGATGCGCAGGCCCTTGAGCGAGTCGTTCAGGCTGGCGCTGTAGTCCGGCACCGGCTGGTCGACGCTGGTGGAATCCTTGGCGTCGAAACCGGCCATGACCTGCAGCATCAGCGCGCAGTCTTCGGCGGTGCGGGCCATCGGGCCGCCCTGATCCAGGCTCGAAGCGTAGGCCACCATGCCCCAGCGCGAAACCCGACCATAGGTCGGCTTCAGGCCGGTCAGAGCCGTGAAGCCGGCGGGCTGGCGGATCGAGCCGCCTGTGTCGGTGCCCGTAGCCGCAGCGCACAGGCGGCCGGCTACAGCGGCAGCAGAGCCGCCGGAGGAGCCGCCGGGTACCCGGTCGGTGTCCCAAGGGTTGCGGGTCGGGCCGTAGAAACTGGACTCGGTGGACGAACCCATGGCGAATTCGTCGAGGTTGGTCTTGCCGAGGCTTACCGCGCCGGCGTCGAGGAAGCGCTGGGTGACGGTCGATTCGTACGGCGAAATGAAGTTGTCGAGCATCTTCGAGCCGCAGCTGGTGCGCTGGCCCTGGGTGCAGAACAGGTCCTTGTGCGCCAGCGGAATACCGGTGAGCGCAGTGGCGTTGCCGGCGGCGATGCGGGCATCCGCTGCGGCGGCCTGCTCAAGGGCCGATTCGGCGGTAACGGTGATATAGCTGTTGAGGCTGCCATCAAGCTGTTCGATTCGCTTGAGGTAGTGTTGGGTCAGCTCGACGCTCGAGAGCGTCTTGTTCTGCAAGGCCTGTGACAGTTCGGCCAGAGTTTTCTCGTGCATGGGTGGGTCTCTTGTCTCGGCGCGGCAGGATTATTCGATGACCTTGGGAACCAGATACAGGCCGGCTTCGGTAGCCGGTGCAATGGCCTGGTAGGCCTCGCGCTGGTTGCTTTCGGTGACCTCGTCGGCGCGCAGTCGCTGGGTGGTTTCCAGCGGGTGTGCCAGTGGTGCGACGGCGCTGGTATCCACCGCCTGCATCTTGTCGATCAGCTCAAGAATGCCGGACAGTTTGGCGGTGGTTGCGGGGATGTCGTCTTCGCTGAGGGCAATTCGGGCCAGATGCGCGATCTTTTCCACATCGGTGCGGTCCAGGGACATGTACGTATGCTCCATGTTGCCGGTGATTTCCGGTCGTATGCTGGCGACAGGCGCCGTTTGGTGGTTCGCCACGGAAAATGCGGGCAAAGGCGCGAATTTACCACAGTCGCGCCTTGCCCAAAAACCCCGCCATTGTTAGAGTTGCGACACTTCTGAAAGTACCGATCAGTCACCTGCACGCACTGCGCAGAAGGCCGTCAGTCAAGGCCTTTGGCCACCAGTTCCCGTTTTTGCAGCGTCAGGGTCAGGTGGCTTATCCGTGCTTTTTTCCAATTAACCCACGCGTCTTCGGGGTCTAGTCAACGCATGTTCAAGAAAATTCGTGGCATGTTCTCCAGTGATCTGTCCATCGATCTGGGTACAGCCAACACGCTTATTTACGTCCGGGATCGCGGTATTGTACTGGACGAGCCGTCTGTGGTCGCGATTCGTACCACAGCGGGCAATCAGAAAAGTGTCGTCGCCGTCGGTACCGACGCCAAGCGCATGCTTGGTCGTACACCCGGTAACATTCAGGCCATTCGTCCGATGAAGGACGGCGTCATCGCCGACTTCAGCGTCTGTGAAAAGATGCTGCAGTACTTCATCAACAAGGTGCATGAAAATAGCTTTATTCAGCCCAGCCCCCGCGTGCTGATCTGCGTTCCGTGCAAATCGACCCAGGTCGAGCGTCGTGCCATTCGTGAGTCGGCTCTGGGCGCGGGTGCCCGCGAAGTCTATCTGATAGAGGAGCCGATGGCCGCGGCGATCGGCGCCGGCCTGCCGGTGGAAGAGGCGCGTGGCTCCATGGTGGTCGATATCGGTGGCGGTACGACTGAAATCGCGTTGATTTCCCTCAATGGTGTGGTTTACGCCGAGTCTGTCCGAGTTGGTGGTGACCGCTTCGATGAAGCCATTGTGACCTATGTACGTCGCAACTATGGCAGCCTGATCGGTGAATCCACTGCCGAGCGTATCAAGCAGGAAATTGGTGTGGCTTTCCCCGGCGGTGAAACGCTGGAAGTGGATGTGCGTGGCCGTAACCTGGCCGAGGGTGTGCCGCGCAGCTTTACCCTGAACTCAACCGAAGTGCTTGAGGCGCTGCAGGAGTCGCTGGCGACCATCGTTCAGGCGGTCAAGAGCGCGCTGGAACAGTCTCCGCCGGAATTGGCTTCCGATATCGCCGAGCGTGGCCTGATTCTGACCGGCGGCGGCGCGCTGCTGCGTGATCTGGACAAGCTGCTGACTCAGGAAACCGGTCTGCCGGTGATTGTCGCCGAAGATCCGCTGACCTGCGTTGCCCGTGGTGGCGGCAAGGCGCTGGAAATGATGGACCAGCACACCATGGATCTGCTGTCGACCGAGTGATCAGGCTGGTGGCAAGCCGCGCGGGACGGGAGTGCCGGCTCTGTCCGGCTTGCCGCTGACGGCAACTAACCTGTGGCTGCGAGGAGCCTGCCATCAAACCGCTATTCATCAAGGGGCCGTCGCTTGGCGTTCGCCTGGTTGTGCTGACGGTGCTGTCCATCGCCCTGATGGTGGTGGACGCCCGCTTCGACGCCCTCAAACCGCTGCGTGCCCAGCTGGGTCTGCTGGTCGCACCGCTGTATTCCGCTGCTGAGATGCCGGTGCGCGCCTGGCAGATGGCGGCTGAACTGACGACCAGCCGAGCTCAGCTGATTGCCGAGAATGAGCGCCTGCGCGCCGAAGCGCTGCTGACCCAGCGCAAGCTGCAGAAGTTGGCAACGCTGACGGAGCAGAACGTGCGGCTGCGCGAATTGCTCAATTCCTCCTCTCTGGTCGACGAGCGGGTGCTGGTCTCCGAGTTGATCGGCGTCGATCCCAACCCCTTTACCCAGCGGATTCTGATTGACAAGGGCGAGGTTGATGGTGTCTTCCTCGGTCAGCCGGTGCTCGATGCAACCGGTCTGATGGGACAGGTTGTCGAGGTGCTGCCGCACAGTGCCCGGGTACTGCTTATTACGGACGCCTCCCACAGCCTGCCGGTGCAAATCAATCGCAATGGTCTGCGCGCCCTGGCTGCCGGGACCGGGCGTAACGAATGGCTTGAGCTGCGCTTTGTGGGTGATACCGCCGATGTGCGCGAGGGCGATATTGTGGTCAGCTCCGGGCTGGGGCAACGCTTTCCGGCGGGCTACCCGGTTGGTCGGGTGCATTCGGTGATTCGTCACCCGGCCCAGTCCTTTGCCGAAGTCCGGGTGACGCCCTCGGCCCAGCTTAACCGCAGCCGTTACCTGTTGCTGGTGTTCAGCCCGGAAAGTGGCTACGGCGACGTGTTGCCGGCGCTGGAGCTGTTGCCTGATGACGCCCCGGACGCTGCCGAGGACGTCGAATCTGCGGCGGATGCTGAAGCGGAGGAGGCAGGCAATGCAGACTAGTCTGGCCATTATCCTGAGTATTCTGGCAGCGCTGTTGCTGAGTGTCATGCCGATGCCTGATCCGGTCAGCCTGGGGCGGCCCATGTGGCTGGCAATGGTGCTGGCCTACTGGGTCATGGCGCTGCCGCACCGGGTTGGTCTGCTGACTGCGTGGCTGGCCGGGCTGGTGTCGGACGTGCTTTTCGGTCAGCTATTCGGCCAGAATGCGCTGGTCATGACGCTGGTGGTCTGGATGGTTTTGCTGCTGTACCAGCGCATCCGGCGCTTCCCGCTATGGCAGCAGAGCCTGGTGATGCTGCCGGTGTTTGGCATCGCCCAGATGGTTCTGCTGTGGCTCAACAGCCTCAGCGGCAATCGCCCGCCGACGCTGCTGTTTTTGCTCCCGGCCGTGGTCAGCGCAGTGCTGTGGCCCTGGGTTTTCTCCCTGTTACGCGGGGTAAGGCGGCGATTCCATGTCAACTGAACTGTTGCTGGCCTCCGGTTCCCCGCGCCGGCGCGAGCTGCTCGAACAGATTGGGGTGCCAACAGCACGCCTGCTCTGCAGCGTTGATGAACAGGTCCGACCGGGCGAGGCTCCGGTGGACTATGTTGAACGCGTGACCCGTGACAAGATCCGCGCCGCGATTCAGGCCGCGCCGGGGCGGGTGGTCCTGGCGGCCGACACGGCGGTGGTGCTGGGCGATCGGATTCTCGGCAAACCGGTTGATCGCGCCGATGCACTGCAGATGCTCAGCGCCCTGTCCGCCGCCGAGCACGTGGTCATGACTGCGGTCGCCGTTGGTTGCGATCAACGCATCGAGCTGGTTCGGGTGGATACCCGGGTCCGCTTCCGGGCGTTGCAGGCTGATGAGATTGCTGCCTACTGGGATACCGGCGAGCCGGCTGATAAGGCAGGCAGTTATGGCATTCAGGGATTGGGCGCGATTTTCGTCGAGCGTATCGAGGGCAGCTACAGCGCCGTGGTGGGTTTGCCGCTGCAGGAAACCGCGACGTTACTCAAATCCTTTGGCATCCCCTGCTGGCAGCGCTTCTGACGCGGCTGTTCCAGGGCTCGGATCACCGGTATTCTGGTGACAGAACAGGAGTGGTAGAGCCCATGAGTGAAGAAATTCTGATCAATATTACGCCGATGGAGACCCGCGTTGCGCTGGTCGAGAACGGCGTGCTGCAGGAAGTCCACATCGAGCGCACCCAGCGCCGCGGCATTGTCGGCAATATCTACAAGGGCAAGGTGGTTCGTGTGCTGCCTGGCATGCAGGCAGCGTTCGTCGATATTGGCCTTGAGCGTGCCGCATTTATCCACGCCTCGGAAATTTCCGACCGTGAGGGCCAGGCGGTCGAGCCGATCAGTGCACTCGTGCATGAGGGTAAGGCGCTGGTGGTGCAGGTTACCAAGGATCCGATCGGTACCAAGGGTGCACGCTTGACCACCCATCTGTCGGTGCCCTCGCGCTATCTGGTCTATATGCCGCGGACACCGCATGTCGGTATCTCCCTGAAAATCGAGGACGAGGCCGAGCGTGAAAGGCTCAAGCAGGTGGTTGCCGACTCGCTTGAGCAGGAGGGGATTCAGGAAGCCGGTGGCTATATTTTGCGCACCGCCGCCGAAGGTGCCCGGCAGGAAGATATCCTGGTCGATATCCGCTACGTGCGCCGCCTGTGGCAGCAGATAAGCCAGCAGATGGGCTCCGCGCCTGCCCCTTCGGTTATCTACGAAGACTTGCCGCTGGCCCTGCGCACCCTGCGCGATCTGGCCAATCCCAGGCTGGAAAAGATTCGCATCGACTCGCGGGAGACCTTTCAGAAGGTCGAGCAGTTCGTCCATGAGCTGATGCCTGGGGTCGAAGAATTGCTGGAGCACTACCCGGGCGAGCGACCGATCTTCGACCTCTACAGTGTCGAGGATGAAATTCAGCGGGCCATGGAGCGCCGGGTGATGCTCAAGTCCGGCGGGCATCTGGTGATCGATCAGACTGAAGCGATGACCACCATCGATGTCAACACCGGTGCCTTCGTGGGTCACCGCAACCTTGAGGAAACCATCTTCAAGACCAATCTGGAGGCGGCGACAGCCATTGCCCGTCAGCTGCGGCTGCGTAACCTCGGCGGCATCATCATCATCGACTTCATCGATATGGAAGACGAGGAGCATCAGCGCCAGGTTCAGCGCACGCTGGAAAAGCAGCTGGAGCGCGATCACGCCAAGACCAATATCATCGGCATCACCGAGCTGGGGCTGGTGCAGATGACCCGCAAGCGCACCCGCGAGAGTCTCGAGCAGGTGCTGTGCGAGCCCTGCCCCAGCTGCCAGGGCCGGGGCATTCAGAAGACCCCGGAAACCGTGTGCTACGAAATCTTCCGGGAAATCCTGCGTGAGGCGCGTGCCTATCAGGCGGGAGCCTATATGGTACTGGCCTCACAGTCGGTGGTGGATCGGCTGCTTGACGAGGAGTCCGGGAACGTCGCTGACCTTGAGTTGTTCATTGAGCGCCCGATCAAGTTCCAGGTGGAAACCATGTACACCCAGGAGCAGTATGACGTGGTGCTGATGTAATGGGACGTTGATCCGGTGCTCTGGCAACGCTGGCTTACCCGTGGTCTGAATGGCCTGATCTGGCTGCTGGTCGCCTGGCTGCTGGCGGCGGCCGCCTATGTCAGCCTTGGCCGCCAACTGGTGCCGGTGGTCGCCGACTATCAGGCTGAGCTGGTGGCCAAGGCCGAGTCGTTGTCTGGCCGGCACATCGAGCTGCGCTCGCTCAGTGGCGAGATGCAGGGCAGCCAGCCGGTGCTGACGTTGCGGGGGCTGCGGGTTCACGAAAATGCCGCCCCCGATAGCCCGGTGTTGTTCGATCTGGACGATGTGACGGCGCGGCTGGATGTCTGGCGCAGCCTCTGGCTGCGCAGGCCGGTGATGGATGCCCTGCAGATTCGTGGTCTGGCGCTGGCGCTGAGCCAGGACGAGCAGGGACGCTGGCACCTGCAGGGGCTGGGCGAGCGCACCCGTCAGGTGGGCGGGCTGGAGCAGGCGCTGGCCGCCCTGCGCGAGCATCACCGGATCACCCTGCTCGATACGAGCGTGCAGGTCAGCCCCTTTGGTGAACCCCAGTGGCGGTTTGACCGTGGCGAGATGACGCTGCTCAATGGCCAGGGCTGGCAGCGACTGGATGGTCGTCTGAGTCTGCCTGATGGCGAGCGGCTGCGCTGGCAGATCAGTGCCCTGGTGCCCGGAGGCAATCTAGACGCGGCGTCATTCGGCTTCTTCCTCGAGCTGCCTGCAAGCGACTGGAGCCGTTGGCTGCCAGCGGCCTGGCTTGAGCGCGCCCATCTGCGCGAGCTGACGCTGGGCGGGCGTTTCTGGGGCAACTGGCAGGATGCCCGTCTCCAGCTGCTTCAGGGCACGCTGGTTGCGCCCGAAATCGGGCTGCAGACGGCGACTGATGAGCCGGTTCTGAATGACCTGTTTGCCCGGTTTCAATATCGCGATGACGGCGATTTGCAGCAGTTGGCAGTGCAGGATCTGAGCATGCACCTTGGCGAAGAGGTCTGGCCGACAACCAACCTGCAAGGTCAGCATCAGCGCAGCTCTGGCAACTGGTCTCTGGCGCTGGACCGGCTGAGGCTGGATCGCGCGGCACTCTGGGTGACTACGCTGGCGCCTGACCAGCCGGTTGCCGAACTGGTGTCGGAGCTGGCGCCGCAAGGCACACTGCGTCAACTGTCGGCCAGCGGTCAGGGGGCGGTTACCGATTTGCAGTCACTGCAGTTCAGCGCGGCGCTGGAGCAGGTCGGTGTGCAGGCGTTTCACAACGCACCGGCGATCAGCGGCGTCACTGGCACCATCAGCGGCAGCCCGGCAGCGGGTGAGCTGCGCGTCGACAGTCAGAGCTGGAGCATGCAGCTGCCCAATCTGTTCCACCAGCCCTGGGAGTATGCTCGGGCGCAGGGGGCGCTGAATTGGCGCTGGTCGCGTGAGCAGGGCCTGCAGCTGAATGCACCGGGCATGGCAGTCAGCGGACCACAGGGGCAGGCCAGCGCGGCGCTTGATCTGCACCTGCCGCCAAAGGGCCAGACACCGACCATGGATCTGCGGGTGGCCTTGCGCAACTCAAGTGCAGAGCACCACCAACCCTATCTGCCGCTGCGTGCTCCGGCTTTCAGCCCGGCGCTGGCCAAATGGCTGGCCGCAAGTGAGGCCAAGGGTCGGGTACCATTGGCCATCTTTGAATACACCGGCTCGCTGCTCAAGGGCGCGACACCCGAGGAGCGGCAGCTTGGCCTGTATATCCAGCTGCGTGACGGTCAACTGCACTTTCAGCCTGGCTGGCCGGCGTTGACCGAACTGGATGGCGACATGCTGCTGTACGACGGGCTGCTCAGCGTACGCAGCCGCCACGCCCGGTTGCTGGATTCGATTTCGACCGATGCCCGAGCCCAGGCGCAGCTGCTGCATCGCAGCGGTCCGCCTGTGCTGACGGTTGACGCGGGCTTCAGAGGGCCGTTGAGCGATGGGCTGAAATTGATGCAGGACGGTCCGCTGGCGGAGCTGACTGGTAATCCGCTGGCCGGCTGGCGTGCTGACGGCGAGATAGGTGGTGAGCTGAATCTGGCCATCCCGCTGCAGCGCAGCGAGCCCTCTGCGCCGGGGCTGGCGATTGAGCTTAGCGCGGATGTGCAGGCCAGTCGGCTGGATATTCCGGTGCTGCAGGCGCCCATCGAGGATGCCAGTGGGCAGCTGCATTTTTCCCGTGAGCAGGGCATTCGCGCCGACAATTTGAGTGGCCGCTTTCTGGGGGGCGCTGTCAGCGGCAGCATGTCGCCTTTGGGGCCGCGTGGCCAGCGTCTTGAGCTTAGCGGGCGCCATCAGGTTGAGACTCTGCGTCAATGGAGCCTGCTGCCAACCGTCCCATCGGGTGTTGCCAAGGGCCGGGTGGACTGGCAGGCCGTCATGGATATCCGCAGCGGGCAGCAGGACCTGACGATCACCAGCGACCTCAAGGGCGTTGAGTTGACGGTGCCGGCGCCCTTTGCCAAGCGGGCTGCCCCGGCGCGAACACTCAGGCTGCAGATGACGCTTGCCGGTGGCGAGCAGCAGTGGCAACTGGCGATGGGCGACAGCCTCAAGGGGCTGTTACGTTACCGCCGGGGCGAGCTGTCCGGTGACCTGCGTTACGCCAGCGGGTCGCCCCAGCCGCCAACCGGGCGGGCGTTGAGCATTCAGGCGCAGCTGCCTGCACTGGACTGGGATAGCTGGCGCGAGTGGGCCGGGCGTCTGGGTGGCAGCCGGGACAGGGGAGGCGGTACAGCCGCAGCCGGTGGCGCATTGGCTAAGCTGGTACGTCAGCTGGAGGTACGCACTGATACCTTCACCGGCTTTGGTCTGACCCTTGAAGATACTCATGCGATCATCGCCCGTGAGGCTGCGCACTGGCGGGTGACGGTCGACCAGGCCGATGTCGAGGGTCGTATTCTGGTGCCTGACGACTCGACCCAGCCGATCGACATTGCCCTGCAGCGGCTGCGTCTCAACGCCGTCGATGAGGATATCAGTCAACTGCCGGTTGTGCTGCCGAGCGACCAGGCGGTGCAGGAAGAACAGCCCGATCCGCTGGCCGACTTCCGACCCTCGACTCTGCCGCCGCTGGATGTGCGAATTGACCAGCTGTCCTGGGGCGGTAAGCCGATTGGTCTGGCGCGCTTCCGGCTGCGTCCCGATGCGACCGGCGCCACCTTGCCGGAGCTGGAGCTTAATTTGCGCGGGCTGCGACTCACGGGCAATATGGATTGGCGCGAGCAGCCGGCGCACAGTGTTTTCGAAGGTAGCCTGGAGGCTGCAGATATCGGCCAGGTACTGCAGGCCTGGGGATACGCGCCGACCATTACCAGCGAGCGCTTTGTGACCAACGCCGCGTTGAATTGGCCAGGCTCCCCTGCTGCATTCAAGCTGCGCCGGGCCTCGGGTACTCTGGGTATCGAAGCCCGTGATGGCATGCTCCAGAGCGGTGAGACCAGCGCAGAGGCATTGCGGGTATTCGGTCTGCTCAACTTCAACGCCCTGACCCGGCGCCTGCGGCTCGACTTCTCCGACCTGTTCAGCAAGGGAACGGCCTATGACACTCTGGATGGGGGGCTGTATGTCGACAACGGTGTGCTGCACAGTGAGCAGCCGGTTGTGCTCGAGGGGCCCGGCGTCAAGATTCAGAGTGACGGCAGTCTGAATCTGCGCACTAACGAGGTTGATATGGGCATGCTGGTGACCCTGCCGGTGACCAACAACCTGCCGTTGGCTGCCCTGATCGCCGGTGCTCCGCAGATTGGCGGTGTGCTATTTCTGGCGGACAAGATTCTCGGTGACAAGGTCGCCCGTTTTGCCTCGGTCAAGTACAAGATCAGTGGCGACTGGCAGCAACCGACAGTCGAGTTTGATCGTGCCTTTGACAACAAGGCAGCACTGGAGGAGGACTGATGTCCAGAGTAGCGGCCATTCAGATGACCAGTGGTCCGGTGGTAGCTGACAACCTGCAGCGCGCCGGCGAACTGATTGCTCAGGCAGCCGAGCAGGGCGCCGAGCTGGTGCTGTTGCCCGAGTGCTTCGCCGCCTTCGGTAATCGTTCGCTGCAAGCCATTGCCGATGCTGAATGGGGCAGTGAACGACCGATCCGCCGGTTTCTTGCGGCGCAGGCCAGAGCGCACGGACTCTGGGTAATAGGCGGCAGCCTGCCGTTGCCGGGCTGTGCCGGCGGCAAGCCGCTGGCCTGTCAGCTGGTGGTCGATGAGCAGGGGCGCGAGGTGGCCCGCTACGACAAGTTGCACCTGTTTGATGTGGATGTCGCAGACAGTCATGGCAGTTACCGCGAATCGAATGACTATGGCTTCGGCGATCAGGTGCTCTGCGTCGATAGTCCGGTCGGGCGGGTTGGCCTGAGTATCTGCTACGATGTGCGCTTTCCCGAGCTCTATCAGGCTTTGCGTGCCGATGGTGCCGAACTGATCGTGGTGCCGGCTGCGTTTACCGCGGTAACGGGTGCTGCCCATTGGGAAGTGCTGCTGCGTGCCAGGGCGGTCGAGACCCAGTGTTGGGTGCTGGCCGCCAACCAGACCGGAGAGCACCCCAGTGGCCGTCAGACCTTCGGTCACAGCTGTCTGATTGATCCCTGGGGCGTGGTGCAAGCCAGCCTGCCAGGCGGTGAAGGTGTCGTTGTCGGCGCACTGGATCAAACGCAGCTTGCATCAGTGCGTGCGCGCATGCCTATCCTCAGCCACCGTCGTTTTGCCCTTGCAGCCCAGCCGCTGCCCGTGGCCAAGGAGTCCGAACATGAGTGACCTTATTTCCCGTGCCGAGCAGGCGCTGCTGCAGCCTGCCGACCTGACTGCCGATGCCGTCGCTGGCGTCCTCGGCACCCTGTTGCAGGCCCCGGGTGTGGATGCCGCTGATCTGTATTTTCAGCATCAGCTGAGCGAGTCCTGGGTGCTGGAAGACGGTATCGTCAAGGACGGCAGTTTCCACGTTGATCAGGGCGTCGGTGTGCGTGCCCTGTCTGGTGAGAAAACCGGTTTTGCCTACAGCAACGATATCCGCCTGCCGGCCTTGACCCAAGCTGCTGGTGCCGCCCGTTCGATCGCTCGGGCCGGACAGACCGGCAGTGTTCAGGCCTGGAAGCGCCCGGAATGCGCGCCGTTGTATCCTGCGGTCAACCCGCTGGATGTCATGCCGCAGGCCGATAAGGTCAGTTTTCTGCAGCGTATTGATGCCTTCACCCGCAGTCTGGACCCGCGCATTACCCAGGTCAGCGTCAGCCTCAGTGGTGTGCATGACACCGTTATGGTGGCGGCCAGTGATGGCACCTGGGCTGGTGATATTCGTCCGTTGGTACGCATGAATGTCAGCGTGATCATGGAGCAGAACGGTCGTCGCGAGCGCGGCAGCAGCGGTGGCGGCGGGCGTACCGATTACCTCTATTTCGAAGCCGAGGAACGCGCTCTGGGGTACGCCCGCGAGGCGGTCCGCCAAGCCTCGATCAATCTTGAAGCGATCGCGGCCCCTGCTGGCAGCATGCCGGTGGTAATGGGCCCCGGCTGGTCCGGTGTGCTGTTGCACGAGGCGGTCGGCCACGGCCTTGAAGGCGATTTCAACCGCAAGGGCAGCTCAGCCTACAGCGGTCGTGTTGGCGAAAAAGTTGCGTCAAGTCTCTGCACCATCGTTGATGACGGCACCCTGCCCGGTCGTCGCGGCTCTCTGACCGTGGATGATGAAGGAGTTCCGACCAACTGCACCACGCTGATCGAGAACGGCGTGCTCAAGGGCTACATGCAGGACAAGCTCAATGCCCGTCTGATGGGCGTGGCCGCGACGGGCAACGGTCGCCGCGAATCCTACGCACATTTGCCCATGCCGCGCATGACCAACACCTATATGCTGGCAGGCGAGAGTGATCCGGAAGAAATCATTGCGTCGGTCAAGAAGGGTATCTACTGCGCCAATCTGGGCGGTGGTCAGGTGGATATCACCAGCGGCAAGTTTGTGTTCTCCACCAGCGAGGCCTATTTGATCGAGGACGGCAAGATCACCGCGCCGGTGAAGGGTGCAACGCTGATTGGCAATGGTCCGGAGGCGATGAGCCGGGTGTCGATGGTCGGCCACGACCTCAAGCTCGATACCGGCGTCGGTGTGTGCGGCAAGGATGGACAGTCGGTCCCGGTCGGCGTCGGCCAGCCAACGCTTAAGATTGATCAGATTACGGTGGGCGGGACCGGCTGACGCCGGGTCCGCAGCCACAGCAAAAGCTTCAAGCTGCAAGTAAAACCCGCGTGGTACGGAATGGCGCGGCTTTTACTTGGGGCGCCGCACCGAAGCAGATAGCGTATAGAAATACTTGATGGCCCAGTCGTCTGCATCAC
>CETJ01003890.1_pt1 | contig 14527 bp, 10 predicted proteins | sample 531341 | NCBI WGS metagenome assembly CETJ01 (sample SAMEA2622677, study PRJEB7988) | marine metagenome | isolation source: saline water (ENVO:00002010), including | reverse complement strand
GTACCTAACTTTACCCACGGCGCCATGGAAAATGCCGGTCTGATCACGTATCGAGACAGTCTGCTACTGCTGGAAGACGAGCCGGGTCTGGCAGAACGATCCGCACCGTTAGAAGTGGTCGCCCACGAACTCGCGCACCAATGGTACGGCAATCTGGTCACCATGGCCTGGTGGGATGACTTATGGCTAAACGAAGCGTTTGCCTCGTGGATGGCCAGCTATGTGATGATGGAGCTTTATCCTGAACTCAATTTCAAAGATCGTATTATTCAGGAAGGCGCGTTTGGTGCTGATGCCAGCCCTACCGTTAAGCCGGTGAAAAAAGTTGTTCGCAGCCAGCCTGACGTCATGGACGGACTGGGCCTTAACTATTCGAAGGGCGAATCCATTCTGCAAATGATTGAGTCACTGATTGGCACGGAAAACTTCCGAAAAGGTGTTCAGGCATACATGAAAAAACACGCCTGGGGCAATACACAGGCCGATGATTTATGGGCAGCACTGGATGAAGTATCAGACTTCAACCTGAGCAAAATGATGAAAGGCTACCTTGAACAGCCGGGCTACCCGCTGCTGGACATCGATGGTGACGGCACCATCGCACAGAAACGTTTCCACCTGGCCGGTGCCGACGTGAAAGAGCAAACCTGGGCGGTACCGCTGAACATCAGTTACAAAAAAAACGGTAAAATCCACCGTGAGATTGTGTTTGTGGATAAGAAGTCTACCCGTTTACCACAGTTGGCAGAAGCGGAATGGGTTTTCCCTAACGATAATGCCACCGGCTATTTCCGCTGGTCTATTCCGGCTGCGCAGATGGATAACCTGCTGGCTGATTTGGATGTGCTGAACAACCGTGAAAAGAAAAACGTACTGTATAACATGCAGGCACTGTTAAACGGTGGTGAAGCAGGCATCGACAGCGTAATGAAAGTACTGAATGCCATGGCTGCAGATGATGATCCGGTGGTTATTCGTGCCTCAGTGGGCACGCTGGCTGGTTTCCTGTATCTGGTTAATGACGACAACGAAGCGCAATTTGCCGAACTGCTCAATGAAAAATACATGCCGCTGCTGGAGAAGCTCACGCTGACACAGTCGGATGATGATGATGAAAGTGTTATCAGACTGCGTACCCAGCTGTATAGCTTACTGGGTCGTCATAGCGACAACGCAGAGCTGGTTAAGAAAAGCAAAGCGCTGGCTGAGCAGTACCTGGCCGATACCGGCAGTATGCCAAATGGTATAGCCAGAACCGCTCTGAACGTCACAACCATGGGGCCGGATGCCGACCCTGCCTGGTTTGATCGCATTATGAAGGTCTTTGCCGACAGCAAATTACCGAACGTGAAAAACACGCTGCTTTATTCGATGGGTTATGAAGATCCGGCAATGATCGACAAGCTGCTCGATCTGGCACTGACCGACAATGTAACGCCGGCTAATACGATTTTAATGCTGGCTAGCGTGACACGTAATCTGGATGATCAAACGCCTTATTACGCCTGGTTGTCTGATAATGCTGAGGCAGTACTTGAGAAAATGCCTGATTATCACGTATCGCGTATGCCGGAATTTATCGCTACTACCTGTGATGCCGATAACCTGGCACTGGCCATTGAATTCTACGGTCCAATTAAAGACCAGCACGAAGGGATGGCACGTAGCTACGATATTATGATGGATGAGTCTAATCAGTGCTTACGCCTGAAAGAAACCTATCAGAGCAAATTTGATGCGTTCCTGAACGGACTGTAAAAGCACCTGCAGTTACCAAAAAGCCTCCATTCGGAGGCTTTTTTTTAGGCCAAAATAACACCGCGCCAGGCAGTATTCTCTTTTTGACGTAAAAGGTTTTATTCTTCCGCCGGCACTTCCTGCATGATCAAACGGCCAACAATGCGTTTTACCATGGGGGCGACAACCATGATGGTAGGGAAGGCGATGGCGAAAGTCATTGGCCAGGAATTGAGCCAGCGCAGTATTAAATCATCAACCAGACCAATGTTGATGGTTGTTACCACCAGCGACATGATCCCCGACATAAAAAACGACATAAACAGGGCGAAGACAACAGGGGCAAAGCGAGGATGGATCATAGTAATGGTTCCTGTAGTGATCGGGATTAGTAAAATTACTCACCTGTTAAGTGTAATGCGTTACAATAATGGTATAAATGCTTAATTTATTAATCTTAAATTACTAAAATGAAATCATCTCTCGACGATATTGCGCTCTTTGTGCAGGTAGTAAAGCACAGTAATCTGGCCGGTGCCGCGCGCTATGCCGGATTGCCGCCGGCGACAGTGACGCGCAGATTACAAAAGCTGGAGCATGCGCTGGGTGTAAAGCTACTTCACCGGTCTGCGAGAAAGTGCGTGCTGACCCAGGACGGAGAAGCTTATTTTGATGCTTACGCGGAGTTGGTTGAGCGTTTTGAGGCGGCCCGGCAGCAGTTCAGTGATGAATCACAAAAGCTGGAAGGAAAATTAAAGGTGCTTGCGCCGGTGAATATTTCCCATGGCATATTAGGGCCGATGTGGACTGCCTTTACCCGGGAGTTCCCTAAAATCGAACTGGAACTGCACTTAAGCAATCATCCCATGGATATGATAGAAACCCAGGCGGACCTGGCCATCCGCATCGGCAGACAGGATGATTCATCTTTATATCAGCGTCGTCTGGGTCAGATTGAAAACGTGCTGGTTGCCAGCGAAGACTATATTGCCCGTTACGGCATGCCGGATACTCCCGCTGAGTTATCGGAGCATGAGTTAATTGGTCTGAGCATGCGCCCTAAATGGCAACTGCATAACGAAACGAACGGCCAGACATTTACCCTTTATCCTCGATGTCGGGCGCAGGTAAACGATCCATTAATGGTGAAGTATTTCGTTCGCGATGCCCAGGGCATAGCTCTGGCGCCGCTCACTGAAGTGAAACATGAACTGGCTGGCGGTGAACTCATAAGAGTACTACCGGAGTGGGGCGGGGAGGTCAGGGATATCTATTTGCTCTGGCCGGGCGGCAAACTGCTGAGTCAACGGGCAAAATGTTTAAGAGATTATGTTTACCAGTACGTTCAGCAGTACTTTTAAGTCGGCACGGAATAGTTATTTAGCCTGATCCGGGCTTTGCTCTACCGTGGGTAATTCCTCTTCGGTGAGATGCACCGGTTTGCCCACAAAGTAAAGCACCGTAAAGCCCAGCATGGCAGAGACTGCCGAGCCAGCAAGAATGCCCACCCGTTCATCAAAGATCTGATTGATACCGGTTTCCTGGAATGCCAGCCCGCCAATAAACAAACTCATGGTAAAGCCAACGCCGCACAGCAGCGAGCAACCATAGATATGTTTAAAGTTTAAATCAGACGGCAAAGACGCCAACCCGAGTTTGACAATCAGCCAGCAAAAGGCAAACACACCCACTTGTTTACCAACTACCAGACCTAAGAATATCCCCCAGGTGACCGGGTGGAAAATACCTTCTTGAGAAATATTACTGAAGTTGATACCCGCGTTAGCGAAGGCAAAAATGGGAATAATCGCAAAGCTTACCGCGGAATTCAGCTCATGTTCCAGGCGCACCACCGGTGAATTATCCGGGTTTCTTTTTTCCCGCATAGGGATAAAGGCAGCCAGTAACACACCTGCCAGTGTGGCATGCACACCTGATTTCAACAGAGCCACCCAGAGGACTACCCCAACGATAATATAGCCAGGTAAGTCCACCACGTTACGCTTGTTCATTACCCATAAAATCAAAAAGCACACCGCGGCAATCATCAAAGCCACTTCTGTGATGTTCTCGGTATAAAACAATGCAATAATCACGATAGCGCCAATATCATCAATGATCGCAAGGGTAACCAGAAATACCTTGAGGCTGGCAGGCACTCGTTTACCCAGCAACGCCATTACCCCCAGGGCAAAAGCAATATCGGTAGCGGCGGGGATAGCCCAGCCAGACATTGCCGCGGGGTTCCCCCAGTTTATGCCAACATAAATGAGGGCTGGAACAATCATGCCACCTATTGCACCGCTGGCAGGCAGCACAATATTTTTGGGGTTAGCCAGTTCACCCTCGCAAACTTCGCGCTTGAGTTCCAGCCCGACATGGAAGAAAAACACGGCCATCAGACCATCGTTAATCCACAGCAACAGAGGTTTATCGATCCTGAAATCACCGGCGGCAATGATCACTGGCATGGAAACCAGTTTGTCGTAGTAGAGGTCGAGCGGGGTATTGGCTACCACTAATGCCAGCGCTGTAGCAATCATCAGCAGAATGCCGGCTGAGGACTCACGCTTAAGAAAATTTTCTACGACTTCGGTAATTTCATTTATCTTTTCCACACATGCTCCTGCTTTGCTAAATCAATAAGTTATTACGCTCCTTTGCTAAAGATAGATTACTCCACAGAAGATGAAAGTTTAAACATTAATCAAAGGTCTATAAAGCAAAGGACTGGAAGGGAACTGCTGATATGCACAATAACAAACTCGTATCGCGAACACGACAGGTTTACCTGGCGATTGTGTTGCTCGGTGTACTGCTGGCCGTTGGCGTTTATGGACTGGCTGCCAGCGTGCAGAATAAAGCGCGTCAATACATGGAAACCGATCTGGCCATTTTTAGCCAGGTTCAACAAATAGGCATGTTACTCAGTGAGCAGGAACGCTTGCTGTATGAGTATTACGCCACCGAAGAATCTTCTTTGTACGAAGAGGGGTACTTAGAAAACTTTAATCAGCTTAATAGTATCCTCAATGAAATGGCCGGCGCTGGTCGCTTTACCGCAACTATAACTGACGTCTCTATCCATCTGAAGGCGGCTTCAGAGGTGGCAGCAGCTCTGCATACAAACCTGATGTCACCGCAAACCCAATGGAATTTGTCGCGTTCCCAGCTTGAGCAAATTAGTCAGCATCGCCGTGCCGTGCTCCCCTTACTTAAAGAAATAGAAATGGCCACCAACCGGTCGGTGAACAATGGCTATCTGTCTATCATTCAGCTGCTGGAAATTACCGTATGGGTGGTGGCGCTATTTTCGTTAGGTATTGCGGCTATAAGCTTGTATCTGGGCCGCTACGCAGCCCGCTATATCAGTCTTAGTGCCGAAAACGAGACATTGGCACTGTTTCCGAAAAGAAACCCGAATCCGGTGATCAGAATTGATGCGAAAGGCAAACTCTTGTACGCCAATCCGGCAGCGGATGACCTGATAGCCCAACTGTACCCGACAAGTCAGCATTCCATGGCCAGTTTTCCGGCCCCCTTGTCCGAAGCGCTGTCACTGGCCAGCAGTGGTGGGGAACTCTGCGCCCAGACGGTGCTTGAGATCGGGCAGCGTTATTATGCCATTCAGAGTCACTGGATAGCGGAACATAAAACCTATGATTTGCATGTGCGGGATATTACTCAGCGTCACCGTGCTGAGCAGGCTTTGGTGCATCAGGCCTATCATCATCCGGTCACCAGTATTGGTAATCGCAGTTATCTTGAAAAAACCGCCAATCAGTGGATAGCGCAACAGCAAACCTTTAATGCGGTGATGATTGATGTAACGGACTTTAAGCTACTGAGTGAGAATTTCGGCCTGGCAGATGCGCTGGCTTGTGTCTATTCGGTAGGCTATTTTTTACAAAGCAGTGTGCAGCAGTATGCCAGCGTCAACAGCGAGTCGGATGACGTGTGCTTATTTCATGTGGCCGATGCCTGTTTTATGGTGCTGGTAAAAACTCAGGGGCCGGCGCACCGCCTGGCCTCATTACTGAATATGTTACGCACTAAACTGGCCGATAGTATCGATACTCCTATAGGGGCAATGCGCTTCCATGTGACTTTTGGGGTAAGTGACTATCCGGTGCACAGTGTGGACTACAACACGCTGTTGCTGCATACCAATATCGCGGTGGAAATCGCCCTGAAAAATAATCAGGCAGTGCACTACTTTAATGCCGATGACGGCGCTTACCATCAGCGCAGACTGACCATTACCCGCCGCCTTGAGCAGGCGTTAGAACATGATGAACTGACTCTTTACTATCAGCCCAAGCAACAGCTGAGCGATGGCAAAGTGCAAAGTTGCGAATGTCTGTTGCGTTGGATTGATAACGGCGAATTTATCTCGCCCGGCGAATTTATTCCCATTGCTGAACGCAGCGGCTTAATTCTGGTGCTTGGAGAATGGGTTCTCGACAGTGCGTTTAATCAGGCCAGAGCGTGGTATGAAGAAGGCCGTCAGGTGCAAATTGCGATAAATATTTCTGCCCGCCAGTTTTTACAACCGGGTTTTGCTGAGTCGATAGCGCGTCGCTTGCGTGAATACGATATTCCGGCTTCGTTAATTGAGCTTGAGCTCACCGAAACATCCATTATGGACAATCACCAACTGGCCAGTGCCGTGCTGGTGGAATTGCGAGCATTGGGCGTGAGTCTGTCGATTGATGATTTTGGTACCGGTTATTCGTCGCTCGCTTACCTGAGCGCTTTTCCGGTGGACAAAGTAAAAATTGACCGCTCTTTCGTTAGCCAGATGGTGGATGCGCCTAAACAGCAGGCGATAGTGTTAACCATTTGTCAGCTGGCGCATAACCTTGGCCTTAAAGTGATTGCCGAGGGCGTAGAAACCGATGTTCAGCGTGAGCTCTTGCATCAGTATGGTTGTGATTACCTGCAGGGCTATTTATTTGCCCGGCCGGTGCCGGCCAGTGAAGCTGTTACTCTGTTTAACTAAAAACGGCGCCTGTCGGCGCCGTTTGAAACTCACGTGTTAATGCTTAATACCTCAGGCAGCATCACTCACTTTCACGTCATCCCCTTTACCCTGGGCAAGACCAAGGTCAAAGTCGAATTCGTCAACGTTAACGACCTGTTTACGCAACTCGTCTGCGGCTGCGATCTGCTCGGCCTCGGCCTGGGTAATTACCTGCTCAGCCAGCGCTTTGTCGCGTAACTGGAAGATACTGCCTTTGCGCGGCAGGGTCTTAGCCTGTTGCGCGGCTTTGACTTTGGCTGCTAACGGCGCGAGCGCGTCGATGGCATCCATGGCCTGGTTCAGCACGGCAACGGCATCGTCTTCATTTTTACCCACATAACACATGGGAGTAATGGCATCGCGCAGAGATTTATCCTGACACAGGTTCAGCGCCAATTGAGTTTTCAGCCTGTCTTTAGGTGGATTGTAGGCACTGCCCCACGGGAAGATCAGACGCTTGATCAGCGTACCAATTACCGGGTTAGCAATATGGCGGCAATACCCTTTAAGCGCTACTTCACAGTTATACAGCGACTGTTGAATAAGATAATCAACAATGGGTTGCTCTTTAGGGTTAGCGCCACGGCTGTAGAAGTGCTTCAGTACCGCTGAAGACAGATACAGTTCGCTTAACACATCGCCTAAGCGGGCAGAGAGCATTTCGCGCCGTTTGAGCTCACCACCGAGCATCAGCATGGCAATGTCAGAGCAAATAGCCAGTGCCTTACTCATACGTTGAATTTGCTGCGTGTGGCGCTTGTTGGCATCGTCTTTGGGAGCCGACGCAAAACGAGCGCCGGTTAAGCCATGGCCGAAGGCTGCAAAGGCATTCCCCAGCGCAAACTTAATGTGTTTGAACAGTAAAGGTTCAAACTGTGCCAGACCCGTCTTAAAGTCTGGCTCGGCGGCTGCCACCATTTCGTCAAACACATAAGGATGGCAGCGGGTGGCGCCCTGGCCAAAGATCATCAGACTGCGGGTCAGAATATTGGCCCCTTCAACTGTAATGGATACTGGCATTGCCATATACAGCGACGCCAGATAGTTATTCGGGCCCATTTGAATACCCTTACCACCGTGGATATCCATGGCGATATTAATGCTCTGGCGGGCCACTTCTGTCATGTGGAACTTAGCAATAGCGGTCACCACTGCTGGCTTCTGGCCTAAATCAATTGCACCTGCGGTGAGATGACGTACCGCTTCAGCCTGATACGCATTGGCGGAGAGCTGAGCCAGACCTTCCTGAACCCCTTCAAACTCGTAAAGTGAGCAACCAAATTGCTGGCGAATGCTGGCATAAATGGCCGTAGTCTGCGCACTTAACTGAGCATTACCGGTAGACAATGCTGGCAGCGAAATACCGCGGCCGGCTGATAAACATTCCATCAGCATGCGCCAGCCTTTGCCCGCATAATCCGGCCCGCCGATGATCCAGTCAATTGGAATAAAGACGTCTTTACCGCGCGTAGTACCGTTCATAAAGGCCTGTTCGAGCGGCAGGTGACGCTGGCCGACTTCCACGCCCGGGTGGCTGGTGGGGATCAGCGCGCAGGTAATACCTATGCTTTCCTTATCACCTAGCAGCTTATCCGGATCGTACAGTTTAAACGCCAGGCCCAATACGGTGGCTACCGGGGCGAGGGTAATATAGCGTTTGTCCCAGTTAAGGCGGATCCCGAGGGTTTCCTTACCGTCGTATTCACCCATGGTAATGACACCCGTATCAGGAATGCCGCCCGCATCAGAGCCCGCTTCGGGGCCGGTTAACGCAAAGCAGGGAATATCCGTACCGTCGGCAAGGCGCGGCAACCAGTAGTCTTTTTGTTGCTGCGTACCATAGTGGCTTAGCAGTTCACCGGGGCCCAGTGAATTCGGCACCATCACGGTAACGCCGGCACTTACCGAACGGCTGGCAATTTTCGATACAATGGTTGAATTCGCCAGCGCAGAGAAGGCCTTACCGCCATACTCTTTAGGTATGATCATAGCGAAAAAGCCTTTTTCCCGCATATAGCGCCAGGCGTCCTCAGTGAAGTCTTTGTCTTTGTGGATCACGTCGAAATCATCAATCATGCCCATCAGTTCATTGACTTCGTTATCTAGAAACGATTGCTCTTCGTCGGTTAACTGGGGCAATGCCATGGAGTACAGGCGCTCCCAGTCGGGCTTTCCGGAAAATAAATCGCCTTCTACCCATACCGAGCCGGCTTCCATAGCTTCCCGCTCGGTTTGACTTAACGGTGGTAATACCTTTTTGAAAAGCTTAAATGCAGGGCCGGTGATCCACTGTTGGCGCAATGATTTAACCTGAAACAGGACGAAAATCAGCGCCGCGACAATAATCCAAAAGAGCATAATGTATCCCCTGAGTTTATTTTATGTGGCAAATCCCGATTTAAACAAATGAATTAAACGGGTGTTTGAATTTTGCAAATTTAAACACTTGTTTTAATTCTCGTCAATCAACAAATTTGTCGGGAGGCACAAAAACTCAACGGCTACGAAATAGCGTAGAGAAGTGGGGATTCGTCGGCTCATCCGATGAGCAGATAATTTAGGAATTTTCGCCGGTGCGACCTTATGCCGGATTGATTAGCTGACTTTTATATTCGAGCACCACCGCTAAAAAGGTGCTCATTAGTGATGAGTGAGCGTCTCGCACAGCCATCATTAACTTATCCTGAAAATCATGTTGAAATCGATATCCGATAAACGTGCAAGCGGTTGGCGTGGTGCTGGCCTGTATGTGACATTAGCCCGCGGGTTCGTAGTAAATGCCAGCGTCAGTTTGAGCGCAAATGTGTTAAAGCGGAAACCTTCCTGCTGGCGACCAGCGAGAGCGGAGAATAGCTATTTTTTAGTAAAGCGCACGAGGTGCAGATAATTTGGACATTATCAACACTTTTTTGACAGGGCGACTTCGCCCTGTTTTTTTTGCTGAAAATATTTCATGGTGCCTGCCATAATTGCACGCTCACTGTACGGATTTTTATAATCCCATTACTTTATTTTAGCAATAACAGCAGCTTATAACCTGGCGCAAAGATTGTATCGTGTTTAATGAATGTAAGAAAAAAGACGGGGTACAGAATGTCAGAGTCTGACCAAAACTATCGTACAAAATTAGTGAATACGGAGCAGGTGCAGATTGCATCGGTCTTCGATTCAAAGCTCAATGCTGATAAAGCTATCGAACAAGTAGTACGTGGCACCGATGTGGAATCTCAGCAGGTCACGCTGATTGAACCTGATGACAGCGATTTTAATCGTAAGCTGGAAGGCGACAGCAAGGCGCTGGGTAAAATGATGTGGTATTCGCACTTATTGCTTGGCGCAGCTGGGCTGGTGGTAGGGCTGATTACTGCCTATCTGCTGGTTAACATTGGTCCTGCGCTTACGCAGCAAAATCCTTTGGCAACCTATATAGCGGTTATTTCGCCGGGTATTTTTATCGGTCTGTTTGTGGCCGGTCTGCTGAGCCTGCGACCTGATCGCACGCAGATAATCGAAGTGGTCCGCAAAGCCGTTAAGGCAAAACACTACGCCGTAGTGGTAAATCTGAAAAGCGGCCAGTCGGTGTCTAAAGTGCGTGATATGTTTAGCCGCCATAGCAGTCAGGTAGTGGAATCCATTCAGTAATCAACTGGTAAACCTTATATATAGCGCCCAAAACACTCACAATTTGTGAGTGTTTTGTCGTACCATAGCCATTACCATTGTTTTCACACAGGCATGTTTATTATGGCTATTCATGAAATTACCCACCCGCTTATTCAACATAAAATTGGCCTGATGCGTGAAGCGTCCATCAGTAGCAAGGATTTTCGGGAGCTGGCTGGCGAAGTAGGCAATCTGTTAACTTACGAGGCCACACGCCATCTGCCGGTTGAGCTGGTCGACATTAAAGGCTGGACCGGCGAAAGCCTTAAAGTTAAAAGTATCAAAGGCAAAAAAATTACCGTAGTGCCTATACTCCGGGCCGGCCTGGGTATGCTCGACGGCGTGCTGAACCTTATTCCCAATGCCAAGATCAGCGTGGTCGGGTTATATCGTGACGAAGAGACCCTGCAACCGGTAGCCTATTTTGACAAGGTAGTAAAAAACATCGATAAGCGCACCGCGCTAATCGTTGACCCGATGCTGGCCACCGGCGGTACGCTGATTGCCACTATCGACTTACTGAAACAGAAAGGTTGTAAAAAAATAATGGGGCTGTTTCTGGTCGCAGCACCAGAAGGTATTGCGGCGGTAGAAGCGGCACACCCTGACGTTGATATTTACACCGCATCCATAGACGATCGACTCAATGAAAAAGGCTATATCCTGCCTGGGCTGGGCGATGCCGGCGACAAAATATTCGGTACCCGCTAAGTTAATCTCCCCTCTAAGCCGCACTGGCTTTTACTTACCCAAAAGGTTAAACGATTTAGAACGCTTAACCTTTTGTTTTATGCTAGAATTATTTTTAACATTTTTTTAAACTTAATGAAATTAAGTGTGTCTTAAAATATATTAAGATGATTGCAACAATGTGCCCGGTTAGGAATAGTTGATAACGTTATGAAAAAGCTTACTTTAAAAGATGTGGCTAAGCAGCTCGGTGTTTCTACAGCGACTATTTCAAATGCGTTTAATCGCCCGGATCAGTTATCAGCTAATAAGCGCACCGAGATCCTCGAGGCCTGCAAAGAGATTGGTTATACCGGCCCGAATCGCGCCGCTCAAATCCTGCGTAAGGGACAATCAAACATTGTTGCTCTGGTGCTGGCAGACAGCCTCGACTACATGGTAACCGACCCGGTTGCCAATACCTTTATTCAGGGCGTTTCGCGAGTACTACGTGAAAATCAAAAACACCTGCTTTTATATGCCGGTGACTCTGACTCTATTACCGATGTAGTAGACTTTGTAGACGGTTTTATTTGCTACGGCGCGCCGCGTAACGGTGTCTTATCCACTCAGTTAAATCAACAGAGTAAACCGGTGGTAACGGTGGACTTTAACCTCGAAGGTTGCCCGGCCATTAATATTGATAACGAACAGGCCAGCTACGAAATTGCTAAAGCGGCTCTCAAGCCGGGCGACCGCGCGGCGATTCTTGGATTACGTCTGATTGATTCGCCCAGCACCTGCCGCATTTATGACAGCCCTTTGCTCGACGCTGAGTCATCCATTACCCACCGTCGTCTGGACGGGTATTGCCGCGCATTAAAAGAAACGGGTATTAAAGTGGCAACCGACTGGATCTGGAACTTGCCGGAAAACGCCGGCGTGTATGCTGTTCAGGCTGCTAGGGAAGTGTTGCAAAGCTCGCCCCGACCTGATGTGATCCTGTGTATGAGTGACATTATTGCTCTTGAGTTATTACAGTGCGCGCTGACCATGGGGATTGATATTCCCGGTGAACTGCGGATCACCGGCTTCGACGGTATTGAAGAAGCCGCCCGGACCCGGCCTTACATGGCAACCGTATGCCAGTCGAGTGTGGAAAAAGGTATGGAAGCCGCCAAATTGCTGTTGTCTGGCGACAATACTTCTATGTCGCTGCCATACGAAATTAAATTAGGCGAAACCATCTGATTTAACCACCAGAGTCAACCTGGCTTATCAGTGCGATTCAATCTCGTGGGCAACCTGGCCATGGGCCAGTAAGGCAAACAACCCGGTGCCGCCGGCAATATTACCCAGTAAAGTAGCCAGGATTAGCGAGGCAGTATGAGTAAGACTAACTTTGCCTTGCATAGCCTGCAGAAACAGCTCTGTGGAGCCGGCAATAACATGCGTAAAGTTACCTATGGCAATCAGGTAAGTGAACATCACAATCACAAAAAATGCGGCGTCCTGCACAGATGGTTTCATCCACACAATCGCGGCAATCAGGAAGCCTGAAATGATGCCGTAGGAAAAGGCATCGGCAAATTCTAATTCAACGTAGTGTCGGGATATTGCATTCATGCCTTCGATATACTCGGATGGTACCGTCTGTAATCCGTACATCAGGTAGGCAGCCAGCAGCGTACCCACCATATTGGCCACAAACACGATGCCCCATAACCGGCCCAGACAACCGAGCATATGCCACGAGCGATGGGTCAGTAAGGGCAGGATGACAGTAAGCGTATTTTCAGTAAACAGTTGTAAACGGCCCATAATGACTAAAACAAACCCCACTGTATAACCGAGGTTTTCCAGTGCAAACTGGCTATCTGAGCCTGCAAATACGGTGTGCAGAATACCTTCGGCAAGTACCGAGGTCGAAATGCCGATACCGGCCGCGACACCGGACCACCAGAGTGACATAAAAGGCCGCTTGAGTTCTTCCAGCCCCTCGCGCTGGACCACCGCATACAAAGAGACCGAATTTAAGCTTTGATGCTCACGAATATCCTGCTCTTCTTCTTCCGTTAAGGGTGAATCAGTATGTTGACTGGCCTGAGGTTTGTCTCCCGACATCGGATGTCCTTACTAACGTACAAAAAATTTGAATTACCAACCTACTACGTTTCGCTACGCGATTTCGATTGGTTCGCCATTTCAAAGCTGGAATCAGGCAGGCTGAGCTGTAGTAAGGGCCTACTGCGATCTAAAATTCAGTAAGCAACCTTCAAAAAATGCTGCCAGCTGGTTTTGTTTATACAAATCCGTGGTGGTAACGCTTTTTTCCAGCGGTGGGAAAGCACCGTAACCTGCCAGTAAGCAGTGCCATGAGGTATTGCCAAAATGTGAGTCGAGCTGCTGGCGCTGTATTTCCTGGCCGAGGTCGCCCCGGCGATACCAGACATTAAGCAAATGCAGTAAGGAGTCAGACAGGTTTTCGTTTTGTTGATTGGCCAGCCAGTATTCGCTGTCAGAACGGGTATTAAGGCGGTAGTGAGCCACGATATAGTCGCGCACCCGCTCGAATCGTTCAGTGATAAGCTGGTTGTAGGCGTTGCGCTGCGTGTCAGCAAAGCCGCCCTCATCAACGTGATCGAGAAAAATCTCTACACTGGTTTGTACCAGGTGCAGTGCTGTGGCTTCAAGTGGCTCAATAAACCCCTGTGATAAGCCAACGGCGAGGCAATTATTAGCCCAGTGGCGCTCTACCTGCCCAACTTTCATGGTGAGTTTACGTAACGCAGCAGAGTCCTCATCCACGCCTAAGTGGCGACACAATTCACTGGCGGCCTGTTCGTCACTGATAAAGTCGCTGCTGTACACATAGCCATTACCCGTGCGGTTAGTCAGCGGGATCTGCCATGCCCAGCCGGCAGAAAGTGCCGTAGCGCGGGTTTCAACAGGGAGTTCGCTTTGCGCCGGAGTAGGGCAGACCACTGCTGAGTCGTTAAACAGGTTATCTTTAAACGACTTAAAATTAACCCCTAAGGTTTTTTGTAATAGCAATGATTGAAAACCGGTGCAATCAATAAAAAAATCGCCTTCAACGCGCTCGCCTTCTTTGCTGTGCAGCGCGGCAATATCGCCGTTGGGATGACATTCTACGTCAGTAATATTGAGCGCTTTATGTATCACGCCCAGCCCCTGAGCATGGCGTTTTAAAAACTCGCCCACAAGGCCCGAGTCGAAATGGTAGCCGTATTCAATACGAAAAGGAAAGTTTGGCGGTGTCACCGGACTGCGCTGATGTTTGGCAAGCCAGCCGTTAAACAAAAACTCATCAGGGCGGGTAGTAACATCCTGCCCCATACGCCGGTGAAAGCAGTTCACGTAAAAGGAGCGTTCGCTAAAGGTGTCGAGCTGGCTGATAAACGGGTGTGAGTAAGC
>CETJ01079315.1_pt1 | contig 14554 bp, 11 predicted proteins | sample 531341 | NCBI WGS metagenome assembly CETJ01 (sample SAMEA2622677, study PRJEB7988) | marine metagenome | isolation source: saline water (ENVO:00002010), including | reverse complement strand
TTGTCGGGTGGGTCGGCCGTGTGCCTTGGTGGCAGTGGACGGGTGGTGTACTCGGCGCCACGTTCGTCACGTCCGCTGTCGTCCTGGCGCCCCGATTGGGTGCAGCCACGCTGGTCGCCGCCGTTGTGGCTGGCCAGATGATCGGCTCGCTCCTCATCGATCACTATGGCATTGTCGGCTATCCGCAGCACTCGGTGAGTGTCGAGCGCGTCATAGGTGTGGCGCTGGTCATGGCCGGTGTGGCACTCATTCAGTACCGATGACAACCTCGCAAATTTCTAACCGGATTATCTGCGCTGTAAGCGCTCCTTACGCTGCCGACCTGTCGGTGTGCCAAGCCCAGTCGAGTTGAAGCGCATGTCTGAGGCCAAACATACCGTGCAGCTTTTCGCCACCTGTCTGGTCGACGTAATCCGGCCGATGGCCGGCCTGGCTACGCTCCAAGTGCTTGAGCGGCTTGGCGTGACGGTCACGGTGCCGACCGGTCAGACCTGTTGTGGCCAGCCGGCGTTCAATACCGGATGTCTGGATGATGCACGTGCGATGGCGCGCTATACCATCGATCTGTTGGAACGATCGCCGGTTCCGATCGTCGTACCTTCCGGGTCATGTGGCGACATGATCGTGCACCGCTATCGCGAACTACTTGCTGACGATCCGGCCTATGCTCCGAAGGCCGAACGCGTGGCAGCGCGGACATACGAGCTCAGCCAGTATCTTGTGGAGGTGCTGAAAGTTGAGGATGTCGGTGCACAATGCCGGCGAACGATTGCCTACCATCCGTCGTGCCATCTGCTGCGTGGTCTTGGTGTTCGTGCGGCGCCAGCCCGCCTGCTCGAGGGCATTTCCGGCGCGTGCTGTGTGCCGCTGTCGGGAGCCGAAGACTGCTGCGGGTTCGGCGGCGCATTTGCGGTGAAGATGGGGGAGCTCTCAAGCGCCATCCTCAGTCGCAAGCTCGACGCGATCGTGAAATCCGGGGCCGACACCGTCGTCGCGTGCGACGCCGGCTGTTTATTGCACATTGAGGGAGGACTGCGGCGTCGTGGCTCGTCCGTGGAAGTCCGACACCTCGCCGAGGTCTTGGCAGAATCCGAATGAATTCCCAACCGATGTCATTCCATCGGCGGATTTCGCACGCGTTGGCAGACGGCGCACTCCGCGTTGCGCTCGACCGGACAACTGAGCGGTTTACGTTGAAGCGCGCCGCTGGCTTGGCGTCACTGCCAGACTCCGACGAGGTTCGCGACCGTGCGCGGGCGATCCGTCTGCACACGCTGTCTAGACTCGACGAGTATTTGGAGCAGTTCGACGCAGCTGTCACGTTGGTGGGTGGCCGGGTGCACTGGGCCGCCGACGGACAAGAAGCGAACGCGATCGTTCTCGATCTCGCCAGGTCGCACTCGGTCGAACGCATTGTCAAATCGAAGTCGATGGTGAGCGAGGAGGTCCATCTCAACCACACGTTGCTCGCGGCTGGCCTCGACGTCGTTGAATCAGACCTCGGCGAATACATCATCCAGCTTGCGGGCGAAACGCCGTCCCACATCATCGCGCCGGCGGTGCACAAAACACGTGAGCAGATTGGACAACTGCTAGCGGACAAGCTAGGCGTGCCGGTAACAGACGACCCTGCTGAGATGACGGCGACCGCCAGAGCCGCCCTGCGAGATGTGTTCTTGCGGGCCGAGATGGGAGTGAGTGGCGTCAACTTCGGGGTCGCATCGACCGGTTCACTGGCGATCGTCACGAACGAGGGCAACGCGTCGCTCGCTGTTACCGCGCCTCGCATCCATGTGGCGATGATGGGGATCGAACGCCTCGTCCCAACGCTTGACGACCTCACGGTGATGCTGCAGATTCTCGCACGGTCGGCGACCGGACAAAAGCTGACGGTCTACACAGATCTACTCACGGGACCGCGCCGCGGAGATCTCGATGGCCCGGAAGAACTGCATGTTGTTCTAATCGACAACGGTCGAAGCCACCTTGTCGGAACTGAGGTCGGTGAAATCCTTGCGTGCATTCGATGTGGGGCTTGCTTGAACGCGTGTCCGGTCTATCAACAGGTTGGCGGGCACGCTTACGGCAGCGTGTATTCGGGACCGATCGGTGCTGTCCTCACGCCGAGCCTCGATCGCGGAGGCCCATGGCATTCCTTGCCTGACGCTAGTTCGTTGTGCGGTGCCTGCCGTGAGGTGTGCCCGGTTCGGATCGATATTCCGCGGATGCTACTGGCGCTCCGCGCGCGGGCTGTTCACTCCGGCAAGACCGGTCGCTGGGTTCGGATTGCGTTCCGGTTGTATCGCATGGCGGCCACGCGTCCTTGGCTGTTCAGGCGTACCGTGTCGGTCGGACGTTGGCTGATGGAGTTGTTTGCCGTCGATGGCTGGCTGCACCGGCTCCCCCCGCCGCTGTCAGGCTGGACGCTATCCAGAGAGTTTCCGGTGATCGCCGGCCGTACTTTTAGCGAGCGGATGCGGGATAGGCTTGAGGCCAGCGGATGAGAGATAGTCGGACAGCCATCCTGGAGCGGATTCGGTCGGGTCGGTCTGGAGCGCCGGTTCAGTCGGTGCCTGTACCCGTTTCGCTATCGCCTCGGCCTGCAATGGAGCCGTCAGTCGTCGTCGACCAATTCGTGCGGGAAGCCGAGGCGGTTGGGGCCATCGTGCATCGCACCGACGGCCGCGACATCGCCGTAGAGATCGTGCTTGGGATCTTGGCCGACGCGGGCGTCAACCGGCTCGTCAGTTGGGAACCCGCCGACCTGCCGATTCCGGAGCTGGTGGAAGCTGTCATTGACCGTGGCATTCGCTTGGTCGAGGCACCCTCGCTGGCCGCATCGAAGGAACTCGTTCGCGATTGGACGGCGGTAGCGGGTGCGGAGGCGGGACTCACCGGCGCTGTTGGTGGATTGGCAGATACTGGCACGGTCATTCTTCGTAGTGGCCCGGGCCGGGCGCGTTTGGCGTGGCTGCTACCGCCTCTGCATGTCGTCGTGCTGCACTCACCGTTCATCTATCCGACCCTCCAGGCGTTCATGGGTGCGCGCGGTGAAATGGTCGGGCGCAGCAGCCATGTCGCGTTCGTGACCGGGCCGAGCCGAACGGCGGACATTGAGCAAACTCTCACCATCGGCGTGCACGGACCGAAAGAGGTCCGTATCGTGCTCGTCGATCACGACCGCGACACACCCGCTGTGGGCGGGGCACGAGCGCGCGCGGATGATGCCGACCGATAGAACGCTTGGTGTTGGGCTCGTCGGTACAGGGTGGGTGGCGGCATCCCACGTGCGCGCGATCCAAGCGAACCCCCATGTCCGGCTCGTCCGAATGTGTGGTCGGCAGGAGGCACGCGCTCGGGAGAAACTGACGCGCTTCGGTGCTGACGTATCCGACGTTGGTTTTACTCGTCGGTATCAGGACCTGCTCGACGAATCCGACATTGACATCGTCGTCATCGCCACACCGAATCACCTGCACGCCGAGCAAGCGGTAGCCGCTGCCTCAGCGAAGAAGCATATTCTGCTCGAGAAGCCCACCGGGCTCGACGTCCGCGAGCTCATCCGGATTCGCGATGCGGTGCGCCGCACCAAGGTGCGAACGATCGTGTCGTTTGTACTGCATTACAACCCGTTCGTCCGCTTCGCGCATTGGATGCGCGAAGCGGGCTGGCTCGGCACGATTCGTTATGCGCGCTTCCAGTACTTGTCCCGCATTCTCAACGAGTATCCGGGCTGGTCGTGGGTGAGACGTGCGGACAGCGGCCGAAGCCACCTACTCGCGGCGGGTTGTCACGCAGTGGACGCGCTGCGGTGGTGCACCGGATTGGAACCAACCGAGGTGAGCGCGTATCACACGCGGTTCACGAAGGGGTATCAGTGGCCGACCTCGATCGTCGTAAATGTCAAGCTGGGTCGCCGGGCGGTCGGACAAATGGTCAGCTCGACCGACTTCATGATGCCATACACATTTGGGGTTGAGCTGATGGGAGACCGCGCCACGCTCGTCGATGGTCTGATTCTCTGGAAGGACACGCCGGTGGCATTGGCGGCGCTCCGTCGCGCGAACCCGTTCCCCGAGGTGGTGCTCCGAGAGGCGCGCGCGCTCGACGGTAGCCCAGCCATCCGCGTCGAGTGCGAGATGCCAGCCTCAGCTGACGCCCGCCAGCATCCGTTTCAAGGAGAGGTGAACGAGCTTGTGGACTGTATCCGCGCGGGCCGAGAGTCGCATCTGAACGTCTTCGATGCGCAGAAGACCATGGAAGTTTGCCTGGCGGCTGACCGATCAGCCGCGCGCGGCGGCCGGCCGGTAAGCCTGCCGCTCATCCGGCCCTGAGGACGATTTCTCCCGTGTCAGGCAAGTGTTACATCGCCGTTGACCTTGGGGCCAGCAGCGGCCGGGTCATCGTCGGCCATGTTGACAGCGGCCGCATTTCGCTCAACGTCGTGCACCGCTTTCCGGTCACGTCCCTCGTCTCAGCGGGCCACGAGCGATGGCCCCTTTCGGTGCTAATCGCGGAGGTGAGAAAAGGACTTACCAAGGCCGCGTGTGCTGAGGGTGAGTTGGTGAGTCTCGGCGTCGACACGTGGGGAGTCGATTACGGCCTGACCGATGCTGACGGCCGTTTGCTTGAGGACCCGGTGTGCTACCGAGATCGGCGCGCCGATGGCATCGTCGAGCGGGTACTCGAGACTGTGCCGGCCGATGAGCTGTTCAGGTTGACTGGTGTGCAGATTCTGCCATTCAACACCCTGTATCAGCTCATGGCACAGCGCGTCGCGGGGGAGTGGCCGGCTAAAGCCGCACGGTTGCTCATGATGCCTGATCTCATCCACCACGATCTCTGCGGTAGCCTGACCGGTGAGGTGACGATGGCGAGCACCACACAGCTGACAGCGGCTGCCACTCGGCAATGGGCGAACGAACTTTTTGATCGATTGGATCTTCCGATTGCCATGATGCCAGAGCTGGTGCAGCCCGGAGTACGACTTGGCCAGCTTCGTCCCAACGTGCGCGAGGCGCTGGCGCTTCCGGATATGGCAATTGTGGCGCCTGCTACACACGATACTGCGAGCGCCGTGGCTGGCGCGCCGATTGCTGACGGGTGGGCCTATCTGAGTTCTGGCACGTGGTCGCTCCTTGGCGTTGAGACCGAGGCGCCCGTGCTGACCGACGCCGTTCGAGAAGCGCGCCTAACGAATGAGTGTGGCACGGAGGGCAGGAATCGTTTACTCAAGCACATCGCGGGCATGTGGATCCTCGAATCCTGCCGAAAAACGTGGGCAGCACAAGGTGCCTCATTAGGGTTCGATGCCCTCAACCGCGCGATCGCCTCGGTGCCGGCCCGTCGGGCATTCATTCTGCCAGACGACTCTAGGTTCTTTAACCCACCGGAGATGCTTGGGGCGATTTCGACCTTCTTGCAGGAGTCTGACCAGTCGGTGCCCACCGACCACGGTGGATACGCGCGCGTCATCCTCGAATCGCTGGCCCTGCGCTACGCATCGGTGGTCGAGGCGATCGAACGAGTGACGGGTCGGTCGATCGTCGGCATCCGGATTATCGGCGGCGGTTCGCAGAACCGCTTTCTCAATCAGGCGACGGCGGATGCGACCGGCCGGGAGGTTCGAACTGGGCCAGTCGAGGCGACGGCGCTTGGCAACGTGATCGTTCAAGCAATCGCAGACGGCTGCTTTGGGAGTGTTGGTGAGGCTCGGGTGGCCGTGGCCCGTGACACGGGAGGTGACATCTACGAGCCCGTCGAGTCAGAGGCTTGGGCTGAAGCACGCACGCGATACGCACGCCTCGAACGGGAATGGGGACGTTAAGACGTTGATGGAACCGGTGCGACTCGTTGGCTAGGGTGTGTCGCTGTTGCTACCCCCGACCGTCTCGATCGACCAATTCTGCCTAATCATCGTCAGATACGCCTTTTGACTAAACAGTGATTCCGTTACCGGATGGCGCGCGATGCCGTCACGCCAGACTTCCAACGCCGCTCCGTCGTCACCCGCACGGAAGTAAAGCCAGCCACGCAGGTAGTGCGCCTCGCCAGCATCGACGTGATCCGGATAACGTGCTAGGAAGGCATCAAGCACTTCTTGCGCTACCGCCGAGTCGCCGCGCTCGAAGGCGATCCGCGCGTGCTCGATATCGGTGGCAGGCCCCGCCGGCGCTGACTCAAGCGCAGCCACAGCGTCAGTCCATCGCTCCTGCAGGCGTAGTGCGCGGGCCCGTGCCAGCGCCGTGCGTGCTGGAAGTCCAGAAGTGGCATCCAGGATCTCTAGCGCCTGGTCCGCTGCCCCCTCATCGAGTAGGAGCTCCGCGCGCTGGAGTCGGGACGACGAGTCAGTTGCGACCTTGAGACGCGCCAACTCCGGCCACTCGTGATCGAGGTGGAAATGCCTGCCCAAAAACTTGATCATCTCCTGCTGAAGAAACCAAGGGTCGAGGACGTGCGTGTTCTCTGCCGCTACCGGCCCGTCGTGTCCATCGCTCCATCCGTAGGTGATGCTTTCGACTTCTGGACCGCCTGGAATCTCAGGGGTTTCAAGAATGAAATATGCATCTTCGTGGCCCGGGGGCATGTTGTAGCGGACGCCAGAGCCGTCGAGGTTGTTCAGGTGCACCGGCACGAAGTAGCGATTGATTAGTGTAGCCACGACCGGATCTGAGAACGGACCCGTTCTCATGAAGAGGCCGCCTTCTCAAGTACCGGCGGTCGGAAAGAGCATGAGTGGCTTTCGCGAACGGGTCGCCTCTTGGCGCGCGGTCGCTTCGTCAGACCGCCACTCCACGCCGCCGGTGGCCCAGTACAGGTCGAGTGCTTCTAGGCCGTCATACCGATCGGTGAGGACGACGTCTTCGAAGGCGTCGGTACCACCGAGGTCGCCGATGGTCGCCTCGCCGTCAGCATCGATCCGAAACCGCAACCGGCCTTTGGCGCGGTAGTCGACGACTGACCAGTCGCTAACAAACGGGCGGCGCGCTAGGGTTTGGCCCAACGGTTCCTCGGCGCAGAAGAAACAGACACCCGCGTTCATCTGGAAGATCGTGTGGGCACCGATCGCCACGCCGTCGCGCTCGAGGTGGGCTCCCGGCGCGTGCTCGGCGAGCACAGCTGCTACGTCACGCACACTAACCTCGGCGCCTGGGGTGACCTTGACACTCAGTTCGTTTCCGTCGAATGAGGCAGCCGCTATTCCTGGCATCTGTTCGATAGCCGCTAGAACATGGTCATCGAGTGGCGCGCCGGTAATTAGCAGCTCGATGGCTGGGCCCGGAATCGCACTCAGGGAACCCGCTAGTAGTGTTGCGAAGAGAAAATTCAACATGATGCCGCGGATCGTACCGTCCACCATCAGACGTGTCAACGTGAGGCTCGTTAGCAACGCCGAGGGCGTCGGTTACGCGGGTGATGTAGTTGAACCAAGTAGAAATGGGGCTCATCCTACACGATATTGTTGTCGTCGAATCTAGTCAGCCTCGGCTTCATGCTACGCTCGTGTTAAAATGCGTGGAACATGTTTTGGTTCAACCACTTAGTCGTAGTCGTGATTGCGGCTTGGCTGGCGTCGGTCGGGTGTGCCAGTCCGGAGCCAGCGCCCACGCCAGCGCAGAGCCGGGTCGTCGACATTGACCTACCGGTGGAATCGACGGTCGTGGAGGGCACCGTCCCCCGTAACGCGACCTTCGCCGGCCTCCTCGAATCCCACGGCTTCTCCAACAATGTCGTCGTTGCGATCGTCGATCAAACCCGCGACGTGTTTGACCCGAAACGTCTGCGGGCGGCCAATGCCTATCGGATCACCACGACGCTTGACGGGGGTCTGCGTCAACTCAAATACCATATCGATTCGGATAGTTTCCTGGAGATTCAGGCACTTGGGAACGGCCGGTTCGAGGCGGCGGTCGTCCCGTATGTCAAGCAGCGGGCCGTTATCGCGATGGGCGGCCACATCGACCGTACCCGTTCCTCGCTGGTGGCGGCGGTCAACGACGCGGGCGAACAGGTGCAGCTTGCCATGGTCATGGCCGACGTCCTAGGTGGCGAAATCGATTTTAACAATGACCTCCGGCTCGGCGATTCGTTTCGTGTGCTCTTTGAACGGTTCCTGCGTGAGGACCACTACGACAATTACGGCAACGTACTAGCAACCGAGTTCACTAACGACCGACGGCGTGTTAGGGCCACCCGGTTCACGCCCCCTGGTAGTGAGCCCGGCTACTACGACGACGAAGGACGGTCGCTCAAGCGGATGTTCCTGAGATCGCCTTTGCGGTTCGAGCCCAGGATCACGTCGCGTTTCTCGCGTAATCGCATGCATCCGATTCTCGGCGAGCGTCGGGCACATCTCGGTGTGGACTACGGCGCGGCCGCCGGCACGCCGGTAATCGCGGTGGCGAATGGAACGGTAGTGTCGGCCGGCTGGAGCGGGGGATCCGGCCGAATGGTGCGGTTGCGCCACAGTGGTGGCTACGAGACTTACTACTTGCACCTGTCATCTTTCACCAAAGGGATTCGGCCAGGCGCGCGGATTACCCAGGGCCAACTCATCGGCCGGGTCGGATCGACTGGGCTCACCACGGGACCTCATCTGGACTACCGGCTCAAAAAGAACGGCATCTTCGTGAATCCACTCGTGGAGCATCGTAAGATGCCGCCTGGGGACCCGATTCCCACGGAACATCTGGAGGTGTTCCACGCGGAACGCGAACGTGTGTTCGGATTGCTCGTCGAGTCGACCCCGACTGTGGGTACGGCTGACGACGATGCCGCCGGCGCATCCTGACGGCTGAACATCCAACTCTTTCTACTAATCGCGTATCGCTTCCTCGCGGGCGAGCGTCAAGAAACGTTCCGCTTGTGCGCTAAGATACCGGGATGGCCGTGATCCGCCCGTTTCGAGCCCTCAGGCCGGTGCCGGACGCCGCGCCACGGGTCGCATCGGTTCCCTATGACGTCGTGAGCTCTGACGAAGCTCGCGAGCTGGCGGATGGCGAGCCGCTGAGTTTCCTGCGCGTATCGCGGGCGGAAATCGAACTACCGGTTGGGACCGATCCGCACGCCGATGCGGTCTACGCGCGAGCTACTGAGAATTTCAGGACGATTCGAAACGCGGCGCCGTTTGTGCGAGAAGCCGAGGCTTCCCTTTACTGCTATCGCTTGCAGGCCAACGGGCGCGAACAGACTGGACTGACGGCGTGTTGTTCACTCGACGAGTACGACAGAGGATTAATTAAGAAACACGAACACACTCGCCGGAACAAGGAGGATGACCGTACGCGTCACATGGTCGAGTTGGGCGCGCAAACTGGACTCGTCTTCCTCACCTACCGCTCGAGGGAAGAGATCGATGTGCTCATGGACCGGGTGTGCACAGGGACACCGCTGTTCGACTTTGAAGCGCCAGACAACGTGAAGCATACCGTTTGGCGGGTCTCATCGCCAGACGTCGACCTGCTGGTGAAGGCGTTCAAAGCCGTGCCGGCTCTATATATTGCCGACGGTCACCACCGCGCGGCGGGCGCTGCTCGGGTACGGGCCGAGTTCGCGCGTCGTGACCGACTAACGGTGCCGTCAGAGGCTGATACGGTCATCGCCGTGGCCTTTCCGTCTACGCAGGTTCGCATCCTGCCTTACAACCGTGTTGTCAAGGATCTCAACGGGCGTTCACCGCGGGAATTTCTGGATCAGATTGCAGCGACGTTTCCCGTGTGTGCTGGGGGTCCCGCGCCAGCCCAAGCCGGCGAGGTATCGATTTACCTTGACGGGACTTGGCACAACGTAACCTTGGCAGACTTCAGCGTCGACTCGTCGGATCGCGCGGCCGCCCTCGATGTGGCACGGCTCGATCAGGGCATCTTGGCGCCGCTACTCGGCATCGAGGACGTTCGTAGGGACCCGCGTATCGACTTCATCGGTGGAATCCGTGGGGCAGCAGTGCTGCAGGCACAGGTGGATCGAGGTGAGGCGGCGGTCGCGTTCTCGATGTTTCCGGTGACCGTCGACGATTTGATGAGGATCGCCGACGAAGGCGGCATCATGCCGCCGAAGTCCACTTGGTTTGAGCCGAAACTTCGCGACGGACTATTGATCCACTTGATCGCGTGAACGCTAGCCGTATTGGTTGACAACATGACGACCCACCGCATCTTCAATTTCAGCGCTGGCCCGGCAGTGCTGCCGGAGGTCGTACTTGACGCTGTTCAGCGAGACCTGATGGCGTTACCCGGCGTCGGTATGTCAGCGCTTGAGATCAGCCACCGCTCAAGCAATTTCGACGCAATTCTGGAGAACGCCGAACGTGAGCTACGGGAGTTGGCCGGCGTGCCGGCGGACTATCGCGTGTTATTTCTGCAAGGCGGGGCCAGTCTGCAGTTTGCGATGGTGCCGATGAACCTCCTCCCCTCAGGTGGAGTAGCTGACTATTTAGTGACAGGGGCGTGGTCGAAGAAGGCCGTTAAGGAGGCCGAGAAGATCGGCCAGGTGCACGTGGCCGCGTCGACGGAACCAACCGCCTTCGCGCGCCTTCCCTTGTCCGACGAGGTCGAGCTTTCCCCGGGCGCGGCTTACGTACACATGACATCGAATAACACGATCTACGGGACGCAGTGGACGCACCTGCCCGAGACGGGTCCCGTGCCGCTCGTGAGCGACATGTCGTCCGACATTGTGAGTCGGCCGATCTCGGTCGATCGGTTCGGCATCATCTATGCCGGCGCGCAGAAGAATCTTGGCCCGGCTGGGGTCACGCTCGTTATCATCCGGGAAGATCTACTCGCGCAATCGCCAGCCGCTTTGCCGTCCATGCTGAGTTACCGTGTGCTCGCCGACGGCGGCTCACGCTACAACACGCCGCCCGTCTTTGGTATCTACATTCTTCGCTTAGTGCTCGGATGGCTAGGCAGACAGGGCGGCCTCGCGGTCATGGCGGCACGCAATGACAGGAAGGCGGCCATTCTCTATGAAGAGCTTGACCGCAGCGAGTTTTACCGGGGTGTCGCCGATGCCACGAGTCGCTCTCGCATGAACGTTACGTTTCGTCTACCTAGCCGAGACCTAGACGTCAGGTTCGTACAAGGAGCCACGGCCGCTGGTCTAGATGGCCTTGAGGGCCATCGAATGGTCGGTGGCCTGCGCGCGTCGATCTACAACGCAATGCCAGAAGCTGGCGTGACGGCACTCAGGGAATTTATGCGGGAGTTCGAACGCACGCACGGCTGAGCGGAGATGTTGTGTGAAAATGTGCAAAAGGAGCTAGTTTTTTGCGCGCCGAAGTCTATTGTGCTAGTCTGAGCGGTCCATCGTTCGGTGCTTTGTTGTTGCTGGGGTAGTATCCTCGGTTCAAAAACGTCGAAGGTGTTTACTTGCCCTCTCCCTTGATTCTGACGCTCATCGCGACTGCTATCATCGTTCAGATCGCCGTGTTCAGCACGACGGTTTACCTGCATCGTAGCATCACACATCGCGCGGTCGTTCTGGTTCCGGTCGTGGCGCTTGGCTTTCGCTTGGCCTTGTGGTTGACGACAGGCATCGTCGTCAAGGAATGGGTAGCGGTCCATCGTAAGCACCATGCATTCCCCGACGAAGAGGGCGATCCGCACAGCCCGCATCTCGCAGGCTTCTGGTCGGTGCAGCTCGGCAATATCTTTCATTACGTGCGTGAAGCCAAGAATCCGGACGTGATCGAGAAATACGCCAAGGACCTCAAGGACGACGCGTGGGACCGCTATCTGCTGAATCATGGGTCGGTCGGGCTGATCATCGGAATCACTGTGCTGTGTACCGTGTTGGGCATCGGTTGGGGGCTGCTGGCCGGCGTATTGCACGCGATCCTTTACGTGTTCATCCTATCCCCATCGATCAACGGGCTCTGCCACTATTTTGGTTACAAGAATTTTGACAACACCGCGACCAACTTGCAGTCGATTGCGTTTTTGACCGGCGGCGAAGGCCTCCACAACAACCATCACGGGTTCCAACGAAGTCCAAAGTTTAGCTATCGCGCTAACGAGTTCGATCCGGCCTGGCCGGTCATCTGGACGCTGACGAAACTTCGTCTGGCGAGGCGGTACAAGACGATCGACGAAGCGTTGGCACAACCTCAAGAATCCTAAGTTTCGACTCGGCAGATGCCCTGGGCAAGTGGCGGTGGACTAGCCGCAGGGGCATCGGTCAACCTGCGACGATACCTGACCGGGCGCGAGACGCCATTCGGAATGGCACCGAGGACTTTGGTTGGCTACGCAAGACATACAAACAGACAACGAGTGGAATAGTCACGTGGTTGCCTTGTTGGTGTGCTTGTCGCTCTTCGGTGGAGCGGCGGTTCCGATCGCCGAAGCCCAGACCGGACAGGGCGCTATTCAGGGAGCGATTCGTGATGAAACCAACGCGGTTGTGCCTGGGGTGACCGTGACGGCCACAAATCTCGAAACAGATATTTCCAGTAGCGTTGCAAGCGACGGGCAGGGACGCTTCCAACTGCTTCAGTTGCCAGCCGGTGACTACGAGGTCAACGCAATCGTGCCGGGGTTTAGAACCCAGACGGCGACGATCACGGTCGTCGTGGGTGGCATGCAGACGTTGGACATCACGTTGGAAATCTTGCCGCTTGCCGAATCCGTGACAGTGACACGGACCCTGCAAGAGCGACGCGCGGTACCAACTGCGGTTACTGTCATTGAAGGTGACGAAATTCAATTCGCTCAGCGCCAAGAGGCTCTGGCTGAAACGTTACGAGGTGTTCCGGGTCTGTTTGCTGAAAACCGGCGCAACTTCAGCCTTGCGGGCGGTGTGCAGGCCACGATCCGAGCACCCATGGTCGGATTCGGGATGCGAGGCATTCAGGTGCTTCAGGACGGTATTCCGCTTACCACCGCGGATGGCACGACGCAACCAACGAACCTTGACCTCGGCTCCGCCGACCGGATTGAAATCATCCGAGGTCCTAATTCTGTGCTGTATGGCAATGCGGCCGGCGGGGTGATCAGTCTCTGGACGGCGTTCCCTTCCTCCACGCCGCTTGAGATCCAGCCCGATATCCAGTTCGGTAGCTACGGATACAACCGACAACAGGTCAAGGTCCACGGGACGTCTGGTCGGACGAGCTATCTGTTCAACGCTAACCGGATTAAGACCGATGGCTACCGCGAACACAGCAAAGCCGAAGTTCGTCGGGCCAACCTGGTTGTGCGCAGAGCCGTATCTTCGAACACTGAGATACGGGGGGTGTTTAATTTCTTTGACATGCCGTTTGGAGAGAGCGCCAGCACGCTCAACGAGGCAGACGCTCGCAATAATCCGCGGAGCGTGCGAGGCTTGGCCATCACTCAGGGGTGGGGCGAGGCGGCGACCCAGGGGCAGGGTGGCGTCACACTCGAGCATGAGTTTGACGGGGGGCAGGTGTTTCGTGGAACGGGTTGGGCTGCCTGGCGGAACCTCTACAATCCCATTCCGTTTCGGATTATCGACCTCAGCCGAAAGGCCGCCGGGTTCCGCTCGGAATTGGCGGGCGTCGGCCAGGCAGGTTCGGTGCCGATGCAATGGACCACCGGGTTTGACGTGTCGTCTCAGCGGGACGACCGTTCCGAATTTGGCAATGCGGGGGTGCCGGCCGGCGGGTCGTCTGCCCAGCGAGGCACCCTGCGGCTCAAGCAGTTGGAAGAGGTGCTCTCCCTCGCGCCGTTCGCGCAGGTGACGCTCACGCTTCACCCGCGCTGGCTCGCCACTGCCGGCGTGCGTTACGACCACTACGATTTCCGCGCAACGGACAGCTTCCTGACCGACGGCGATCAGTCCGGCAGTCGGACTCTCGACGCTTTCAGCCCAATGGCGGGTTTGACCTTCGTGGCTTCCGACGAGTTGAATTTCTACACCAATTTTTCGACGGCCTACCAGACGCCGACGACCGTTGAGTTGTCGAATAAGCCGACCGGAGAGGGGGGCTTTAACGAGGACCTCAATCCCGAAGATCTGCGGAGCGTTGAGGTCGGTGCTCGTGGCACGGCCGGAGAAGGCCGCGTGCGGTACGAGTTCGCCGCTTACTTTTCCACATTGGATAATGCGTTTGTCGAGTTGCAGCGGATCGACGAGCAGACCTACTTCCGAAACGCTGCGGAATCGTCGCGTAACGGGCTTGAGGCCCGCGTTGACTGGAGCCCCACGCCGCAGATGCGCACCTACCTCTCGTACACGCATCAAGATTTTAAGTTCGTCCGCTTTGAGACGGACGACAACAACTTTTCTGGCAACATTGAGCCGGGCGCGCCGCCCCACCAGCTGTTCTTCGGTGGCAGCTACGAAACCGCCTTCGGCCTCCGGTCAGTCGCGCAGTTTCGATGGGTGGATGCGTTTCCAGTTAATAACGCCAATACGGCGTTGAACTGGTCGTATGAAGTTGTGGATCTTCGATTCGGTTGGGATGGCAAGTGGAATGGCGTGGCGATCCAGCCGTTCTTCGGCATCGACAATCTGTTCAACAAACGATACAACGCGTCCACGATCCCGAATGCGTTCGGGAGTCGCTTCTACGAGCCAGCCCCAGGCCGTG
>CETJ01041300.1_pt1 | contig 14704 bp, 14 predicted proteins | sample 531341 | NCBI WGS metagenome assembly CETJ01 (sample SAMEA2622677, study PRJEB7988) | marine metagenome | isolation source: saline water (ENVO:00002010), including | reverse complement strand
TGGCAAAGGAACAATTGTCGCCGAATTGGTATATCGAGACGACAGTCTCCATTTGAGTCGTTCATGGACAACCCGGACTCAAAGATCGGGCGAAGCCAACGATGCATATGTCTATGTGACGGAAGAACAGTTTGAGGCTCGCGTAGCGGAAAACGGATTTTACGAGTGGGCTGATTTCTTTGAGTACCGCTACGGAACACCGACACTTTCGGTTCCTGAAGGTAGCGACTTACTCCTTGAGATCGACGTTCAGGGAGCTGTCGCTGTCAGGGAACGCGAACCCAATGCGGTAGTGATACTCGTTTTGCCACCGAATCGTTACGAACAAGAGAGCCGGATGAGATCGAGGGGGGACGATGAGATGCACGTAGTTCAACGTTTGGCAGCTTCCGATGCAGAGGAAGAGGCTGGACGAGAGCTGGCGGACCTGGTGGTAGTTAACGCAGATTTGGCTATCACTGTCGACGCTGTCGAATCGTTCATTGGCGAAACCCGACACCAGCGGTCTAAAAGCTAAGGGCTCTGGTCAGCGGCAATCGCTGTTCGAGTGACAAAGGCCGCTGGTAGCATGGTGGGTCCGTTCGGATCGCTTGCAACTTTCAGAGGTAGAGCAGATGTCTGATGAACAAGACACCATGATTAGTCCCGGCCTTGAGGCTCTGTTGGAGAAGGTAGATTCGAAATTTACTCTCGTGAGTTTGGCGGCAAAAAGATCTCGCCAACTCATCTCTTACGACCTTGGACTAGGCGAAGGCGGCGGAAGTGAAGTACCTCCGCAAGTAACGACCACCGCACGTAAATCTTTGTCCATGGCGTTCGAAGAAATTGAGGCCGACAAGATTGGATACGAACGTTTTGACCCGGAGGAACGGGCTCGCCTCGAAGCCAAGGCATTAGCTCAGGCGGAAGCTGATGCAGCTGCGCTTGAGGCCGTGCCCGACGAAGAGTAGGTCGAGGTTCAACCGATGCTGGCCGATCGCCGCATCGTCCTGGGGGTAACCGGGGGGATCGCCGCCTACAAGGCAGTTCTTCTTTGCCGGATGCTCGTTGACGCAGGGGCACATGTCATCCCGGTGTTGACGGAGAGCGCCCAGCGATTTGTGGGCAGGGCTACCTTCGACGCGTTGGCATCGGAACCGGCGCGAACATCAATCTTCGACGACCCTGATCCCATTCCACACACAACTTTGGGACAGACTGCCGATCTCATAGTCGTTGCTCCCGCCACAGCACGTTGTATAGGTAGTTACGCCAGCGGAATATCTGATGATCTGCTGACAGCCACCCTCATCGCTACGAGAGCTCCAGTTGTGGTTTGTCCTGCGATGCACACCGAGATGTGGGAACACCCAGCTGTGCAGGACAACTTGGCAATCCTCGAAGCACGAGGCGTGCACCTCGTTCCTCCCGATGAAGGACGCCTTGCGGGTGGTGATATGGGATCGGGTCGCCTTGCTGCACCGGAGACAATTTATGAGACGGTGGAATCGATCCTTTCAGATGGAGATTTGCAAGGTCGAACGGTCGTCGTTACAGCGGGCGGTACTCGAGAAGCGATCGATCCCGTGCGCTACGTCGGTAATCGTTCGACGGGAAAGCAAGGCTACGCAGTAGCTGAGGCAGCTAAAGCTCGCGGAGCGAACGTCACTTTGATATCGACGGTTGCCACAGCGGCTCCCGTCGGCGTTGAAATTGTCCGCGTTGAGTCCGCAACCCAGATGCACGTTGCGGTTCTTGAGCGGTCCGATGCCGACGTCATCGTGATGGCAGCTGCTGTCGCTGACTTCCGACCGGTGGGGGTATCGGAGTCGAAGATAAAGAAAGATGCCGGGCCACCGAAGCTGGAGTTAGAGGCGACTCCCGACATTCTCGCGGAGTTGGGGGCGAAGAAAAAGCCGGGCCAGGTGATTGTTGGGTTTGCTGCCGAGACCGAAGAACTGGTATCTCACGCTCAAAGCAAGCTCGAACGCAAAAACGTTGATGTCATCGTGGCGAACGATGTGTCGGCACCTCAAGTTGGTTTTGCCCACGACACAAATGAAGTGACCATATTTATTGCCGACGGATGTCAGCGCCATATATCGCTTAGATCTAAACAACAAATTGCCGAAGAAGTGTTGAACACGGTGGCCCAAATACTTATTGGGTGAAGTGAGATACCTTTCGGCGCTCTTTGTCGCCTAACCTTAAGCCGTTCTGTCGAGTAATCAGGAGAGACTGCGTGAGTCGATGGACTTTCACCTCGGAGTCGGTGACCGAAGGTCACCCTGACAAGATGGCCGATCAAATTTCCGATGCCATCCTCGATGCCATGCTTGAGCAAGATTCGAATAGTCGAGTCGCTTGTGAAACCATGATTACCACTGGCCTGGTGATAGTCGCTGGAGAAATCACGACCAGTGGTTTCGTCGACATTCCCTCAGTTGTTCGAGAAACCATTAACAGCATCGGCTACGACCGAGATTCGTTGGACTTTAACGGAAGCACATGCGGGGTCATGCTGACCCTCGATGAGCAGTCACCGGACATCGCTCAAGGAGTAAATGATTCCGAAGAAGTGCGAAGCGGCCGTGCTGGAGAAGGAGACGAACTAGACCGCCAGGGAGCCGGCGATCAGGGAATGATGTTCGGATACGCGTGTCGCGAGACCGAAGCATTAATGCCCCTCCCCATCCATGTTGCACATCGAATGGCAGAACAACTAACAGAGGCTCGGAAATCGGGTCAAGTTCCGTATTTGCGTCCTGACGGGAAAACGCAAGTTTCATTTGACTACGAGGACGGTCGGCCGATCAGATTGAAGACAGTTCTCGTTTCCACGCAGCACAACCCCGGCATTGATCGCGACGGCATGATTCGCCCGGACCTGATTGAACATGTAATTCGCCCAGCCGTACCGGCTGAGTTCGCCGATGATGATTTTGAAGTATTTGTAAACCCGACGGGAAATTTTGTTGTGGGAGGACCGGTCGGTGATTGCGGCCTTACCGGCCGCAAAATCATTGTGGATACCTACGGAGGCTATGCCCGACACGGCGGTGGTGCCTTCTCGGGGAAAGACCCATCCAAAGTAGATCGGTCGGCTGCGTACGCGACACGTTGGGTTGCGAAAAATCTAGTCGCGGCAGGCGCCGCTGATCGATGTGAGGTTCAGGTCGCCTACGCGATTGGTGTCGCCCGCCCGATCTCGGTTCTCGTGGAAACGTTTGGCACCGAAAAAGTAGATCGTGATCGAATAAGTGGGGCAATCAACGAAGTATTCGACCTCAGACCAGCAGCCATTCTTCGAGACCTCGACCTTAGGCGACCCATCTTTCAGCCCACAGCGTCATATGGTCACTTCGGCCGTGATGCATCGGATGACTTCTTCACATGGGAACGAACCGACCGAGTGGAAGAGTTGCGCTCGGCTCTCGGCTTATAAAACTGCTGCTGAGCTTCTAGCGTCCCACCCTTCGAGCAGAATTTCGTTGTGACCCGGGTAGTTCGCATCCTTCCTGACCAGCCGGCAGTAGATAAAGATTTTGACTATCTCTTACCCGACAGTCTTTTAGATTCACCTAACGGCCCTCCGGTCAAGGTCGGGACAGTGGTGCGTGTGGATTTGCGTGGCCGAAGAACAAGGGGTTGGATAACCGCCGTCGACGTTGACCCGCCGCCGGGGGTTGACCTTCAAGAAATAAAGAAAGTAAGTAGCTGCGGCCCACCGCCAGCGTTGGTTGATTTGGCTAGTTGGGCGAGCAGTCAGTGGATGGGCAGCCGCGTGCATTTCCTACGCACGGCGACTCATGATCGAGTCGTATCATCAATTCCGGACCCGACGAGCCGGTCGCGTGCTGTGTTACCAAACGAGAATCTCGCTCAAGAGGCTTTCCGTCGTAGAGGTGCCGTAGTCCGAACACCACCTAACAGCGATGATTTTTCTCTAGCGGTTGCTGCTGCGTCGTACGGTCGAGCGTTGATCCTCACACCGACTCTTGCTCGGGCGCAGAGACTTGCCGTCGCGATGAAAAGAGCTGGAATTGACGTGGCAGTTGTTCCTCGGGATTGGATAGCGTCGGCTTCGGGAACAGTAACTATTGGAACAAGATCTGGGGCATGGGCTCCGATTGACGACCTTGATGCGGTCCTAGTCCTTGATGAACACGATGAGTCCTATCAACAGGAATCCGCTCCGACCTGGCATGCGCGAGACATAGCCCTCGAACGGGCCAAACGCGATGGCGCTCGATGGGTCATCGCGTCGCCTACACCGTCACTTGAAGCCCTCACTTGTGGAGCACCATTGCTTACCCCTGACCGCGCTGTAGAGCGAGCTGGATGGTCGGTTTTTGATGTCGTTGACCTTCGCAATGAGCCACCGTTGGCGGGATCATGGTGTTCAGAACAGCTTTCTCGACTATTGAGAGATAAGCGGAGGGTTGTCTGTGTTCTCAATCGAAAAGGCCGAGCCCGGTTTGCATATTGTGACCAATGCGGTGAACTCGCGCGCTCTGAAATCACTGGTCGCCCGTTGGGTTTGGACGGCAATCGTCTTGTGCACCCGGTAGATGGCGATGACAGACCCGCTGTATGCCAATCTTGTTCTTCAACGAAGTTTCGTCGAGTGAAACTCGGGGTGACGGGCGTCGCAGAAGAACTGGAACAGATCACGCGCCGACCTGTCGTGGAAGTCAGCTCAGAAACTGACTCTGTACCTTCAGGAGCAGATTTATATGTAGGTACAGAGGCAGTACTTCACAGGGTCGATCGAGCAGATGTCGTCGTCTTCCTTGATTTTGACCAGGAGTTGCTGGCGCCGCGGTATCGAGCTGCGGAGCAAGCCATGTCGCTACTCGTTCAGGCTTCTCGGGTGGTCGGTCGTCGTGAAGATGGTGGAAGAGTCCTCATCCAGACTCGAATGCCTCAGCACACAGTATTAGAAGCTGCCCGAACCGCAGATCCTGGCGCCTTAGCGCGGTCAGAGCTGAACATCCGTCGTGACTTACGCCAACCCCCTGAAGCTCATTGGGCCATCATCTCCGGCACCGCTGCGGCGGAGTTTGTTCAAGGTATCGGAGACTCGCATGGACTTGAAATCTTGGGTCCGAGCAACGACCGATGGCGTATCCGAAGTGATGACCGCGAACACATGGTCGCGATCTTGAAGTCCGTGGACCGTCCACCCGGCAGGTTACGCGTCGAGATCAATCCGCTAAGAGCCTGATCGGTTCGGCACGGTACCCTGGGATCATTATGAGTTACCGGATCCGTGTTTTAGGCGACCCGGTCCTTCGCCAAGAAGCCGTATCAATCGAAGATATCGACGGTCGTATTGTCCGAATGGCCGAAGACATGGTTCCAGCGATGTACGAAGCCGAAGGTATTGGCCTAGCTGCTCCTCAGGTGGGAATCCAAAAGCGACTCTTCGTGTACGACATTGGAGAGGGACCGCAGACGCTGGTCAATCCGCAGATTATTGACTCTGATGGCGAATGGGCTTTCGAAGAAGGTTGCCTTTCGATACCCGGATTGTCCTTCGAAATTGTTCGGCCAAAGCAAGTTCATTTGGTGGGGCGAGACTTAGAAGGTAAAGAAATTTCAGTAGAAGCTGACGAATTGCTAGCGCGACTATTTCAACACGAACTTGACCATCTCGACGGAGTGTTGCTTTTGGACCACCTAGACCGTGATCAGCGTAAAGCTGCTCTTAGTCAATGGCGCGAGATGCAATCTCTCGGTGGTAGAGGCGACTTAGCTTCTGGTGGGCTTTCGGTACCGTGACGATGCGGCTGCCAGCTCCGCCTGAACACCCTCGATCGGTGGTTTATTTCGGAAGCCCTGCGGCTGCAGTTCCTGCCTTGATTGCCCTAGTGGACGCTGGCTTTGAAATTCCTTTAGTAATTTCCATGCCTGACCGCCGTCGAAGTCGAAGAGCGGAGCCGTCCCCAACGCCCGTCAAAGAAGCGGCGCTTAAACTGGGAATAGCGGTCTCTGAGGAAGTGTCGGACGCGCTGACGGTAACAGCGGACTGTGGTGTGGTGGTCGCGTACGGCAGGTTGATTGATACCAATGTGCTGCATCGACTTCCGATGATCAACGTCCATTTTTCTTTGCTGCCGCGGTGGCGCGGGGCGGCACCTGTAGAGAGAGCTCTGCTTGAAGGCGACAAAAAAACGGGTGTTTGCATTATGGGTATCGAGCCTGAGCTCGATGCGGGCCCTGTATATCGATGGCGAGAAACCGATATAAAACCAACTGTCACAGCGACTGAACTTCGGGAAGAGTTGGCGATCCTCGGAGCTCGTGAGTTAGTGACTGCGTTACGTGAAGGCCTTCGCGACCCCGTTCCCCAAGAGGGGGAGGTAAGCGTGGCTAAGAAGATCCACCGAGCGGATCTACAACTCGATTGGGCTCGTTCCGCTATCGAGTTGGACAGGGTTGTTCGTGTAGGCGGTGCTTGGACCACCACCAATTCGGCTGTACTCAAGGTGCACGAGGCTCGCCCTGTCGAGGGGACCGCCATTCCTGGCGAATTAGACCGAGACCTTGTTGGAACCGGAGAAGGTTTATTGCGTTTACTTGTCGTTCAACCTGAGGGAAAGTCCCGGCTGAACGCGACGGCGTGGATCAATGGAGCCCGACTCGGACCTGACGCGCAGCTAGGAACGTGAAAAAGCTAACTAGTCGGCAGGTGGCCGTTCAGGTGTTGACCGAGATCGAGAATGGTGCTCGGGCAAACGACAGCCTCGCTTCGTTCTTAGCGTCCTCGGGGCCAGGTTTAAGCAGACGCGATCGGGGGTTCGTGACTGAATTAGTGCAGGGAACGACTCGTATGCGCCGAGCGATTGACCACGTCTTGCAACCCTTTTTGCGAAGAAAGCTGGACCCCGATGTTCGGGCAGCGCTTCGTATGGGAGCACATCAGTTACTGCATCTAGGAACTCCGCCTCATGCTGCAGTCAACGACACCGTCGCTGTCACGCCACGAAGAGCGAGCGGGTTAGTCAATGCGGTACTCCGCAAGGTCTCGAACGCCGACCCGCAATGGCCCACTGGGGCGATTCGTTATAGCTATCCAGATTGGATATGGGACCTCTTCATCGACACATGGGGCCAAGATGGCAGGGCATCACTCATTGCAATGAACTCGCCTGAACGACCTTCTCCGCGACCCGATGGCTATATACAAGGACAGGCATCTCGATGGGTCAGCGACGAGGTTGACGACGCATCTCCTGATGGAGGCTCGATACTTGATCTCTGTGCGGCGCCCGGAGGTAAAACGACTGCTCTGGGATCGCAGTGGTCCCCCCTATATGCCAACGACATAGATGCGGTGCGGGCCAAGAATCTACAAGAAACCGTTGGCCGTTTTCGGCCGGGGACCGCGGTGGTAATAAGTGATGGGACTAGCGCCGGCTTCGGTGATAGTTCGGTAGACGCCGTACTTGTGGACGCGCCGTGTACCGGACTTGGCGCGTTGGGCCGACGCAGCGACGCTCGATGGCAAATCTCGGAAAGTGCAATTAGTCGTTTGGTATTGATCCAAACGGCGTTGCTCGATGAGGCATTCCGGCTACTCCGCCCCGGAGGAGTCTTGAGCTACAGCGTGTGTACCGTGACTAATGAAGAGACCATCAAAGTGCCCGAGGATTTCCAGGCTTCACATCGAGAATTGACAAGTATTGCTTTGGGCGGAAGTCATTGGCGACCGCACCGCCAAGGAGGGATTGTTCTCCCTCACGACCAGGGGACGGATGGAATGGCGATGTTTCAGTGGAAACGTCAATCGTGAGGGCGACAAAATGCGAATTGGTTTAATTTCCGACACTCATATCCCCGAGGCCGGTCCTGAACTTTGGCCGCAGGCTTATGCCGCTTTTGAAACATGTGAAGCAATTCTCCATGCGGGCGACATATACGAGATTTCGGTGATTGAAAATCTTCAGCGGATTGCTCCGACCTGGGGGGCGAGAGGCAACGGTGACGATGGGTCGTCGGGACGACTAGTGCAGCCTGACCACCCGCAGTTAGCTTCTGCGTGGATTCGCGAATTTGACGGAGTCAAAGTCGGATTGACCCACCACATGCCGATCCCTGAGATGCCAACTTATGGAGTCCGCGACGCCATAAGTCGACACTTCGATGGGGCCGCCCTCGACGTTGTCGTTTATGGCGACACTCACGTTGAACACATCACGACTATTGACGAGGTCCTCTGCGTTAATCCGGGATCACCTACATTCCCGCACAATCTATCGGTTCAGCTAGGAACCGTTGGTTTTCTCGACGTCACTGACGGCAACGTGCAGGCCTCAATCTGGCGCCTCACAGACGACGGCATTGAGCCGTTCGATTGGGACACCTGGGGGCGGCCCTGGTGAAGGTTGACTAGCGTCGTAGATGTTTCTGTGGCCCCCACCAAGGGAAGTAAAGCGATGGACAAGACCGCATGGCTAGCGAGCACTAAAGAGGAACCAGTCGACCCATTAGAAGAAATTGTCGACCCGCACCATCATTTGTGGGATTTCCCTACTGGCACTTACCTCCTGCCCGAATTGCATGACGACACTGGTTCTGGTCACAACGTGACGCAGACGGTGTTCATTGAGTGTGGAGCCGGGTATAGAGCTGAAGGGCCTGAATACCTTCGGTCCGTTGGCGAAATCGAGTTTGTGCGCGCACAGGCGGAGCTTTCGGCGCGGCAAGAGGGTGCCGAAATAGCTGCGATCGTCGGATTCGCTGATCTGACGCGAGGAGAAGCCGTAGAGGAAGTGTTGGCCGCTCAAGAAACTGCAGGCGGAGGTAGATTTAGGGGTATTCGTCATGCCAGTGCGTGGGATCAAAGCGATGAGATTCGTGAGTCGCACACCAAGCCGCCAGCGGGATTATTGGGTCATGACAACTTCCGCGCTGGATTCGCGACACTAGGTCGCATGGGTTTTACCTTTGACGCATGGATGTTTCACCCTCAGGTAGAAGAGCTAGTTGAGCTTGTCGCGGCGCTTCCAGAAACTCCAGTTGTCCTCGACCACTTAGGAGGTCCATTAGGTATCGGCCCGTATGCGGGCAATCGTGACGAGGTCCGATCAACGTTGCGTCCCGCTCTGGAGGCGCTGGCGCAGCATGAGCAGGTTGTGGTCAAGGTTGGCGGAATAGGCATGAGTATCTATGGGGTTGGCCTTAACCGTCTTCCCGAAGCACCCACATCGGAACATGTCGCAAATGTTTGGAGCGAAGATATAAGGCACTGCGTCGACACCTTTGGGCCTGAACGTTGCATGTTCGAAAGCAACTTTCCTGTCGATAGACAGGGCTGTTCGTACACGGTGCTCTTCAACGCCTTCCAGCGCATAGCCGATCAGGCCGGATGGAGCGCTTTGGAACGATCCCAGCTTTTTTCTGGCACGGCGCGCCGTTTCTACCGCATAGAACCCTAGAACGGTGCCTGCTCCGGAGATAGAGACGCCACGGCTGTTGCTTCGGCATTGGTGTCAAGAAGACCGGGAACCTTTCGCGCAAATGAACAGCGACCCCGAGGTGATGAGATATTTTCCGCAGGCATTAGATCGCGTCCAGAGCGGTCTATTCGCGGACCTGATTCAAATTGGACTCGAGGAGAAAGAACATGGCCTGTGGGCGGTAGAGCTGAGAAATGATGGATCCCTGCCGCCCGCACATTTCATAGGGTTTGTGGGTTTGTCTGAGCCAACATGGGATGCACCGTTCACGCCGTGTATTGAGATCGGGTGGAGACTCAGTCGCTCCTTTTGGGGGCGTGGGTTTGCGACTGAGGCTGCGAAACACGTTCTTGACTTTGGGTTTCAGGTACTAAAGCTAAATGAGGTGCTGTCGTTTACATCGCTGCTCAACGCGCGGTCCATGGCGGTAATGGAGCGCCTCGGAATGACTCGCGATATTAGGGAAGATTTTGATCACCCTAAAGTCGAAACTAATAATGAATTGTGTCGGCATGCCCTTTATCGAATCGGCGATAAGAAATGGGCAAACTCGAATTGAGTCGAGTCGATCTAGGTCAAACCCTTTGAGGAACGATCAAGATCGGCCCACTGCGCCTCGTCGTGCCCGAACAAAAGCTTGCAGCCCTGCTCATCGCGCAACGCCTTGAGATAACCCATTGAACTCAATTGCATCTCATGGTCAAAGCCAAACGGGGGCAATAACATCTTTTCGAGAACCTCCTCCCAGTACACACAATCGCCGGTCAAAACGACGGGCCCGCTGCCCAAATTTACTCGCAGAGATTGATGGCCGGCAGTGTGGCCTGGAGTTGGCAGACATAGAACTGATCCGTCGCCGAAGACGTCATGCTGACCTTCGATTTGTAACACATCGTGCCCTAAATCAAAGTCATCTGGTTTGTAGATCTCGTATTCGATCAGCTTTGAGTGATGGCCTGATTGCCACTCAGAGCGCTGCACGATGATCTGAGCGTTTGGCACCAAAGCAGTCCCACCGCAGTGATCGAAATGGAGGTGGCTGAACACGATTTTGTCAACCGAAGAAGGATCTACGTCAACATTTTCGAGTCGGGCTGAGACGTTGTCGTCGGCGTTGAAACGCGATTCAAACTGACGCGCCATCAGGGGATACCTCGCAGATACGCCATTGACCAAGTCGTCGTGGAGACCGGTGTCGAAAAGAAGAGTTTGCCCGCTGGGGTGCACCACTAACCAGCTTGGAATTGGCAGGTCAACGTTGCCGTTCAGACCAGCGACCACAGATGAGGCCGACGTGGAAAGCCATCCACATTCGAGTGGAACTAGTCGTAGTTGCGTCATCTTAAAACGTTAGCTGTGCTAGAGCGTTGGGCGCTGGCGATCTTCGCTAGCTATCTTCTCGGGCCCAGAGTTGATCCGTTAATCGACCACACCGGTCCTGAATCGACACCAAGGCGTCACAGATTGTGTCTTCTCGGTAACGCTGACCGACGATTTGGACCGCTGCGGGGCGGTCTTCGATGAGATCCATCGCGACGACCCCGGCCGGCAAACTTAGGTAATTGATCGCCATGGAATATGTGGACGCTTCGAGGAAATCTTTACATGCGTCGAAGCTTTGAAGGTCGTAATCCCAATCGTAGAGACGGTTCATATAGAACGGCGTAAGAACGAGCGGATAGTCAGCCAGGAATAGGTTCCAGTCCCGCATCATTCGGGTCCGATCCCCAAAACCGTTGATGTAGTCATCAAGTTCGAGGAGCTCACCCATCTGAAAGAAGTATTCAAATGTGGTCTTAATATCATCGCTTCCGTATTCGGCAACCTGCGGCATGAGTGCTGTATTCATTTCGGTAGTTAATGTTCGGAACCAATCCCTGAACGGTTCTTGAATCGACGGGGTGTCAACCTCGACCACGTGGTACCCAGCGTCAACCAAGGCTTCCGACGCCCGGTCTATCAGTTCGAGAATTCCGTCGTGTATTGGGTAGCCGCATGGGTCTTTCGTTACCGCAACTGAGATTGGTTCAGTGAACGAAGTCCCTCTCCACGGGATTGGAGGGCAAAGAGGATCGCGTGCGTCGGGCCTAATCATTACCTCTGTTGCAAGCGATAGATCGCTAGCGTCGCGAGACATAATTCCTTGGACTGACATCACCTGAGATAAAGGACCTCGCTCCGCTCCTGCAGTGGAATTAAATACGGGGATTCTGTTATTGGTCGGTTTCACTGTCGTGATCCCGTTTGCGAGCGCGGGAAAGCGAAGGGATCCGCCGATGTCGTTTCCGTGGTGTAGAGGGCCGAACCCTGCGGCCGCAGCAGCGCCACCTCCACCAGAGGATCCACCAGGGCTAGCGTCTTCGTCCCAAGGGTTGAAGGTGCGACCCCTTAAGGGGTTAACTGTCGTCCCCCGCATGGAGAATTCAGGGACATTCGTTCGCCCAATGATGATCGCGCCCGCTTCGCGCAGATTACGCACGAGCGGGGCGTCCTCTGATGCAATCAAATTCGCAAACGCTGGAACACCGTTCGGTGTTGCCTGACCAGCGACGTCAATGTTTTCCTTGATGGTTATCGGTACGCCATGTAGAGGACCTGTTCGGTCCCCAGCTGCCAAAGTGGCGTCTGCTGCTGCTGCCGCCGCCAGTGCTTGCTCAGGGAATTCAACGGTAATTGCGTTGAGTTCAGGATTTTTCGCTGCAACTCGGGTTAAAACCGCTTCGGTTATCTCGGTTGCTGAGAACTCTTTGTTCTGTATTCCCTGGGCGATGTCTCGGGCACTTAAACGCCATAGCTCGGTCATTTTTCCCCCTAGAGGCCATCTCGAAGCGGACGATGGTTCGGAAATTCGGCATCTCGCTTCTCGTTGGCGGCGGTGAAAGCTTCGGCCATGTCGTCAGTGTCGAACATGGCAGCGTTCCAAGTTGCAATGTATTCAAGTCCGTCAGCGACTGAATGATCACGACCGTAGTTAAGTGTTTGTTTGGTTCCCCAGACGGCCATCGGGCTTTTCGATGCGATTTCGCCAGCTATATCGAATACGGCGGCGATCATCTCATCTTGATCTGCGTATATTTCGTTTACGAAGCCGCGTTCTTTTGCCTCGATTGCTGACATATTTCGTCCGGTATAGGCAAGTTCTCGCACCACTCCTTCAGGTACCAGCTTGGGCATTCTCTGGAGGGTTCCAACGTCTGCGGTCATGCCAATGTTGATCTCTTGGATACAGAAGAAGGCGTCCTTTGTTGCGTAGCGAAGGTCAGCAGCGGAAACCATGTCGATTCCTCCACCGATGCAGGCACCTTGAATAGCGGACAACACTGGAAGACGACTTTCTTCTAGACAACTGAAACTGCGTTGGAGTTTCAGTGCGGTTGAACGGAAAGTTGCTCGCTGTCGGCTGCCGTGTGTCGACTGTTCTTGGCTACTCACATTGTTGTTCCCAGCGAAAACGCTTAAGTCCATTCCAGAGCAGAAGTGCCGACCCTCCGCCGAAAGAACAATGACTCTTGCGTCACCGCCAGCGGACAACTGGTCAACAATTTCGGGCAATTCTTGCCAGAACTCAGGAATCATCGAGTTTGCGCGCTCAGGCCGGATCATTCGCACGTGCGCCAGGTGATTGGTTGTTTCAACGTCGAAGCAGGTATAGGTCACATCTCGACCCTAGATCGCGCAAGAGAACCATGCGACCTCATAGAGTCGTTATCGAGGTCAGCCCGACAACATAACTCCCATGACCAAGGCTGCCAGTGACGCGAGAAGAGCAAGCCCGGCGCTTGCACCCCGTATCGATGCCTTATCGGTGGATTGATGCAGCCAAGCACCAAACCCGGAAAGTGCGACCAGGAGCATCTTGATTCCAAGTAGCGCATTCCAGCTTGCTGTAGTGCTCGGTAGAGACACCATGTTCCAAATTCCGGTGAAGACGGCAAGGCCGAAAAACGGCCAAGCAATACGCCCGAACGCTTTGGCGATACTTGGTAGTGCTTCGGGATGTGTTCGCCGGACCGCGGGAACTAACGCACCAACGACAATTTGTCCTCCGACCCAGACGCAAACCGCCAGGATGTGCAGCAAGACACGGACGGTGTCGACGTCAAATGAAACATCAAGCATTATGAACCTCTTATTTTTGACGGGTTCTTGCAGCCCGCTGATTGGATGTTAGGAGACTGCGGCTTCCGTTAGGAGTTCAGAAGGCGTGACATATTGTCGGCATAAAACTTGTTGAGTACCTCTTCTGACATGCCCTCTAGAGAAGCTTCGAATCTTCCGAGCGGGTTCCTGCCGCCTTCGATGTGCGGGTAGTCCGAAGAAAACAGATAAAGGTCCGAGTTTGACTCTCGAACCATCGCCCCCACGTCTTCGAACGCGTATGGCGTGAAGGCCATCTGACGACTGATTAGTTCCGACGGAAGACTCTTCAGCGCTTCCAGATCAGGTTCTGACCGTTTCCAAATTTGTGCCACGAGATCTAACCGCCGAAGAAACGAGGGCACCCACCCGGCGCCAAGTTCTATTACCCCGCCGCGCAGCTTCGGGTGCCGTTGAAGAACCCCATCCAACACCAATGTGCCGACAAAGTTCTCTGCTGCATGGTGAAGAGCAATCATGTCCTTGCCCCGCACATTCTCTCCGCCGCCCAACCAGTCTGTGGGCACTGGCCGGCCCGTGTTCAGCCACTCGGGTTTGAGTTGGAGAGGATTGCCGCCAACGTGAAGAAGAAACGGAATCCCCGCTTCTGCCATTCGTGCCCACACAGGGTCTAACGAGTCGTGGCCTGGTGAAGCCCCTCCTGCTGGGCGATGAGGAACCCACATGGCTTCAAGACCAAGCGAAATAGCAAATTCGAGTTCCTTCAAGCTTGCCGTTGGCTCATCCAATGGAAGCAACGCAACCCCTATGAGGCGCGAATCCTCGGAACAGAACTCAGCCATTGCGCGGTTGTGGGCACGCGCAGCGCCGTAACGAACTTCCAGGTCCGCTTTGGGGTCGAAGGCAACGGGAGCGCTGAAAGTCGAAAACACGAACTGCTGCTGAAATCCCAGTAGATCGAGAGCCGTACCGCGTTCGTGTTTGTTGAACGCTCCGAGAGCGAGGTATCCCTTTGGCCCCGCGATCAGATCATCCCCGAGCGCAACGAGTTCAGCGACTTTCTGAGGCGGATGGGCACCCGTCCTTGCGGCTTCTCGCCATGAATCGCTACTCCGCGCCGCTGCATCGAAGTCGATTTGCGGGATGCGATCGCGAACTAAAGG
>CETJ01041455.1_pt1 | contig 14722 bp, 16 predicted proteins | sample 531341 | NCBI WGS metagenome assembly CETJ01 (sample SAMEA2622677, study PRJEB7988) | marine metagenome | isolation source: saline water (ENVO:00002010), including | reverse complement strand
CCCTTCACCGCATCCAGCAGCAGTCTCCTGAAACTGAAACCATTCTTCTTGAAGCGTCTCCGCGTCTCGGGGGAAAGATCCTCACAACAACCTTTTTGGGGAAACCAATTGACGAGGCAGCCGATGCCTTCATTAGCCGAGTGCCATGGGCACTCGAACTGTGTGAAAAACTCGGCCTGGACAGCTTTCTCATTAGCCCAGCGACTACCGGCGCTTACGTTTTAGTTGATGGCGAACTACGGAAACTTCCCGAAGGTCTTGTCCTTGGGGTGCCCACGAAGCTCCTTCCACTCCTACGGAGTCGAATCGTTAGTCCACTTGCTGTAGTTCGCGCTGCTTTAGACCGAATTCGACCCGACGACTGGCCAGGTGACGATGAATCCGTCGGCGGGCTCATTAGGCGCAGGATGGGCGACCAGATCGCCGACCGACTAGTTGACCCTCTAATTGGAAGCATCAACGCCGGCGACACAGACCACCTTGATGTGGCGTTGGCTGCACCTCAGCTAGAGACCGCTTCGCGACGACACCGCAGTTTGACTGCGGGACTTAAAGAACAAACGAAATTCTCCGCCGAGAATTCGAGACCTCTCTTCCTCAGCTTTGAAAACGGAATGGGTCACTTAATTCAGGTGCTCGTCAATGCACTGGGCGATGCTGATATTCGAACCGATACACGCGTCACCAACATTGAAAACAACGGCAGATATCTAAACATCGTCACCGGTGACGCAACCATCGAAAGCGACGTCGTCGTTCTTGCGACACCCGCCCATCAAGCAGCGGACCTTTTGTCCAGCTGTTCATCGGCTTCCAGTCGTTTGTCTTCGATTGAGCATGCGTCAGTCGCACTGGTCACTATGGGTTTTCGTCGATCCGAAGTTCGTCACCCACTTGACGCATCAGGCGTACTCGTCCCCCGCACTGAGGGGCTACTTACGACTGCTATCAGTTGGGGAAGTTCCAAGTGGCCACATTGGGTTGACGATGAACACGTTGTTCTTCGGGTGTCTGCCGGCCGCGCTGGGGACACAAGAGCGTTGGCTCTCGACGACGATGACCTCGTCGAAGCATTACTCACCGAAATAGCTCAAATTCTTCGTATCGAGGGGAACCTGATTGAGTGGCGAGTATCACGATGGATCGACGCCTTTCCCCAATACGCGCCAGGTCACGATCGGTTGGTCAGCGCAATTGAACGTGATTTGCGGATCGAAATGCCAGGCGTGTTCTTAACCGGAGCTGCTTATAGAGGCCTCGGAATCCCGGCCTGCGTCAGGCAGGGTGGCGAATGCGCAGACGCAGCCCTCGACTACCTCAAAGCAAAATGAATCGGCTTGCGCCTGTTGGGCGCTTCGTTCTAGGGGCAGTGATCTCGTTGTCTCTTCCGCCATATGGACTGTGGGCACTGGCCCCAATCGGAATAGGCATTTTTCTGAGAACTTCGCGGAGTCCGAGCCCTAGGCGCCGTTTGTTCGACGCCTGGAGCTTGTGGATGGGGTACTACACGGTTGCTTTGACGTGGATGATCGACCTAACTATTCCTGGGTGGGTCATAGCAACTCCTGTGCAAGCTCTGATAATGGCCCTCCCTATGGCGTTCATTCCTCGCAACGGAATCGGACGTTCAATCTCCGTACCTTCGGCCTTGGTGGTGGGCGAAGCAGCGCGGTGGGTGGTCCCTTTTGGGGGCGTACCAATGTCAAGCCTCGCCCTCGGTCCAATCGATACCTATCTCGTTGATGTCGTTCGCGTTGGGGGAGCGCTCCTCCTTGTAGGTTCGATCGGTATTGTTGCCGTTGGTGTCGAAGGAGCTTTGTCGGCGCAACTGCGAACCACTTTGGGAGCGTTGGCGGCAATTGTGCTGTTGATCATGGTCGCCCAGATCAGCCCTACGGGACGTACCGATAGCGTCATCAACGCCAGCGTTGTCCAAGCCGGCGGTGCATTAGGGACTAGGGCAGCAACAAGCAATCAGCTAGCGGTCTTCGACCGGCATCTGGAAGCTGTGGCCAAACAACCCGTCGATACCGATCTCATGGTCTGGTCTGAAAGCAGCGTGACGGCCGACGCACCATTGGAAACAAGCGACCAGTTAGCCATTATCGCTCAGCTGGCAACTGATCTCGACACGGTGATAATCGCGAATTTTTCCGAAACAGCCGGTTCTCATTTTCGCAACGCCTCAGTTTCCGTCAATCCCGATACTGGGCTTGCTGCGCGGTATGACAAAGTCCACCTTGTTCCATTTGGCGAGTACGTCCCTCTTCGCGGCTTCGTCGAGAATTTCGCTGACCTGTCTTTGATTCCTAGAGAAGCCTTGGCGGGCAACGGTCCGGGGCTACTCGGGTCGCGTCTAGGTCCTATAGGAAACGTTATTTCTTTTGAGGTGTACTTCCCTGAGCGAGTTCGCAGCGGAATACAGGCCGGAGCTCGTATCCTCACGAACCCAACCTTGGCGTCGTCATACACGACGTCATTGGTCCCAGAGCAATCGCTCGCCAGCGCCCGGCTCAGAGCAATCGAAACTGACCGGTGGGTGTTGCAAGCCTCTACTACTGGTTACTCCGCGGTTGTTTCGGCGAAGGGAGATGTCGTACTCAGAAGTGCTCTCCGGGAACAGACGGTGCTCACAACCTCCGTGGAACTGCGCAGCGGGAACACCTGGGCAACTGAATTCGGGAAGCTGCCTATATCGCTAATCGCCATGGGGCTATTGGCAGGAACCGCTTTGTTTGAACTCAAACGTCGATCGTCAAGGTGATCGGTCCATCATTGTGAATCTCAACTTCCATATGCTTTTGAAACTCTCCGGTTGACACGTTGGCGCCTAGCTCTATCAACGCCTCACAGACGAATTGAATGAGGGGCTCAGCCGTCTCTGGTCTGGCTGCCTGGATAAATGATGGGCGGCGACCTTTCTTGGTGTCTCCATAAAGGGTGAACTGACTAATTACCAAGACTTCACCGGTGACTTCGCCTACGGCACGGTTCATCAATCCCTGCTCATCTTCAAAAACCCGTAAATTCCAGATCTTGTCGGCCAACTTTTGCGCTGTGTTCGTGTCATCAGCGTGGGTGACACCAACAAATACGCATAACCCATTGCCGATGGCTCCAACAACGTGCTGGTCAACCGAAACTGAAGCTCGGCTCACTCTCTGTATTAGTGCCCGCATGGTTACTCGCTCTCAACAACTTCAGGAACCCGTGAGCACCTGGACCATTGAGCCTACGAGTCCACCTTTGAGAAAAAGTTACCGACCGGTAGTGTTGAGATCTACCCTCTGTTCGAGCTATTTGTGAAAGGGTCTCATGTCTAGCGAGCGTCCACTCCGCATCGCCTTTTTGACGTATCGAGGTCACCCCTACACCGGGGGTCAGGGTGTCTATACGCGCCATATGGCGCGGGAGCTCACGGCCCTTGGGCATCACGTAGAAGTCATGTCCGGACCGCCTTATCCACACACTGATGAAAATATTTCGCTGACCAAGTTACCGAGCCTTGACCTTTACCGGATGCCCGACCCCTTCCGCATCCCGCGGCTCAGCGAGTTCAAAGATCGTTTCGATGTACTGGAATACTTGGTCACCGCAGGGGCGACATTTGCCGAACCACTGACGTTCAGTCTTCGTGCTCACCGGGAGTTGTTGGGTCGGCTGGATGAATTCGATCTGGTACATGACAACCAGTGTCTGGGGACCGGTATCTGGAAAATACACGAGGCGGGACTTCCCGTGCTTGAGACCATTCACCATCCCATAACAGTGGACCGTCGACTCGAGACGAAACACGCTCCAACTCCATGGAAACGTTTCACCAAGAACCGCTTTTACGCCTTTACGGCAATGCAGGCCAGGGTCGCTCGGAAACTACCTCGCATCCTTACGGTGTCTTCGAACAGCTACGACGACATCATCACGGATTATGGGGTTGACCCAGATCGTTTACACATAGTGCATGTCGGTGTTGATCCACGACAGTTTCGTCCGATGGACAAGATTGATGTAGTCCCGGCAAGACTCATGACCACAGCGAGCGCGGACGTTGCCATGAAAGGCCTTGCGTTTCTGCTTGAAGCATTGGCAAAGCTCCGAACCGACGATCCTCGGGTTCATCTCGTTGTCATCGGCAGACCCAAATACGATTCAAGGGCCACTGCACTTATCAAAGAGCTTAGTCTTGCCGACAATGTCGAATTTGTGAGTGGCGTTTCTGATGAACGCATTGTGGAGCTCTACAACCAGGCAGAGGTCGCGGTAGTGCCATCCCTTTATGAAGGTTTCTCTCTGCCCGCCATTGAGGCAATGTCGTGTGGGGTGCCCCTCGTGGCAACTACCGGCGGGGCATTACCTGAAGTAGTGGGTGACGACGGGGTGACAGCGCTTCAAGTACCACCTGGTGATAGCGAAGCCCTGGCAGCGAAAATTCGATGGGCTCTGGCGGAAAAGAAGTTGCGAGCGACTGTTGGCGCTGCAGGCAGAAAACGGGTGGAGCAAAATTTCTCGTGGCGGATTACTGCAGAACAAACGGCGAAGCACTATTACGCCTTATTGGATGAAATGGCTCAATAATGCTCACGGTTGACTACGACCGGCTGGGAGCAAAGCCGGGAGATCTGGTTCTCGATATGGGCTGTGGCGGGGGACGTCACGCGTTTGAAACCGTGCGACGCGGCTGTCGAATCGTGGCCCTTGACCAGAGCCTTGAAGAGTTGGTTGACGTCAAAAACACCTTCGCTGCGATGATCGACGCCGGAGAACTACACGGCCACGTGCAAGGGCAACCAGTCAGCGCAGATGCCCTCAAACTGCCTTTCGCAGACGGCACATTCGATCGAATTATTTGCTCAGAGGTACTTGAGCACATTCCTGATGACCACACTGCAATCGGAGAGCTAGCGAGAGTGTTACGACCAGGCGGCAGTATCGCCCTAACCGTGCCTGCCTGGGTAGCCGAAAAGATTTGTTGGAAGCTCAACGACGAATACCACGCCCCTAAAGCGGTCGGAGGGCACGTCAGGATTTACCGCCGGTCGCAGTTGCGGTCCAAAATCCGACAAGTTGGCCTTCAGCCTTGTGGCTGGGATCGAGCTCACGCTTTGCACTCCCCTTACTGGTGGCTGAAATGCGCGGTAGGTCCAGCTAACGACGAGCACCGCCTGGTGAAGGCCTACCACAGGCTGCTGGTATGGGACATCGTTCAGAACCCCTGGATAACCCGTACTGCAAACCGTTTATTGAACCCAATCATTGGTAAATCGATAGTGCTGTATGCGATCAAGCCCAACGTGAAGGATTCGCATGCAGCCTGAATTCACCAGAGTGTTGACGGAAGATCAAATCACAGCAACAGCATCAACAATTTGTAAACAGCAATCCGAAGAAGGACTGATTCTTTGGTTCTCTGGCGGACATGGTGATACTTGGAACCACACCGAAGCAGCTATGGCATTGTCCGCGGCTGGTTTTGTCGATGCTGCGGGTCGCGCGTACGAATGGTTGGCGAAAGCTCAACGCACAGACGGAACTTGGCATCACTATTACCTCGTTGATGGCGTTGAGGACGCGAAAGTTGACACGAATTGTTGCGCTTACGTGGCGACTGGGGTTTTGCATCACTACTTAGCGACTGAAGATCTCACTTTTCTGAAGGAAATGTGGCCGGTCGTGAGGCGTTCGTTGGATTTTGTCGTAGACCATCAAAGCGCCGCTGGTCACATCCCATGGGCCATTCACACCAGCGGAACGCCTTGGTCGTATTCGCTTATTACCGGAAGCTCTTCGATCTATCATTCTCTGCGTTGCGGGATCGCTATCGCCGAGAGGTTAGGCAAAGAGCGGCCCGAATGGGAGTTCGCGGCAGTGCTTCTCGCCGATCTTCTCCAACGGCACGAGGCCGAATTCGAGCCTAAACGACGTTGGGCTATGGACTGGTATTACCCAGTGCTTACCGGCGCAATCACGGGTGAGACTGCCTCTCAGCGCCTACTCGGACGATCCGATGATTTCGTTCTTGAAAACCATGGGGTGCGATGCGTTTCAGATCAGCCGTGGGTGACGACAGCAGAGACCTGTGAGTGCGCAATGGCTTATCTCGCTGTCGGCGACGAAGATACCGCTCGGACGCTGTTCGAAAGCATTCACCCATTGCGGAGCAACGATGGTGCGTATTTCACTGGGATGGTCTACCCGGAACGCATCACCTTTCCCGACAACGAACGTTCAACTTATTCCAGCGCGGCGGTCGTGTTAGCCGCAGACGCACTTGATCATCGATCGAGAGCGTCCCGTCTGATCATCGGAGAGGGATTGCCTTTGCTTCGCTAAAACGTTGGCGTGCTTCTCAGGGTGAGCTACGCAACACGCGGAGACTACCAACAGCCGCATGCTCTTCAAAATCGCCTTCGTTCACTGCTCGCAGAAAAATTTCATAGGGAGGGCGACCTCCATCTGCGGGGTCGGGAAAAACGTCGTGGATCGCCAGAAATCCGCCTGGGGTTATTTTCGAAGCCCAATCGTCATAATCAGCATGGGCAGGGATGGGACCGTGGCCGCCATCGATAAACACCATTGAGACCGGCGTTTCCCAGTGTGAGGCAACAAGTCGGGAATCCCCGACGATGGGCACGACCGAGCCTTCGAGACCGGTTTCTTCTAAATTTCGACGCAGAGCGGGTAATGAATCAATTCTGCCTGTGTCTCGGTTTACAACTTCACCGTCGTGATGCTCCCAGCCTTCTTGCATCTCTTCTGATCCACGATGGTGGTCAATGGTGAACACCACCGAGCCGGTCTCAGCAGCCGCAGCACCCATGTAGATGGCCGACTTTCCGCAGTAAGAACCCACTTCCACGATTGGCCCCTGGACTGTGATCTCAAGCACTGTCTGATAAAGACACAAACCTTCGTCGTGGGGCATAAACCCTCGCGCTGAACGCGCTGCTCTTTCCAGATCAGTTCGCATCATCACATCGAGGCCTTCTAAAGAGGATCTTTTCTAATAGGAAAAACTTGCCCACCCAAAGCAAGCCGTATGTCGTCAAGTTTGCCAACATCACGATGGGCGTCGAACTTGACCATTGATCGGCGATACCAACAAGAACTGACGAAAGGGCAAGTCCAGCAAGGCTGTATACCCAGAACGGCAAGATTTCATCCCGGACTGAGTGCCGTTCGGTTCGACGCCAGACCCATGATCGATTCAGTAGGTACGCCGGTAGTGCACCGATCGACACCGCGACGATGTTCGCGCCGACCGCTGGCCAGTGAATCACTACCAGTCCGATCCACAACGAGCTTTGGGTCACAGCAATTGCAACAATCGACACACCGGAATATCGAAGGAGCTTGACCCGTAGGTCCCATGTTTGGCTGGGCACGTCGCGCAGTGTACGAGGCTATGCAGGGGGCTCTTCGTCTGTATTGGGACGGTAGAAACCGATCAGCAGCGCGACAGCGCAACCGACTCCACCCAATAGTGCCAGGGTAAACCACCCCAAAGCGCTCCGATCATGGAACCATTGCGTCAAGCCCAGAGCGTTATCAAGCGACCATGACCCAGGCCCAAGCAATGCCAATGAGGCCGTGGCTGCGGCAAGCACAAACACGTATTCCCATCCTTCTTTAATGATGAAGAATCCGTTCTTTCGATGACCTACCCAACCTGCGACGACCATGACTCCCACATATCCCATACAACTCAGGGGCGTCAGAAGACCCGCAGCTACTCCGCCACCGAAGACCAATTCGCTTGACGCTGCAAGGTGGGCGTGGACTATGCCCGGCCTTAAGCCCTCACCCTCGAACCATTGGCCAACCCCGCCGATTCCCCCCCGGTATTTGGCGAGGCCGTGGAGTGCGAGCGTCACTCCTAAAACAAGTCGCAGAAGTAATAGACCTAAATCAATCGCGGTTTGGTCCATCCTCAATCCCCTCTTAGGAGAACAGATTTTACTGGGATTATAAGGATCGAAGCTATTTAATCTGCACTGTTCACGAGATGGTTAGCTGCCATTGAGAAATATTCGAGCATTCTTTCTTGTAGGTCGGCATCAATCCGACTTTCGGATACGGCTGCCGCCATGTGGTGATACCAGCAGTCTCGTTCGGCAGCACCTATCCGTAAATGCATGTGACGCATCCGCAGTCTCGGATGCCCCCTATCGATGGAGTAATCGCCCGGTCCTCCCCAATATTGTGCAAGGAAAAGCGCAAGCCAGTGGCGGGACGGCTCCAAGTCATCGGGGTAGAGAGGTCGAAGCACTTCGTCGGTCGCTACTCGCTGATAGAAACGAGAACACAGATCATGGAACCATTGCAATCCACCGACTAGTTCATACACACTTTCGTCTGCCTGGTTGTTCAATGTTCTAAGCCTCGTAGCGATAAACATTTGTCTCTCGAGCCACAAACCCGAGGCGTTGGTACAGCCTGTTGGCGGCGTCGCGTGAAGGGCGAGAGGTGAGATCAACCGTTTGGGCTCCCGCATTCAACGCGATTGTTAGGGCGCGCCGATTAAGTGCCTCGCCTACGCCGCGACCTCGAGCGCTCTCATCAACTACTACGTCTTCTATCCACGCTCGTATTCCCGTGGGAATCGGGAAAAGAACAAGGGTCATTGAGCCCAGGATGGTCGTCCCTTCGGAGGCAAGAAGGATGGTCGACGCTTCGTGAGCAACAATTTTGTTCAACTCTTCGGCGGTAGGGGGAGACGAAGACCTAGAGAGCTGAGGTACCAGTTCAGCAAAGGCCGCGACTACAGCATCATTCACTTCATCACAAATACTGATCTCAATCGTCATTGGATTGCTCCCGATCAACGTCTTTATGGTACGGATCGCGAGATCCGCAGATAGCCTTTTCGACGTGGAACACGTCGACTGGAGCGAACATCCCGTCTTGGAAAATGCTGTGCTCCTCTCAGCTTTCACAGGTTGGAACGACGCAGGAGATGCCGCAACCGAGGCTGTGGGTTATCTGACACGCCGTTATGACTGTCGGCAAGTAGCCACAATAGACCCTGAGTATTTCTACGACTTCGCGTCAGTACGACCCAACGTGAGGCTAGAAGGCGACGAGCGTCGCATTGACTGGCCGATCAATGAGGTTCGAGTGGGAGAACTTGATGACGGTCGTCCACTCATAACCATACTGGGAATCGAACCTAGGCTCCGCTGGCGCACTTTTTCAGAAGCGCTGGTTTCAGTGGCACACCAACTGTCGGCGCAAACTGTCGTCACATTGGGGGCTCTATTGACTGATACCCACCATCAAAGTCCAGTTGATGTGGTGGGTGCTTCCAGCAATGAGGTCATAAACCTAGAGCTTGGGCTGACTCCTTCTCAGTACGAGGGCCCTACCGGAATTATTGGCGTTCTCAACGATACTTTCCATCGCGGGGGCTTCGACAGTCTTTCGTTTTGGGCCGCGGTTCCTTCCTATATCGGCCACAATCCCTCCCCTAAAGCCGCTCTTGCGTTGGTGCAACGAATCGTGGACTTCCTCGACATCCCCCTAGGGGCAACTGACCTGCAAATCGCTGCGGCCACTTATGACCGTCAAATCAACGAACTAGTGGAAAGCGACCCTAACCTCGCCGAGTACGCACAAGGGCTTCTTGACGACGCGACCGACGAACTCACTGATATGGCGGACGATCCCGAAGTCATGATCGATGAACTTGAGCAGTTTCTGCGTCAACAAGACGAGTAAGGCTCGGTCGATCGTTCTTTATTTTGGTTCCTCTTCCCATGGCAATGAGCGCGGAGAATCAAATTCGACTGATTTCACCTTTCCTTCGATCGCATCGAAGGCGGTGTCAACCCATCTCTCTAAACCTGCCAACGGCTCAGGCAATGAATCACGCGCGAACCATCCCACATCGCTAGTTTCCAGCGGATGGGCCTGGAGTTCACCGCCTATTGCTCTGCAATGAAAGACCATCGAATAGAGAGGTATCCGAGTGAAACCTTGCCGCATCCCGTCCACAATCGAAATTAACGACAGCGGCTCACAGTGAACACCTGTTTCCTCGTATACCTCTTTCATAGCCACTTCAACAGGTGAGTAACCGATATCTGCCCATCCAGTTGGGTATAGCCATACCCCGCTGTCGGCGCGTTGAACCAGCAGAATCTCATTTTTTTCGTTACCGACTACGGCACCCACGGCGGCTTTAGGGGTTACGTAGCCTGACACTCCCTGACCGACGATTCGCATCCATTCGTCTGCCACAGCATCTATGTCTGGGTCTGCGTTGATCGCGCCGCGAATGTGGGAAGCGACTTTCAAGATCTCTTCGTAACGTTCCTTTTCGTAAAGGCTTTCGGTGAACCCCAAGCCGGTCCGAGCAATTCCGGACAGCGCCTCCGCCCACCCAAGTAAGTCCTGTCCGGTTGCGCGTTCTGGCATTTGCGAGAGGTTACTCGTCACCGTCAACCACTCGAGTCACTCAACCAGCATGAGAGCATGTCGAAGAGCGGCACTGATTTCTCGGCGGTGGAGGTCCTCCAGTATCGGACCATTTGACCCTGTTACGTAGAATGTGTCGACAACTTCGTTCGAAATGGTCTGAATTTTTGCCGAACGAATATCGAGCCCCATTTCAGCGAGGGTTCGGGTCAAGTGGTAGAGCACACCGATGTGATCTTCGGTGTGCACTTCAATAATCGTCGCGTCGGTAGCCGATTCGATGTCGAAGGTGACTCGGGTCGCGGCGGGTTTGGCGGCTAGGGCGGTTCTGCGTCGATACACGCGGGCACGTTCAGCTATGCGGGCGTCAATAGCGAGGTGGCCTCTCAAGCATTCATGAACGTCATCAGTAACTCGATTCCAGTCGACGGGCGTGTCAGGCTCAGCAACGCGAAATTGAGATACTGCCATGCCTGCATCACTGGAGTAGGCATCGGCCTGCAATACGTCTAAACCTCGCAGGGCTAATGCACCCGCTGCTTTGCTGAGGACCCCAGCTCGGTCGGGGGCCACAATCGTCACGGTGTCGCCGGAGCCTTCGACGACCGTTTCCCCTTCAGCCATTAAGCCTTCGATGTGCTCGTCGACAAACGATCGCCGTTTTCTGTTGGTTGTTCCATCACTAGATATGAAGTCCGCCGTACTTTCTGTGAGGGTTTGGACTAAGTGGGCTTTCCAATCACCCCATGCAGTTGGACCTGTCGCGATCGAATCCGCCTCGGTTAACGCAGCGAGCAATTCCAAAAAATCGACGGTTTGTACTTTCTCTGCGACGGCTCGCAATGTCTGTGCGTCGTCGAGATCTCGACGCGTCGCCACATCAGGCAACAAAAGATGATGTTCCACAAGTCGAGTTAATACGAGCGAATCGCGCTCGGAGAACCCACAACGCGATGCAATCGGACCGACGAGCCTCATCCCTACTTCAGTGTGATCTCCCGGATATCCCTTACCTATATCGTGCAACAATGCTGCCACGAGTAGAAGGTCAGACCGTGGCACGCGGTGCGCCAAACGTGTTGCTTCGGCAACTGTCTCCAATAGGTGTCGATCCACGGTGAAGCGGTGGTATACGTTCCGTTGAGGGCGCGCCCGATTGGGTGTCCATTCAGGGAGGAGGCGACTCCAAACTTCGAAATAGTCAAGGGATTCAATGACGGGAATAGCTCGGGGACCGCCTCTGAGTAATTCCACAAATAACTCTCGGGCGCCTTGAGGCCACGGGTCAGGAAGATCTGGCTGCCGCTGCGCAAGACGTCCCAGGGATTCCCTTGCCAAGGAAAGGCCCGATTTCGAGGCCTGGACGGCGGCGTGCAGCACCAAAAGCGGATCGCTCGAAGGGTCACCGACAATGACGATTTCGTTATCGATAACCCGAAGCCCAGCAACCTCGATGTTTTCCAAAGTGGGATCATGTGACTCTGAGTCGATGCGCCGCCAAGTTTCATCGCTGAGGTAGGCAATCCGCCTCGCCGCCGCCGCGATACGCCCCATCAGCAGGTCAGCATCAGGGTCTCCCAGGGCTGCTGCAACGGAGTCTTGCTCTTCAAGCAGCAGAACGTCTCCGCGTTTGCCGCTTATTCGATGTAATTCCACTCGCGCTTCGAGTAATACGCGGTAGGCAGCATCAAGCAGTTCGCGATCATGAACAGTGACTTGTACTCCTGCTCGCGCAGCCCAATCAATCGCGTGCACGTCGCGCAGACCGCCACGACCTTCCTTCAAGTCCGGCTCAAGTAAGAATGCGACCTCTCCGGCAAGTCGGTGACGACGTGCGACATTGCGTGCAAGTTCGTCAAGTCGATCTGAAGTTTGATCAGCCCACTGCATTTCGTTACGAGCAAGCAAATCTTGGACTAACGAGAAATCTCCGGTGACAAGTCGCGCATTCAGGAGACTTGTGGCGGTTTCAAGGTCCGTCGCGGCCAGCCTCAAAGTTTGGTCTACTGACCTTACTGAGTGCCCTAATTTGAATCCTTCGTCCCAAAGCGGGTACCAGATTCGATCAGCAAGTGAATCAATATCATCCCGATCGTTATGGACGAGCATTAAATCGAGATCGCTTGATGGGGAAAGCTCAGATCTTCCGTAGCCGCCCAACGCCACAAGCGCGACACCGCTATCAATTTGAATCTCGCGAGCGTAAAGGTCGGTGAGGAATCCGTCAGTGACGTCGGACAACGCTTGGGGGATTTCCCACACAGAGAGATCTGTTTCTTCAATCACGTTTCGCCGAAGTTCGGTGAGAGTTGCCTCAGCCATCTTCGCGTCCAATCAGCGCTGGCAGTCGTTTGAAGAAGATCGAACGGGGTAGGGCTTCCGCACATCCCGCTGCTGTCGCAGCCCGCAGGGTTTCTGTGTCGACATGTGGGGCAAAACCAATAACACGCGAGCCAGGAGGAAGGTGGTTCAGAACTTCTTGATGAGATAGGTCCACGAGAATCAGGTCTGCCTCTACCGACATCAGATCAGAGGACTTTTGCACGAACTGAACCGTCCCTCCAAAGCGGCTTCGATCCATCAAGTTTGGGACATAAGCAAAGATCCGGGTCATCAGTTTTGTGTTTCTCGACGCCTCGAAAAATGTGTGTGAGCTTTGGCCGCTCCCCACGCTATTCCTAATTCATGTGCGTTCTGGCCAAAGTCGGAGAAGGCGGCCGGCGTCAAACCATACAGATCGTCGGGAAAGGTATTCTCGGCAAAATCGTCGCGTTCAACGGGTGGAACGTCATAATTTTTTAAGACCTGGGTCGGATAGTTAGCTGCTCCTCGAAGAATCGACATTGGGTTCGTGTCTTGCTGTTCAATGTCGGATTCCAAAAGCTCACGTAACTGAAGCCCAAGATCTGCTGCACATTTCTTTCCGGCTTCTTCAGCTTCGTGTGCTACTTCTTCGCTCCAGTCAGATGTCCATGCTTGATAGATACAGCGGACACGAGCTTCGACCCATCTGGGCAACACAATTTCGAGCTCTTGAGCGAGTTCTTGCCCCAGCTCGATCAGCGCGGTCATCGAAGTGAATCATTCAGATTGCCAGAGCGGAAGCCTTCTAGGTCTAACGTGGCGTAGCGATAGCCAACGGCTACGACAGCGTCCACGATGTCGATTCTTCGTTCGAACACCAGTGGGAATTGATCGAGTTCAAATTCAAGTCGAGCGACGTCGCCGTAATCTCTGACTCGGACTTGCTGAAAGCCCAACGCCTTTAAAGCTGCTTCTGCTCGGTCAAGTCTTCGCAACAACGGCACGGTCACTTCCGTCCCATAGGGAATGCGCGATGCAAGACAGGCAGCGGCTGGTTTGCTCCAGATCCTAAGCCCCAAGTTCTTGCTGTGTTCTCTGATATCAACCTTCGAGAAACCGGCGTCTACCAGCGGAAAGCGCGCCTCGCGTTCTTGAGCGGCCGCTTGGCCTGGTCGGTGATCCCCAAGATCATCAAGATTGACACCGAGCACAACGACCGCGTCGTCAGGTTCGGCAAGGGGTCCGGCCACATCCATGAGAGCGGATTTACAGTGATAACACCGGTTGCTGTCGTTTATTCGGTACGCAGCGTTTTCCATCTCCGACGTTTCGATCGCGCGCCAATTCAGGCCCCATTCTTGAGCAAGTGCTGAGCAGTCCTCCAGCTCGCTATCAGCGAGGCTGGGCGAAACAGCGGTGAAGCAGCGGACGGCGTCAGACCCAAGAGTGTCATTTGCGACCCATGCAAGAAAGGCCGAGTCGACTCCTCCACTGAACGCCACCAAAACACGTTCGAAGCTTCGAAGATTGTCCCGAAGTGCTTGCAGATCAGCGGTCATTACATTCGTTCATTGGGAATGGCAAAAAATAAGTCGGCGCCCCGGGTTATCGTCGGAACCAGTCCCGCGACGGTCGGGAGAATCTGTTGTCCATAGAACAGTGCTGTAGCGATTTTGTCGTTCAGGAAGTCCACGTCGCCTTCGCCCGCATCGAGGAGCTGTTGGGCGATTTGGGCAGACCGAGCGAGGTAATAGCCGCCAACCACCACACCCGCGACGCGCAGGAACGGCACAGCACCTGCGGCAGCATCGTTAGGTTGAGTTGCTAGACGCCCTCCCAGCCAGAGCGCGGCCTCCCGCATTTCCTTGACCCCAGCGGCAAGAGCGCTACCCAGGGATCCGAGATCATCGTTGTCCGCCAGTTGTGACGCCAGATCCGTCATCTCCGAAAAGAACTTTTCGATCACTGCTCCGCCGCCGAGGGGGAGCTTCCGGAAGACTAAATC
>CETJ01091205.1_pt1 | contig 14928 bp, 10 predicted proteins | sample 531341 | NCBI WGS metagenome assembly CETJ01 (sample SAMEA2622677, study PRJEB7988) | marine metagenome | isolation source: saline water (ENVO:00002010), including | reverse complement strand
CGTTGCTGGTCTCGAATCGAATAAGTTTTTCACCCAGCAGGCGCAGTTCGTGGGATTCACGCATCGCGGCCATGCGCGGGGGGATGCCGCGGGTATCGATGTCCTCGGGCCGCTCGCCTTCAAGGCCCAGTAAAACGGCCTTGTCACTGCCATGGCCCTTGCCGGTGGCACCGAGCGAGCCGTACAGCTCGACCCGCAGGTGTTCGGTGGCGGTCAGCAGGTCGTCACGCCTGAGCCCCTCGGCAAACCGTAATGCGGCGCGCATCGGCCCCACCGTGTGCGAGCTGGACGGGCCGATACCGATCTTGAACAGGTCGAATACGCTGAGTGACATGGAAGGCTCCAAAGCGAACAGGCTTGTTATTCAGCCTAGACCGTCGCTGCAATCGAGCCGGTGCAAAAGTCGCCGCTGCGCTCGTTTTTTCAACGAGTCGCCTCCGTGCCGCCCCAGGGTTTGGCTTCGAGGCTGTTATGCACGGCCGTCGCCGCCTGCGCCGCCTGGCCGATGGCAACAGTCATCTGCTTCAGGCCCATGGTCACATCGCCGATGGCATAGAGGCCGCGCAGGCTGGTTTGCAGGTGGTCATCTACCCAGATGCCACCGCACTCGTCGCAGTCAACGCCCAGCTGCAGCGCCAGGTCGGAGCGAAACCGCGCGCCCAGGCTGGGGTAGATGATGTCGAAATGGTGCCGTTCGCCTCTGCAGGTCAGCAGTTCGATGCCGGTTTCGCACGGGTGCAGCGACTCGACGCGGTCGCTGATTACGTGAATATCGTAGTGCTCGGCCAGCGCGAAGGCCTGGTCGCAGGCATTGGGCTCGCCATGCACCACCACCGTGACGCGATCGGTGAAGGTGCGCAGGAACACCGCATGGCTGATCGCGTTTTCCGCCTCGCCGTAGACGGCGACATTGTCCCCGTCGACCTCGTAGCCGTCGCAGATCGCACACAGCCGCACCTTGCCCTCACCGATGGCCTGCTCGACATCCGGCATGTCCGGCAGGGTGTCCTCGATCCCGGTGGCGAGGATGATCCGTCGGGTCACGCAGGTGGCATCGCCATAGCGCACGCTGAAGCCGTCGGCATGTGGCTCGATGTGCTCGACCCGGCCTTGTTCGAGCCGCGCGCCATAGCCCCTGGCCTGTTCACGCAGGCGGGCGAGCAGGTCATTGCCGTTGATGCCCGGCGGGAAGCCTGGGTAGTTATGCGACCGCGGTATCCATGAGGCACGGCTGGAGCCGGCATCGATGACCATGCAACTGCGGCGGAAGCGCGCGAGATAGAGTGCCGCCGTCAGCCCGCCCGGCCCGCCGCCGACTATCAGGCAGTCGATCACGGCGGGGTTCTGCGAGGAGGGGGGCGAAAACTCGTTCATGGCTGACCGGATGGCTGAGGGTGTTGCCTGTAGAAAGGCGCAGCGGATCGAAAGTTCGGCCGTTCCGATGAGTGAGATGTGCTGTTTTGAGAGCTGGTTGGACTTTCTGGTGCTTGTGCCATCAAGGGTGATGGCCAAGACTTTCCGCCTCGGTTGGCACAGTCGTTCCGCACCCGGTTCGACGTCACCCGCATTCCAATAAAGGCCAGGCGCCGACCGCCGCAGTCGAGATGATCTGGCTAACTCAAACCAAAGAATGGACCGACCACGCCACGGTGTGAGTCAGGTCCCGTCGTTATTCGATAACTGCTCGAACGGTGCTCACAAGGCGGCGATTCGGGCTATTCCCGTTGGGGGTCAGATGTTCAAGTCTTGTGTTGCTGCGTTGGTCGCGGTCCTGTGTGGGTTGAGTGCCTCGGTCATGGCGGCCGAAGGGGAGCCTTTCGTTATCAAGTTCGCCCACGTGGTGGCGGACGACACGCCCAAGGGCAAGGGCGCCTTGCTGTTCCAGAAGCTGGTACACGAGCGTCTGGCGGGCAAGGTCAAGGTCGAGGTGTACCCGAACTCGACACTGGTCGGCGATGCCGAGGAGATGCAGGCGCTGCTGAACAATGAGGTGCAGATCCTCGCACCGTCCCTGTCGAAGTTTGGCAAGTACACGAAGAAGCTGCAGGTGTTCGACCTGCCGTTTCTGTTCGACGACGAGGCCGCCGTCCAGCGTTTCCAGTCGCGTGAGACGAGCCGTGATCTGCTGCGCTCCATGGCCGACTCAGGGATCTATGGCCTGGCCTACTGGAACAACGGTCTGAAGCAGCTCTCTGCCACTCAGGCGCTGCGTCTGCCAGGCGACGCCGCCGGCTTGGCGTTTCGCATACAGCCCTCGGCGGTACTGGAAGCGCAGTTCAATGCGGTCGGGGCCAAGCCGGTGGTGCTGCCGTTCGCCGAGGTTTACAAGTCGCTGCAGGCCGGTGTGGTCCAGGGCGCGGAGAACCCCTGGTCGAACATCGCCAGCCAGAACATGCACAAGGTTCAGCCGTTCATCACCGAGAGCAATCACGGGGTGCTCAACTATATGCTGGTGACCAGCTCGAAGTTCTGGATGAGCATGCCCTTTGCAGTACGCTCCGAGCTCGAAGGCATCATCCTCGAGGTCACCCAGGCGGTGAATAAGGAGGCCGCCGCGCTGAACCAGCGCGACCGCGACCGAATCCTCGCCAGCGGCAGCAGCAAGCTGATCGCCTTGACGCCCGAGCAGCGCCAAGCCTGGCGTGAAAAGATGATGCCGGTCTGGCAGGCCTACGAAAGCGAGATCGGCGCCGATGTGATCCGCGCCGCATTGACGGTCAATCGCAAGCGCTGATCCTCAGCCACTCGGCTCGCCGACATCCAGAGTCGGCGAGCACGTTGTCGTTCCTTTCACCCGCCCTCGCTCCATCCCGCACTGTTATTACCGCTGGCGCGACGGCCTTCCTGACGAAACGGTATTGCTTCCAGCCCATCGGCAGACGGGCTGCCTGTCACACAGGCATGCTGGTTCAGGGCAGTTGCCAGTCGATTGGACTTCGACCTGGCGTTACCTTAACCGCCAGGCAACGGCAAGGCTTGCCTCCGACGGATGACGGTTATGGAATCGTCGATGCCGGTCTTGGCCGCTTAACGCCACCCTTCGGCTGTTAGCATTCTTGCGAAGCGCGTACCTGAGCTCGTGTGCAGCAGAGGGGCGTGCCGTCTTTGTGCTTGTTTCCGATGTGCCAACCCAGAATAAGGAGAACAGCAGGTGGCGACCAATCCTGGAAAGACCCCGGCAACGTCCGTGGAAAGCATTCCCGCACCGACCGGGGCGGCCAACCTGATCGATACCGACTACGTCATCGGTCAGGACAATATCAAACGCAAGTTTTTCGATGTTCACAGCAAGGTTTTCAGCATCTCCGCAGTGACAATCGTTTTCTTTGTGATCGTTACCCTTGCCCTGCGCAGCGAAGTCGAGCCGGTGTTTACCGCCATGCGCGACTGGCTGACTGGCAATCTGGCGTGGTTCTTCATCGGGTCGGCGAACATTTTCGTGCTGTTGTGCGTGGGGCTCATCCTCTCACCGCTAGGTAAAGTTCGCCTGGGCGGCACGGATGCGAAGCCGGACTATTCCTATATCGGGTGGTTCTCCATGTTGTTCGCCGCAGGCATGGGCATCGGTCTGATGTTCTACGGCGTTTCCGAACCCATGTCGCATTTCTCCACGGCTATGGGCGGCACCACTGTAGAGAACGGCGTACGTACCGACTGGGCACCGCTGGGCGCCGCTGCTGGCGATGCACAGGCTGCGGCTAGCCTGAGTATGGCTGCCACCATCTTCCACTGGGGCCTGCACCCTTGGGCGATCTACGCCGTCGTCGCGTTGGCTCTGGCGCTGTTCTCGTTCAACAAAGGTTTGCCGCTGAGCATTCGCTCGATCTTTTACCCGCTGCTTGGTGAGCGGGTCTGGGGCTGGCCGGGTCATTTAATCGACATTCTTGCGGTATTTGCCACCCTGTTTGGCCTTGCTACATCATTGGGCATTGGGGCTCAGCAAGCGGCGGCCGGCCTCGAATCTCTGTTCGGTATGCCCAATACAGATACCAGCAAGGTGCTGCTGGTCGCGGGTATCACTGCCCTCGCGCTGATGTCTGTGCTGGCGGGACTGGACAAGGGGGTCAAGCGCCTGTCGGAATTCAACATGGTGCTGGCACTGCTGCTGCTGCTGTTCATCATCATCGTCGGCCCGACCTTGGCGATCTTCACCGGCTTCTTCAGCAACCTTGGTAGTTATCTGGTCAACCTGCCGGCGCTATCCAATCCGATAGGCCGTGCTGACGCCAACTTCAGCCAAGGCTGGACTGCGTTCTACTGGGCTTGGTGGATCAGCTGGTCGCCGTTCGTTGGTATGTTCATCGCCCGGGTCAGCCGTGGCCGCTCGGTACGTGAATTCCTGATCGCCGTCCTGCTGGTGCCATCGCTGGTATCGGTACTGTGGATGACCTCGTTCGGTGGCACCGCGTTGGGTCAGTTTGTTAACGAGGGCTTTACCGGCGTCCAGGATGCAGCGCTTGAGCTGAAACTGTTCGTCATGCTCGGGCAATTGCCGCTGGCGGAAATCAGCTCCTTTGTCGGCATTGTGCTGGTGGTGGTGTTCTTCATCACCTCGTCTGACTCGGGGTCGTTGGTGATCGATACCATCACAGCGGGTGGCAAGATTAACGCGCCGGTACCGCAGCGGGCATTCTGGGCTGTGTTGCAGGGTGGAGTGGCTGCTTCACTGTTGCTCGGCGGCGGTCTGGTCGCCTTGCAGGCCATGGCGGTATCCACCGGTCTGCCATTCACCGTCGTTCTGCTGGTTGGCTGCGTGTCCATCGTCAAGGGACTGATGAGCGAGCCTCGGTAGTGGCTTAGGCCTATGTCCAGGCGGCCCGGCCGCCTGGCAGGCGATCCGAAAAGGCGCGACCGTTAGTAGCGGTCGCGCCTTTTCAATTCCAAAGATCGCCTACCGCAGTGGTCGGTGGGTAATGAAGGGCCGACTGCGCCTGCAACAGCTCGGCGGTAGCCAGGGCATCGGTCAGGGCATGGTGGGCCTGGTACAGCGGCAGGTTATAGCGCAGGCGGCTGTCGGCCAGGCGGATCGATACGGGCCGCTTGGTGCTGAGCACTCGGCGCAGCCAGCCACGTCGGCGCGGGTGCAGCCGTGCTTCCAGCTGCATCGTATCGATCACCGGAAACTGCAGGCCTTCGCCCAGGAGGTGGTGCACGGCCTGGTCGAGAAAGCGCCGCTCGATGCTGCGGTAATGCACCACCATGATCCTGCCAGCCATTTTCTCCAGCAGTTCGTCGAGCACGTGGGCCAACCTCGGTGCGTTGCTGACATCCGAGTGCGTGATGTGGTGAAAGGTGATCGATTGACTGCTCAGTTCGCACACCGGCTTGACGACCCAATAACTGGCCTCGCTGCAGCGGATCCGCTGCAGGTCGAAGGGCATCAGGCCAAGGCTGACGATGGAGTCGCGCTGGCTGTCCAGGCCGGTGGTCTCGACGTCCAGGGCGAGCAAGGGCACCTGCTCCAGTGGCGTGTCGGCACTGACCGTACCGGCCTCGTAGAAACGGACCAGGCGCGGGTCGCGGGCAGTGCGCGCGAGCTGCGCAAACACAGCTGGCCAGTCGGGGGCCGTACGAGATCCGCTACGCTTCATAGCGGCCGGCTTGGAAGTTGGCCCGGATAGCGGAAGCGCAAAAACTGCTGCGCATTGCTGAGCACCTGGAAGGCCGACTTGAGGTTGTGTCGTTCGTTGGCGTCAATCTGTTCCGGCTCGATGTAGTTATCCGGCTCGCGTCCCTCCAGCAAGTCCATGGCCTGATGACGGATGCGCACGATGGAGAGGAATTCCAGGGCATTGCGCAGCTGGGTGATGGCGTCTTCGGTCAGCAGCTTGGTGGCCGCAATGGCCTCCAGACGGTCCTGGGAATTCTGCGCCTTGGAGCCGACCGCCAGAGCATGCACCCGGATCAGGTCGGTCAGCGGCGCGGTGCCGCGTCCCTTGAGGTTGATGATGTTGTTCTGCTGGCCGTCTTTTTCCATCACGAAGGTGCGGAAGAACCCTAGCGGTGGCGTGCGGTTGAGCGCGTTGCGTGCAAGGGCGGCGAGAAACAGCGGGTTGCTGCTGGCCTTTTGCGCGATCAGATCCTTGAGGCTTTCCACGAGTCCGGCCTCTCCGTAGACGCTGCTGAGGTCGAAGAAGATCGAGCTGTTGAGCAGCGTTTCAGGATTGGGTTGCTCGATCCATTGGGTGAAGTAGCCCCTCCAGACCCGCAGCGGTTGGCGCCACTTGGCGTTGCTCCCCATGATGCCGCCCTTGCAGTATGTGTAGCCGCAGGCGGCCAGGCCGTCGCTGACGAAGCTCGCCAGCTGCAGGAAATACTCGTCATGGATGCGCGGATCGAAACGGTTGTCGAGGACCAGTGCGTTGTCCTGATCGGTGACGATCAGTTGCTCGTCGCGCGCCATCGACCCCAACACCATGTAGCAGTAGGGCACTGGTGGCGGTCCCAGCCGCTGTTCGGCCAGCTCCAGCAGACGATGGGTAAGGCTGCGACCGATGCCTGACATGGCGCTGCCGATCATGTGTGCCGTGGCTTCTTCGTTGACCATGCGCAGGAAGGTGGCGCGCAGGTCCGGCACCAGGCCCTGCAGCTCGGCGACCGACTGTTTGTTGAAGATGCTGTTGACCAGATACAGGCTGCTTTGCGATTCGTATTTGATGATGTCCGACAGGTTGATCACCCCGACCGGGCGCTGGCGATACATCACCGGCAGGTGATGGATGTTGTTGCGCAGCATGCTGAGCATGGCCTCGAACACCGAATCGTCGGCCTGGATGGTGATCGGGTTGGGTGACATCACCTGGTCGACCGGCGTATCCAGCGGCAGTCCTTCGGCCAGCACCCGCGTGCGCAGGTCGCGGTCGGTGGTGATGCCGGTCATGACCTGGAGGCTGGATGACTCGGCCGCGTTCGGCGACGGGCCGAGAATCACCAGCGAGGACACCCCATGCTCGGTCATCACCTGCGCGGCCTCCTGCACGCTGGTGCCCAGCGGCACGCTGACGGTGCGCCGGGTGACCAGCTTGCGGACCTTGATCTTCATCAGCTCGCTGGCCTTGCCCTGCGGCTCTTCCACCTTCAGGCGCGACTGGCCCTCGGCCTCGACAAAGTCGGCGAAGGTGTCATTGGCCTCGCACAGCTGCTCGAACAAAAGGCCGGGAACGAAGTAGATCAGACTGTCTTCAATCGCCCGTGCCGGCAGGCGCACCTTGTGGCCGCGTAGCAGACCGAACTGGCCGAACACTTCGCCCTCGGACAGGCGGTTGTACAGTTCGCCGTTACGCCGGTAGACCTCAACGGCGCCACTGCGGATGTAGTGCAGGTCCGAGATCGTCTCGCCGTAGCGAAGAATGTCGCTGCCGGCCTTGAAATAGCCGACCTCGACCTGTCGGGCGATTTCGTCGAGCGTGTCGTCCGGCAGACCGTCGAAGGGGGCGAAGCGACTCAGATGGTCGCGTATTTCGAGCAGCTCGACCTGCATGCGGGGGCTCCTGGCGGCACGCTGTTGATGCATTGAAGCACATCGCCGTAGCGACCAGCGTCAGCGTGCACGGACACGCGTCGCAGGCAGGCAGTCGCATGTCGTTCGTTGCGTGTATCGCTGCGCTGCCGAGGCCCCGGGGCGCCCGATGACGCGCGACAGGCTTTCGGGCAATCAGGCCATCGGCTCGCCGGCATAGCAGGTGGGCGATCTGGGCGCGCCACGTCGCTCCAGCTCCTCTTCCAGCCACTCGGCGAGCACCTGCGCGTTGTTGTGCTGTTCATCGCGCGCGGCGTAGACCAGCGTCAGTGGGCCTCTGGCCGCGATGTTCAGCAGCGGCCACCAGTGCTCCGGGTGGCTCGCCAGTTCCCGCCGGTACGCTTCCCGAAAACTCTCGAAGGTCAGTTCGCCAGCCTTGAAGGCGCGCCTTAGTTCGTTCGAGGGCGCCAGGGTCTTGCACCAGTCATCCAGCGCCAGCGTTTCCTTGCGCCGGTTGCGTGGCCATAGGCGATCGACCAGCACCCGATGGCCGTCATCAGGTGCTGGCGGCTCATAGGCGCGTTTGCAGTGGATCACTCGGTCGGCCTCCTTGATAAGGAGTATTTGAGTATGTGGTGAAAAGTACCTCACGTAATGGTCTTTGGTACCTATCAAGATGGGGTAAAAAATACATACACCTAGTTAAGTAGTTGAATTCAAATGCTTTAAAAAGCGGCACGCTTCATGACTGTGTACAGGGGAACGACACAACACACAACGGAGCATTGCATGAAGAATCTAGTCGCTTTGGTTACCTGCGCAACCCTGCTGGTCAGCTCGCTGGCTGGCGCCGATGAAGTGGTGTCGGCGCGTGAGGACCGCGTTGTCGGTGGTGGTTTCGGTGGGCTCAGCGGATTCATGCTGGGAGCAGCTGCTGGCGGACCCATTGGTGCGCTGATCGGTGGTGGCCTGGGCTACCTGGCCGGGCAGGGTGTGCAGGAGGCGGCCGGGCTAGAGCAAACCCTGTATGTGATCGAGAAGGACGATGGCAGTCGGTCGCGGCTGCGGACCTCGAACAACGGTCTGCTCGCCGGACAGCAAGTGCAACGCGAGGGCGGCGACCTGACGGCACTGAATCGCTAGCCTGTTCTGCCGGTGGCTTTGCTAGGCTGGCCGGCATCACAACCGAAGGAGCCGTGATGAGCTATTCCCTGCTGCATGTCATCCATCTGCTGGCGGCCATTTTCTTCATCGGCACCTTGTTCGTCGAGGTCGCGGTGCTCAGCCGCGTGCGCCAGCAGATCGAGCCGGAGCTGATGCAGAAGGTCGACAAGGCGGTCGGCGCACGTCTGCGGGTGGTGCTGCACTGGGTCGTGCTGTTTGTTTACGGCGCCGGTATCGGTCTGGCCTGGTATCACCGCCAGGTGTTGGCCGACCCCTTCGCCAGCAGCTTCGCGACCTTGCTGTCGCTGAAGATCCTGCTGGCGGTGGGTGTCTTTTTCACCTTTGGCATGGTCGCCATGCTATTGCGCAGCGGGCGCATGACGCCGGCTCGCTATCGGCGCATCCACTGGGCGATCTTCGCGCAGATGGTGGGCATCGTGCTGCTGGCCAAAGGGATGTTCTACCTGCACTGGTAAGCGTGGCCCTAGTGCATCGGCGCCTGGCAGACGATGACCTCGGTCAATGCCGCCGCGCTATCAGCCGGCGTGATTGGCGGCTGATTCAGCCGCTTTAGACTCGTTCTTTTTCCTACTAACCGCGCCTATGGTGATTGCATTCCTGACCCGTCAGACCGCCGAGGTATCCGATGCATTTCGCCTACAGCCCACGTGTCGAAGCGCTGCGTCAGCAGCTTCTCGCGTTCATGGATCAATACATCGTGCCGCGTATCGGCGCCTGGCATATGGAGGTCGCGGCCGGCGCTTACCCCGTCTCCTTCATGGAGGATCTCAAGGCGCTGGCGCGCTCGGAAGGGTTGTGGAACCTGTTCCTGCCTTCGCTCGGCGAGGATGAGCCGGGCATGGGGCTGAGCAATCTGGAGTACGCGCCGCTGGCCGAGATCATGGGTCGCGTGCACTGGGCGTCGGAGGTGTTCAACTGCAACGCGCCGGATACCGGGAACATGGAGCTGCTGCACATGTTCGCCACCCCGGAGCAGCGCCAGCGCTGGTTGAATCCCTTGCTTGACGGCGAGATCCGCTCGGCCTTCGCCATGACCGAACCGGACGTACCGTCCTCCGATGCCACCAATATCCAGACACTGATACGCCGTGATGGCGACGACTACGTGATCAATGGACGCAAGTGGTTCATCACCAACGCCTCGCACCCCAACTGCAAACTGCTGATCGTCATGGGCAAGACCGACCCGGATGCGGAAACCCATCAGCAGCAGAGCATGATTCTGGTGCCGTTCAACACGCCCGGTGTCGAGCTGGTGCGCAACATCCCGGTGATGAATCACCTGGCGCCGGAAGGCCACAGCGAACTGGTCCTGCGCAACGTGCGAGTGCCGGCAAGCAATCTGCTGGGCAAGGAGGGCGAGGGGTTCATGATGGCGCAGGCGCGGCTTGGGCCGGGGCGTATTCACCACTGCATGCGCTCGATCGGCATGGCCGAGCTGGCGCTGGAACTGATGGTCGAGCGCTGCCAGGAGCGCAAGGCGTTCGGCAAGTATCTACAGCAATATTCGAATATCGGCGACTGGATCGCCGAGTCGCGCATCGAGATCGAACAGGCGCGTCTGCTGGTCTTGAAAACCGCCTGGATGATCGACGAGGTCGGCGCCAAGGCGGCGCGAAAGGAGATCTCGATGATCAAGGCATTGGTGCCGAGAATGCTGACCAACGTTACTGATCGCGCCATGCAGATCTATGGCGCAATGGGCCTGACGCCGGACACGCCGTTGGCGGACATGTGGACCGGCGGGCGGGCCTTGCGCTTCGCTGACGGTCCCGATCAGGTGCATCTGCGCAGCATCGCCAAGATGGAGTTCAAGGCCAGCGAGGCCAATCGCGGCGCAACGGCGGCTTACCTGACACCGCCTGGTCGTCACAACGTCTGAGTCCTCTGGCTGGGCCGTCGCGGAGCACCGCCCGGCCCACTCTTCGATTTGTTTCTCGCAGTTGCAGGCTGGTCTGTGTTGCGCCGGAGGGTTGGGCGGGCGGCGTTCCGCCCCAGCACTACATGATGCGCCGCCGATTTTGGTCGCCTGTTTCTCGCGCTTTGGTGCACTCAGACCGTCGCACCCAAGCCCTTCGCAGCGAGACGCCCGGTACTGTCAGCACCGGCTGCACACGCTTTGGTGCACTCAAAACCGTCCCGCCTGAGCCCTGTTCAAGCAATGTCTGATGAGCTGAACGATCACCCTTCCGGCGGCTAGTCCGCGCAATCGCGGCCTACTCGCCCCAAGTTGCATTCCTGCTGATCGCCCTGGTCGGCCAAGACTTCCTGAGCACGATCCCGTCTTGAATGGAGCCCATCTCATTGACGTGGCTCATTGCAATCATGCCTGCCGGCCAATCTTGATAGCCGTCAAGGAGAGGGTGGGGGACCGCTGCCTACCATCGGCTCACATTCGCAACATCAAGCAGGTCGCTCATGAAGTCCCTTCTCTCTTTCGCAGCTGGCACCAGAGGCGCATGGGGGCTCTGCTTTGCTCTGCTGCTGGCGCTGATGCTCAGTGCGTTCAGCCAGGCCAAGGACTACGAGGCCGAGCAACAGCGCATCGAGCAGTTCTTTCCAGGCGCCGAGGCTTCAGCGGCAGAAGGTGATTACCAGGTCCGCACCCTTACCAAGGGCGACGAGGTGCAGGGCTACGCGTTCCAGACCATCAACGTGGTCGATATCCCGGCCTACTCCGGCAAGCCCATCAACCTGCAGGTGCTGCTCGACCCGCAGGGTGTGATCGTCGATGCCTACGTGCTCGAGCACCATGAGCCGATCCTGCTGGTGGGCATTCCGATTGAAAAACTCCACGCATTCACAGCCAAGTACGAGGGAATCAAGGTCGATCAGCGGGTCGTGGTCGGCCATTCCAGCGACGAGAAGGCGGTCACCATCGATGCGGTCACTGGCGCCACCGTTACGGTCATGGTGGTCAATGAAATCGTCATGCGCGCAGCCCATGACGTTGCCGTGTCGCTCGGGCTGGTGGAAGAAAAGGCCGGTGCGACGCAAAAACCCGCCACCGTCCGCGAAGACTATTACGAGCCCGCCAGCTGGAGCGAGCTGACCGGCAATGGCGCGATTCGCCGCCTGCACCTGACCAAGGGCGACATCGATCAGGCGTTCAAAGGCACCGAAGCCGAAGGCATCGACGAGGCCGCACCGGAGGAGGTCGGCGAGACCTTCATCGACCTCTACGCCACGCACCTGAACCCGCCCACCATCGGACGGGCCCTGCTCGGCGACGCTCACTACGCCGACCTGAAGGGGGAGCTCAAGCCAGGCGAGCACGCCGTCGCGGTCATGGCCAGTGGCGAATACTCGTTCAAGGGCTCGGGCTATGTGCGGGGCGGGATCTTCGATCGGGTGCAGCTGCGCCAGTTCGGCAATGTGATCAGCTTCCGCGACATGGACTTCCAGCGCCTCGACGACGTGTACGCCGAAGGCATGCCGGATTTCAGCGAAATGGCGGTATTCATCGTCCGTGAGCATGCGGCGTTCGATCCCGGCTCGCCCTGGACGCTGGAATTGCTGGTGCGCCGTCAGACCGGGCCGATCAGTGGCATGTTCACCAGCTTCGAACTGCCCTACCAGATGCCTGAGCAATACATCGATCGCCCGCAACCGACTGCCGAAGAGCTGGCGGCGGCCGAGGAGGCCAACCGGCCGATGTGGGTCAACATCTGGTATCAGCAGAGCTTCCAGATTGGCGTGATCCTGGCCGCGCTGCTCCTGCTGACCGTCATTTTGTTCATGCAGGACAAGCTCACCCAGCACCCCAACTTCCTGAAGAAGCTACGCCACGGCTACCTGATCTTCACTGTGGTGTTCATCGGTTGGTATGCCCTGGGCCAGCTGTCAGTGGTTAACGTGCTGACCTTCGTGCATGCCCTGGTGCAGGACTTCCGCTGGGAGCTGTTCCTTACCGACCCGGTGATTTTCATCCTCTGGGTGTTCACCGCCGCCAGCATCCTGCTCTGGGGGCGTGGGGTCTTCTGCGGCTGGCTGTGCCCCTTCGGTGCGCTGCAGGAGCTGATCAACGAGGCCGCACGCAAGCTCAAGATTCGTCAGTACGAAGTGCCCTTCGCGGTTCACGAGCGGCTCTGGGCGATCAAGTACATCGTGCTGCTGGTGCTGTTCGGCATCTCGCTCGAATCGATGACGATGGCCGAGCAGGCCGCCGAAGTGGAGCCGTTCAAGACCGCCATCACCCTCAAGTTCGACCGCCAATGGTGGTTCGTCGCCTACGCCGTGGCCCTGCTGGCGATCAACATCTTCACCCGCAAGGTGTACTGCCGCTACGTCTGCCCGCTGGGTGCGGGTCTGGCGATCACTGGCCGCTTCCGCCTGTTCGACTGGCTCAAGCGGCGCAAGGAGTGTGGCAACCCCTGTCAGGTCTGCGCCAACGAATGTGAAGTCCAGGCGATCCATCCGGACGGGCACATCAATCACAACGAGTGCCACTACTGCCTCGATTGCCAGATGACCTATCACAACGAAAACAAGTGCCCGCCGCTGATCCTGAAGAACAAGCGCAGCAAGCGCGGCAAGAAAGCCCCGGCCGGCCCGACGCTGATCCCTGTAGTGCAAGTGGTAGACCCGCAGAGCGACACGCCTGATCGCGAGCGCTCGCAACCGATCGTTTGACCTGTCCGTACACGATAAGGAGCAAGACCCATGAGCGACAAGAGCAAGAACACCCCCGAAACGCTGGAAAAGAGTGGCCTGAGCCGCCGCGGTTTCCTCGGCGCCAGCGCGCTGACCGGCGCCGCTGTGGCAGCGACGGCCTTTGGCGGCGCCGTCATGAGCCGCGAAACCTGGGCGGCCGCCGTCAAGGACGCGCAGCAGAAGATCCACGTCGCGCCGGGCGAGCTGGACGACTATTACGGCTTCTGGAGCGGCGGCCACCAGGGTGAAGTGCGCGTTGTAGGCGTGCCCTCGATGCGTGAGCTGATGCGCATCCCGGTGTTCAACGTCGACTCCGCCACCGGCTGGGGTTTGACCAACGAAAGCCGCCACATCATGGGCGACAGCGCCAAGTTCCTGAACGGCGACTGCCACCACCCCCACATCTCGATGACTGACGGCAAGTACGACGGCAAGTACCTGTTCATCAATGACAAGGCCAACAGCCGCGTTGCGCGTATCCGTCTGGACATCATGAAGTGCGACAAGATGCTGACCGTGCCGAACGTCCAGGCGATCCACGGCTTGCGTCTGCAGAAGGTGCCGCACACCAAGTACGTGTTCGCCAACGCCGAATTCGTCATTCCGCACCCCAACGACGGCAGCTCCTACGACCTGCAGGCCGAAAACGCCTACACCATGTTCAACGTCATCGACGCTGAAAAAATGGAAATGGCCTTCCAGGTCATCGTCGACGGCAACCTGGACAACACCGACGCCGATTACACCGGCAAATATGCCGCCTCCACCTGCTACAACTCGGAGAAGGCTACCGACCTGGGCGGCATGATGCGCAACGAGCGCGACTGGGTGGTGGTGTACAACATTCCGCGCATCGAGGCGGCGATCAAGGCTGGCAAGTTCAGCACCGTTGGCGACTCGAAAGTGCCGGTGGTCGACGGCCGCGCCGGCTCTGAATTCACCCGCTACATCCCTGTGCCAAAGAACCCCCACGGCTGCAACACCTCGTCTGACGGCAAGTACTTCATCGCGGCGGGCAAGCTGTCACCGACCGTCACCATGATCGAGATCGCCAAGCTCGATGACCTGTTCGACGACAAGCTGAAGGACCCGCGCGACGTGGTCGCCGCCGAGCCTGAACTGGGCCTCGGCCCGCTGCACACCACCTTTGACGGTCGCGGCAACGCTTACACCACGCTGTTCATCGACAGCCAGGTGGTGAAGTGGAACATGGCCGACGCGGTGCGCGCCTACAACGGCGAGAAGGTCAATTACATCAAGCAGAAGCTCGACGTGCAGTACCAGCCGGGTCACCTGCATGCCTCGCTGACCGAAACCAGCGAAGCCGATGGCAAGTGGTTGGTCGCGCTGTGCAAGTTCTCCAAGGACCGCTTCCTGCCGACCGGCCCGCTGCACCCGGAAAACGATCAGCTGATCGACATCTCCGGTGAGGAAATGAAACTGGTACACGACGGCCCGACCTACGCCGAGCCGCACGACTGCATCCTGGCGCGCCGTGACCAGATCAAGCCACAGAAGATCTGGAAGCGGGACGACCCGTTCTTCGCACCCACTGTGGAAATGGCGAAGAAGGACGGCATCAATCTGGAGACCGACAACAAGGTCATCCGCGACGGCAACAAGGTGCGCGT
>CETJ01058579.1_pt1 | contig 14950 bp, 10 predicted proteins | sample 531341 | NCBI WGS metagenome assembly CETJ01 (sample SAMEA2622677, study PRJEB7988) | marine metagenome | isolation source: saline water (ENVO:00002010), including | reverse complement strand
ATGGCGTCGCGCAGCCCGGGGACCACTTGCTCCATTAGGTCGCAAGGGCGGGTTTCTCCCCGCACTCTTAACCGGGTGTTGCCGACTTCGAGTACACGTTCGCCAGCGTTCGCCAACTCTATGCCCGACAAAAGCAAGTTGGCACGGCGGTTCGAAGGATCAGACGAGACCCCGAGCTCGCGCATAAGTTCTTCCCAGCGTTCGCGGGTGATGAGTGTGATCTGTCGCCACCCACCCTGGTCAGCATTACCCACGATCCCCTTGCCAGCTTCGACGCGCACTTCACGGATTTCATCCATGCTGTGTTGTTTAGAGCGCTTGATCCAGATTCGTTCGACCCGTCCGCTCATAGTTCTCCTCCGTAAAGGCCCACCGTTCGCGGTTAGTCTATAACACTGAGTTTTCCTCGTTTTCAAACAACACTAGTGTAGGATGCTTTAATCGATGGTAAATGTAGTTCGTCAAGCGCAAGAGGAGCTTGATGAGTGGGTTCGAAACGTTGTCGGTTGGCACTTCGATACGTCGACAGGCTGTCCCTTCTGGCTAGAGTGGGCTGAACGCGCTGGCTGGGACCCACGGCGTGAGGTCAATGGCTTTGCCGACCTTAACAAGTTCGGACACTTCGATGACGAATGGCTCCGCGGCGGTCCAGTTCGTCGGTGGTTGCCAAAGGCTTACGCTGATCGGCCGACTTATGTTTTCGAGACTGGTGGCACAACCGGTGTGCCCAAGAGTCGAATCAACATCGATGATTTTCGGGTCGATTATGAACTATTTTCCAAGACATTACCGGCCACTCACTTTCCAATTGGTTCAAACTGGCTGATGCTCGGACCGAGCGGTCCTCGGCGCTTACGGTTGGCCGTTGAACATCTCGCTCAACACCGGGGTGGTATCTGCTTCTGCGTGGACCTCGACCCGCGGTGGGTGATCAAGCTAATCAAAAAGAACTGGATGGAACACTTGAAAGCCTATCAAGCGCATGTGATTGAACAGGCTGTAACAATCCTCGGTGCGAATCACGACATCAAGTGTCTATTTACCACCCCGAAGTTACTCGAAGCGTTGGCTGAGCGTCTTGAGGCCGATGGGGCGAGCCTCAAAGACGTAGGGATCGCAGGCATTTTTTCTGGAGGAACCGAGTTCACCCCGCAGTGGAACAGGTTTGCGCATGAAGAACTACTCGATGGAGTTTACATGACGCCGACCTACGGTAATACTCTGATGGGGTTGGCTCCAAGTGCACCGAGTACACCTGAAAACAACTACAAGATCACGTATTATGCTCCGCAACCGAGGGCAGTTATCCAGGTGGTTGAGGCTGACGATACAGGTCGGATTGTTGATTATGGCGCAACCGGGAGGGTGATGATCACGACTCTCACAAAGGAGTTCTTCCTGCCTCGCTTTCTTGAACGGGACGAGGGTGAGCGCGAACGCCCGGACGAGCGTTATGCGTGGGACGGCGTAAGCGGTGTTCGACCATTTAGCCGCCTGTCGTCAGCGACGACGGTAGGAGTGTATTGACGTGATCCATTTTCCTATCCTTCGATGGGGCGAACCATATCGAAGTCTCGAGGTGAATTCCATGTCGCACTTCGTCACTGGTGAGCCTGTGGCCGAGGTGAGCCAGGCCAACGGCGGATTAGTAGCCAGGGATCTGCGAAAAGCCGAGCAAGCACGCGGTGCGCTTCAAGAGATTCCGTGCACGGAACTTATCCGCATGGTGCAGCGTGCCGGCGAGCTATTTCAGTCAGCCGACTTGCCAGTTGGAGACGCGCTACAGTCGCCTGAGGATTTTGTGCGGCAACAGTCAGCGACAACCGGACTACCTGAGAAGCTTTGTCGGATGAACATGGAGAAGCTCGGCGGCGTGTTGGCGCAGCTCGACCAGATTCTCGCTGCGCTGACGCGCAAGCTAAACCTCGACATTCTTACGCGAGGATTCGGCGACGAGGGCGGGGTTATGCGTAGTTATCAAGCGGCTGCGCCCGTGCTCGGAATGGTTCTGCCGTCGAACTCGCCAGGTGTACACAGTCTTTGGCTGCCAGTGGTGCCGCTCCAGGTGGGGCTGGTGCTTAAACCCGGACCTCAGGAACCGTGGACTCCGTGGCGGCTGTCGCAAGCGTTCTTTCAGGCTGGCATCCCGCGACAAGCAATTGCCTTCTACCCTGGTGAGGCTGAGGTTGGCGCAGCTGTTCTCAGTCACTGTCCGCGCAGTTTCATATTTGGTGGTACCGCGACCGTTGATCACTATCGAACTAATCCGGCGGTTCAGGTACATGGGCCTGGGTTCAGCAAGATTCTGCTCGGCGACGATATCGTGGACAATTGGGAACAATATCTTGATCTAATGGTCCAGAGTGTGTTGGTGAATAGCGGGAGAAGCTGTATCAACTGTTCCGGCATCTGGGCGTCACGCCATACACGGGAGATTGCCGAAGCACTAGCCAAGCGTCTCGGGCCGATCGAACCCTTGCCACCAGATGACCCCAACGCCGAACTCGCCGCTTTCACAGTGCCGGGACAGGCTGAGGCTATTTCCGTCGACATTGACCGTGCGCTTGAGCAAGATGGCGTTGAGGATGCGACTGCGCTCTACCATGGTGGCGGCCGCCTAACGAGTCAGGAGCGTTACGGCTATCTTCGGCCAACCGTGATCCGATGTAAGTCGCCGCAGCTGGCCGCAGCTGGCAAAGAGTACATGTTTCCCTACGTCACCGTCGTGGAATGTCCTCAGGATAAAATGACCTCATCAATTGGGACGACGCTCGTTGCCACCGGCATCACGTATGATGAGGCCTTCCGTCAGTCTTTACTAAAGGCGACCAACATTGATCGTCTCAACCTGGGACCCATTCCGACGACCCAGGTCAACTGGCTCGCACCCCACGAAGGGAACATCGTCGATTTTCTGTTCCGGGCGAGAGCCTTTCAAATGGCATAGGCGCGGTGCGAATCCTGTCGATCACGGCGGGGGCAGCGAACATGTACTGCGGGAGTTGTCTTCGCGACAACGCCTTGGCCGCCGAACTAATTGCGCGTGGTCATCAAGTGCTTCTGCTTCCACTTTACACTCCCACGCTGACTGACGAGCGCAACGTCAGTGATGGGCATGTGTTTTATGGCGGGATCAGCGTTTACCTTCAGCAACTCTTGCCACTTTTCCGTAAGACCCCACACTTTCTTGATCGTTTATGGGACGCGCCGTCGGTGATTCGCGCGTTCGCGGATCGCGCGGTCAGCGTTAATCCAGCTCAGCTCGGCGCTCTGACAATTTCAGTGCTGCAAGGGGAAAACGGTCACCAGCGTAAGGAGCTGCATAAACTGATCGCTTGGCTGCGAACACAACCGCTTCCGGATCTAATTGTGCTTCCAAATTCTTTATTAATCGGTTTGGCCGCACCGCTGCGCGCGGCGCTCGGACGTCCGGTGTGCTGTACGTTGCAAGGGGAAGACCTGTTTCTTGAAGCGCTACCGCGTGCCCAACGCGACACTGCGCTTGATCTCATCCGTAGGTGCACGAACGATGTCGATCGCTTTTTCCCAGTGAGCGAATACTACCTCGACTTTATGTCTGATTACCTTGCGGTTCCTCAGGATCGTTTTGACGTGTTACCGCTCGGCATCAATTTCGAAGGTTACCCTGAGCACCGTGCGACGTCATCGACTCGGTCAGTGCCGTTCACAGTCGGCTACCTCGCTCGCGTTGCCCCTGAGAAAGGACTTCACTTGCTTGCGGAAGCCTATCGGAGGTTGCGCGAACACCTCGGTGTGACGGATGCCCGCCTTGAAGTCGCGGGGTATCTGGCACCCCAGCACCGGAGTTATCTCGCTGAGGTCGAGCAGCATCTGGTGGAGTGGGGGCTTGGTCGTGAGTTCGCCTATCGCGGTGTGCTCAATCGTGATGAGAAGATTGAATTTCTGAGCACCCTAGATGTATTGTCGGTGCCTAGTACCTACCCGGATCCCAAAGGTATTTTTGTCCTAGAGGCGATGGCCGGCGGCGTGCCGGTTGTCCAACCTGGACACGGAGCATTTCCAGAAATCTTGGAGCGTACTGGTGGAGGTATCTCGTTCGAGGCGAACCGTTCAGATCTGCTGGCTGACGAGTTAGCTACTTTATATTGTCAGCCTGAGCGCATGGAACAGTTGCGTGAGCAAGGTGCCTACGGTGTACGAAAACATTACAGTGTGTCCCGGATGGCCGACCGCGCGGTTGAGTTGTATGGGCACATGATCGCGTCAGCCGGAATTACTGCCGTATCCTGAAACGAGAGGTTGTAACGTTGCTCGAAGTGTCCAACTTATCTAAGGTATACCCGGCACCTAGCGGGCAGCTTTCAGTGCTCTCCAACGTTAGTATCGCGATGCAGCGAGGGGAGTCGGCGTCGATCATGGGGCCGTCGGGGAGTGGTAAGAGCACGCTTCTCTATATCCTTGGCGCCCTCGAGTCGCCAACCTCGGGACAAGTATTCCTCGATGGTGATGACCCATTCACGCTCGAGCCGAGGGCTCTGGCGGAGTTTCGGAATCGGGCGATCGGTTTCGTCTTTCAGGATCACCTATTGCTACCGCAATGTAACGTCCTTGAAAATGTGCTATTACCGACGCTCGTTGGGAACCCTCTGCCAGATGGCCACGCACGTGCCCGAGACCTTCTCGACCGGGTGGGCCTCAGCGAAAGGCTTAACTATCGGCCCGCCGAGTTATCTGGTGGTGAAAAGCAGCGCGTCGCACTGGCTAGGGCGCTCATCCGACATCCACCGCTCGTACTTTGCGATGAGCCGACTGGCAACCTCGATCGTGAGTCTGCTGATACCGTCGCATCCTTACTCCTGACATTGCATCGTGAGCAGCAGACCGTATTGGTTGTGGTGACTCACAACCAGACTATCGCCGACCGGTTCACCCAAAAGCTCGAACTGCGCGGTCAACAGCTCCTGCCCCGTAGGAGCGCGACGTGACCCTCGGACGCTTGGTCAAGCGCAGCCTAACCTACTACTGGCGAGTGAACCTTACGGTCGTTGCGGGTGTTGCGGTTGCTGTCGCGGTCCTTGGGGGCGCATTGCTCGTGGGGGAATCGGTACGCGGTTCTCTGCGCGCGCTCGCGCTCGGTCGGCTCGGGCAGACCGACACTGTCATCACGTCACCGACATTTTTCCGTGACGCACTCTCTGCTGAGCTCGCGGCAGGTCCACCAACGTCTGACCTGTTCGATGCATCGGTGCCACTTATTGCACTCAATGGTTTTGTCGCTGACCCAGCCACCGGCCGGCGAGTATCTGGCGTACAGGTGTACGGAGTCGACGATCGGTTCTGGAGATTTCATAAGCGCACAACACAGTCGGCTCCTGAACGAAACGAAATTTTTCTCGGTAAAGCATTGGTGCGTGAACTCAAAGTGGACATCGGTGCGGCACTGCTCGTGCGGGTGGCGCGCCCATCGGAGGTACCACTCGGCTCGTTGCACGGCCGGCGCGACGATGTCGGTCGGACCGTCCGACTAACGGTCGGGTCCATCTTGTCGCCCTCGGAGCTCGGTGAGTTCTCACTTCGTCAGCTGCAAGGGCCCGCGCGCGCGGTTTTCGTTTCACTCTCGCGTTTACAGGAACTATTGGGTATCAACCGTGAAGTTAACACGATCTTACTGTCGAATCGCGTGGACGCGCTGGAGTCCCCAGCGGTTCAGGTTGCTAGTGTGGAGGCAGCCTTACGCACGACGGCCACGCTCGACGATCTTTCCGTAACCGTTAGGGAGCTACCCGAACGCGAGGCTTTAGTGGTTGAAGCAGGCGCCGGAATGGTTTCTGCTGTCGTGGCCGACGCGGTGTGGGTGTCTGCTGGCGAGATGGGGCTGCGCCCACAGCCGATTCTGACGTATCTCATCAATCGGTTGAGCCTTGGGCCTCGCGACGTACCGTATTCGCTAGTCACTGGTGTCGACTTTTCGTCATTTTCGGCGTTGTCATCCCGTGCTCAACGTCGATCGGGACTCTGGCCAGAAGCACTCGAATATCCACCGATCCTCCTAAACGAGTGGGCGGTCCGTGACCTAGGTGCGCACCAAGGAGACATCATCAGAGCCGAGTACTACGTCTGGGAAGACACTGGCAGTCTAGCCACGCGGCAGGCTGATTTTCAGCTTCACGGAGTGTTGTCGATCGCAGGTGACGCCGCCGATCGAGAACTTGCCCCTGTCTACAAAGGGGTGACTGATGCGGAGAGCATGGTCGACTGGGATCCGCCGTTTCCAATTGATCTCAGTGCTATCGACTCGCGTGATGAGGAGTACTGGGACCTTTACCGGACCACACCGAAGGGATTCGTGGAGTTGGCTGACGGCCAGGACCTGTGGGGGTCCCGGTACGGGCAGCTCACGTCGATCCGGTTGCTCGCTGACAATGTCGAAGATCTAGCGTCAACCGCCGTTACCTACCGCCGAACCTTGGTCGCCAACATTGACCCGATTGCGGCCGGCATTGGTGTGACGCCAGTCCGGGCGGTCGCGCTCAGGGCATCGGTTGGAGCGACCAACTTCGGGGAGTACTTCGCATACTTTAGCTTTTTCCTCGTTGTATCTGCATTACTACTTGTTAGCTTGTTCTTCCAGTTTGGCATCGAGCAGCGGTTGCAAGAAATCGGCATGCTTCAGGCGTTCGGTTTTCCTTTTCAGACGATCCGGTCGCTGTTTTGGCGTGAAGCTATCGTTCTCGGTCTTGGTGGTGGGTTGTTTGGGATGGTCTGCGCTGTTGGGTATGCACAGGTCATCATGTACGGGCTACGCACTTGGTGGGTTGACGCGGTAGGCACGACACTGCTGAGTCTGCACTTGACTCCGGAGACACTGGGTGTCGGTGCAGCGGGCGGTGTTATCGCGGCTCTGCTAACGATTGCCGTCAGCCTGCGGTCACTCAAGGCCGTGTCACCGCGTGGTCTCCTTGGCGGGGCGCTGCCACAGCTTGCTCACGGCATGAAGCAGACGCGTGCAATCTCGGTCTGGACGCACATCTCAGGCTGGGTTGGGCCGGTGGTGCTTGTAGCGAGTGGTCTCACACTTGTCATCGCGGCGCGCACAGGGGCACTGAACGCGACTATTGGTTTCTTCGGTGCTGGCACCCTATTGCTGTGCGCGCTGCTGGGCTTTACGTGGACTTGGCTGTGTCGAATGGTCCCGGGTTCGATTACTGAGCCAGGGCTTTGGCCGCTTGTTCAACTTGGCGTGAGAAATTCCAGCTACCGCCCAGGTCGGAGCGTACTCTGCATCGCGCTCATCGCCTTGGCTTCTTTTTTGATCGTAGCAGTTGGCGCGTTTCACCGGAGCGAAGGCGATGTACGGAACCGAGCGTCGGGTACTGGAGGATTCACCTTGCTAGCTGATTCATTGTTTCCGGTGGGCGATGATCTTGACCAAACCGCTGGTCGGAATCGGCTTGGGCTGTCGGAATATGAGGGCAGTCTTTTCGATGGCGTTGACTTCGAACGGTTCCGAGTGCGGGCTGGTGATGATGCTAGCTGCTTGAATCTCTACCGGCCGGCCGATCCACGTGTCATCGGTGTTTCTGATAGCTTTATTGCTGACAACCGGTTCACTTTCGGTACCACGCTGGCGAGGACACCGGCTGAACTGGAGAACCCATGGCATCTCCTAAGACGTGAATTGCCCGATGGAGTCGTCCCAGCTCTTGCCGACGCCAACTCACTGACCTATGTATTGCACCTAGCGGTTGGCGATGAGATCGTCTTAAACCGTGACACTGATCGAGAGGTACGGCTGCGGATCGTTGCCGCACTAGCCGACAGCGTGTTGCAAAGCGAGTTGGTTGTGTCGGAGGCACAGTTTCGACGAGTATTTCCCGAACAGGAGGGCTTCAATTTCTTTATGATTGATGTTCCTGAAGATCGAGTTTCTCAGGTAACAGTTGCTCTTGAGGATCGGCTTACCGATTTTGGCTTTGACGTTGTGCCGACCGCCGAGCGCTTGGCTATGTTCCATCGCGTGGAGAATACCTACCTAGTTACGTTTCAGACGCTTGGCGTACTTGGACTGCTGCTTGGTACGATCGGGTTGGGTGCTGTGCTACTTCGAAACGTGCTTGAGCGACGACGGGAACTCGCACTGCTGCGAGTCATTGGCTACGGCCGGCAGCATCTAATGTTTATGGTGCTGGCTGAGAACCTGCTACTGTTAATGCTGGGCTTGGGGATCGGAGCTTGCTCTGCGCTGATTGCTATCGCGCCCGCTTGGTATGAACGAGGCCAACAGTTGCCATTCGCGTTGATTGGTTGGTTGTTGGTAACGGTGGCTCTCGCTGGGGCAACTTCGTCGCTTGCGGCGACCCGAGTAATGGCTAGGTCGCCGCTTTTGGCTGCTCTTAAAGCGGAGTAAACCAGAACCGATCATAAAATTAATCATGCACAGAAGGCTGTTGTTCACCGTCTTAACCGTTTCCATTTTTTTCATTCCCGTTAAAGCCAGGGATTGGCCGCAGTGGCGTGGGCCGCATCTCAATGGCACTAGTCAAGAGACGGATTTACCGGTCACTTGGACGAATAGTGAGAACATCGCCTGGAAACTCGCGATGCCGGCCTGGACTGGTGCCACTCCTATCGTTTCTGGTGAGCACATCTTCCTCAACGTCGCCGACGGCGAGGACATCTCTCTTTGGGCTGTTGATCGCCAAACAGGAAAGCCGGTATGGCGGCGCCGATTAAGTGATGGCAATGTCAAACGTCGCAAGCAGAACATGTCATCACCTTCGCCAGTGACTGATGGCAAACACGTTTGGGTGATGACCGGAACCGGTATCCTCACGCAGTTCGATTTTGACGGGAACAAAGGATGGACCCGTAACATTCAGGCAGACTACGGCCAGTTCGGCCTCAACTGGGGCTACGCCTCGTCGCCGTTGCTGTATGAGGACGGCCTCTATGTGCCGGTACTGCACGGCATGCGGACCGACGATCCCTCCTATATCCTGCGGGTCGATACGGCGACTGGTAAGACCGTCTGGCGGGTCGAACGTCCTACAAACGCACGCCGTGAGTCACCGGACGCTTACATCACTCCCGCGCTGTTGCAGTACGACGACACAACCGAGATCGTCATAACGGGCGGTGATGTGGTTACTGGACACGATCCTGAAACCGGCGCTGAGCTGTGGCGGGCTGACGGGTTGAACCCAAAGAATAACGGCGCGTATCGGATTGTTGCGTCGCCTGTAGTCATGGACGGGGTAATCTATGCGCCGACCAGAGAGCGCCCATTGCTGGCACTCCGTGCGGGTGGTCGAGGAGACATCACAACCTCACATCTTATTTGGACAACTCAAAATGGTCCGGACGTGCCGACACCGGTCACCGATGGCACCTACTTCTACATCGTGAACGACCGCGGGATTGTATTCTGTCTCGATGCGAAGACAGGCGAGACAATCTATGGTCCACAGCGGATCACGCCGGGTACCTACAGTTCCTCGCCAGTACTGGCTGACGGCAAGATCTACGTGACGAACGAGGATGGTACGACGACTGTTTACAGTGCAGGTCCGGAGTTTAGGATCCTCGCGGAGAATATGATGGACGAATATACGCTAAGTTCGGTCGCGATTTCCGACGGACAGCTTTTCTTGCGGACCGACTCGTTTCTCTATGCGGTTGGTGAACGTCAGGAGAACGAGCCTACGCCTGAGGCCTAAAGTACAGTACCATCCCGGCGCCGACGGCGGCCAACATAAAGCCGACGTAAATTAATGGGTGCGGAGCGGTTTTCGGAGGATGAATTACCATTGACGTGATTACGTTGACCAGAGGTGCGCCGCCGAACACCAGTGGCATCACGTAGAGCGGAATGCCGCCGGTACGGAAGGCCCAGATGATGCACACCGCACCGATGGCGCCGAGCGCGCCAGCGCCGGTGGCCCATGCGGTGCCAGTGCTCGAAAAACCGGTCAGTTCTCCCTGGGAAGAGAGCGCGAATGTTGGGACTAGGACGCCAATAAGAAAATAAGCGATACCCACGCATAACAGGGCTCGTAGAGGGTTTCCAAGCTGCACTTGACCAGTGTGCAGCGCAACTCCGTACACTCCCCAGGAGAGGGCAGCACCGAGTGCGAATAACAGCCAAGTCATGAGATCGCTCCTTTTGAGATTAATACGTTACCTTCGAAACTGTCGCTGTGCAGTTGGATCGGTGCACCGTAACTCTCTTCATTGTAATGTAACGCTTCTGAATTTCCTTGCGCTGAGCGTCTAAACACATCAGATTCTGGAGTTCTTGATGCCACAGTCTTTCGGCCGTCTATCTCCAATCCAATGGACAATTTGCGGAGTTGCTGCACTTGGCTTCGCGTTCGACATTTACGAACTATTGATGTTGCCGCTCATCGTGCGTCCAGCACTGCTTGAATTAATTGGTGCTGCGCCAGGCACTCCCGCCTTCAACCTCTGGGTTGGCATGCTTTTCTTCGTGCCAGCGGTGGTCGGCGGCAGTTTTGGCTTACTGGGAGGTTATTTTACGGATCTATTCGGACGCCGGCGTGTGTTGGTCTGGAGCATCCTCCTATACGCGGGCTCTGCGCTAGCTGCGGGGTTCGCTACGTCAATTGAAATGCTGCTGGTCTTACGCTGCACGACCTTTGCTGGCGTTGTTGTGGAGTTTGTCGCTGCCGTTGCGTGGCTTGCCGAGTTATTCCCTGAGCCGAAACAGCGTGAAGCAGTACTCGGCTACACGCAGGCTTTTTCGTCGATCGGCGGTCTTCTTGTCAGCGGAGCTTATTTTCTTGCTGTTACCTATGGCGATTCATTACCGGAAATCCAAGGTGGTCATGAGGCTTGGCGTTACACCCTGATGTCTGGCGTGATTCCAGCTTTACCTCTCATCGTGGTCCGACCTTTCTTACCTGAGTCGCCGACGTGGTACCAGAAGAAAATGGCAGGTACATTAAAGCGGCCCAGCATCGTCGAGTTGTTCCAACCGGCGTATCGGCAGACCACCATTGTGACGGCGATAATGTTTGCGTGTGCCTATGGTGCGGCGTTTGGTGCGTTACAGCAGGCGCCGCGAATTGTCCCAGGCCTTGAGGAGATCGCGATGCTGGCACGCGTCCAACAACAGCAGATTGTCGGCATTGTTCAATTCGTTCAGGAAATGGGAGGGCTCACCGGCCGGTTGCTCTTGGCTTTCCTTGCTGTTCGGATTGTTGCTAGGCGCCGATTACTGCGAGTGTTCCAGGTGCCGGGCCTGCTACTTGTGCCGCCAGTGTTCCTGTTCGCTACGACCACCAGTCTTCCGATGCTTCAGTTTGGCTTATTCGTCGCCGGTGTGTGTACCGTCGCGCAGTTTAGTTTTTGGGGTAACTATCTTCCGCGCATGTATCCCACACACCTTCGAGGTACTGGTGAGAGTTTCGCAGCGAACATCGGTGGGCGAATGATCGGAACGTCGTTTGCTTTAGTGACGACGCAGTTGACCAATGTCATGCCTGGAGAAAACCCCACGGTACAGCTAGCGTATGCCTCCGCGATTGTCGGCCTGTTCGTCTACGTCTTGGGATTTACAGCCAGCTTCTGGTTACCAGAACCCCAGAGCGAGGCATTACCGGAATGATTATCGGTCACCACTTCAGGGCTGTCCCGATTGCATCTCAAGGACGACGATTTCGTCGATGAGGCTGTCGGGTCGAGCCGGCAGCGTAACCAATAGAGCATCATCGTTCATCTCAAACGGCACAAGGGCCTGGTTGCGAAGTAACCGGGCGGTTGCTACTTTGCGGTTGAGGCTCGGGAGTGCGAGGACCCGCCCATTCCAGTCGAGCACGTGGAGATAGACGACGTCTTGTTTTGCCGTGCTAACACCCCAAGGTCCTGGAGGGATTGGACCGCCACGCGTGTTGTAGATTGAGTCGCCGTACAACTCGAGCCAGCCACCGATACCACGTAATCGCTCTACGAATTCAGGCTGGATCTTCCCGCTTGGCATCGGTCCGACGTTTAGCAAGAAGTTTGCACCTCGGCCCGCAGCGCCTACAAGGTAACGGATGAGGTCTTCGGTACTCTTGTAATCGTGATCGGTTAAATTAAAGCCCCAGGATCGATTGATCGTTTCTGCTGTTTCGAGCGGCAGCGTGCCAATTTCAGTTGTGTTGAACCCGGCGCTGTTGGCGCCAGGCAAATCTCTTTCAAACATCTGAAAGTCTTCGCCGGGTTTCGGTGCTTGGTGGTGATTGGATCCGATGAGAGCCTGCGGCTGAAGTTCATGGATCAGCGCATAGGTTTCCTCTAATCGCCATGGCGCATCCCATTTATCCCACATCCCATCAAACCAAATCCCACCGATCTCCCCATAATTGGTCAGGAGTTCTCGCAACTGACCATTCATGAAATCAATATACGTGTTCCAGTTACCACGTTCTGGCCGTCCTGCCTGTCGACCGGTTCGACCACGTGGGAAGTAATCCTCATGTCGCCAGTCCAGTTGGGAATGGTAGAAGAATAACTTGATCCCTTCTTCCCGACAGGCCTCGGCGAGGTCGGCTAGGACGTCACGCCCATAGGGCGTTCGGTCGACAATGTCCCAGTCAGTCAGGGCGGAGTCGTACATTGCAAAGCCATCATGGTGCTTGGAGGTGATCGTGATGTACTTCATGCCGGCGGCCTTGGCCAGTGCCACCCACTCGCGAGCGTCGAACTCGGTTGGGTTGAACTGTTCGGCAAGACGGTCGTAGTGCAATACTGAAATACCAGGCCTATCGGTATAGGACGGGGTCCCCCGTTCTTCCATCACCCATTCACCGGCACCGAGAACGCTATAGATTCCCCAGTGGATAAACAACCCGAACTTGGCATCCTGGAACCAGGTGCGCGCGGCTAGATTTTCTGGGCTTGGCGGTTCGATTGTCTGTGCAAGAGTCCCACTGGGGACTTGCCAGAGTAGGCCGACTAGTAAGCCGATGCGCCAATAGTTATTCATCGTAGGTTTCCCTCATCAATCTGTACAGCCGTCGGGGTCTGTATTTAGTGGTCAAGTGCGGAATGGTCTTGATTGATCCCCAAGATTAGCACGAACACCGGTCTGATTTCGGTGCGATCACCGAGTCCATCGTGAATGCTGCTACTTGCCATGATAAACTTCGCTCTTCCGAGAGCTGCGAGGACACGAGATGGGAAAACCTTTAACCCGATTAACACACCCGTTGATTCGAGAGAACGGCTCGCTACGACAAGCAAGCTGGGACGAGGCCTTAGACCGTGCGGCGGCAGGTCTCAAGAAGGTTGTTGATGAGCACGGTGGGTCTGCGGTCGGGATGTTTAGTTGCTCGAAGACGACGAACGAGATGAATTTTATGGCGCAGAAATTCGCTCGCTCGGTAATCGGCAGTAACAATATTGACAGCTGTAACCGCACCTGACACGCTCCCAGCGTCGTCGGTCTGGCGACGGTCTTCGGAGCGGGAGGCGGCACGAGTTCCTACCAAGCACTGGAAGAAGCTGACGTAGTCATCTTGTGGGGGTCGAACGCTCGCGAGACCCACCCGATCTTCTTCCATCATCTACTAAAGGCAGTGCGGAACGGCGCCCGCTGCTATGTTGTGGATCCGCGCCGAACGAGTTCGGCGCAGTGGGCAGATGTCTGGCTTGGCCTAGACGTCGGTACCGATATTGCTCTAGCCAACGCTGTGGCGAGGGAAATTATCACCCAAGGTCTCGTTCACAGTGATTTTATCGAGCATGCTACGACCGGGTTCGATGAGTACCGCGTGGCGGTCGAGCCGTATACCCTCGAGCATGCCGAACGAATCACTGGCGTGCCAGGAGCCTTGATCCAAGATCTCGCTCACGTCTACGCTGGTGCCAAGAAGGCACAGCTCTGCTGGACACTTGGGATTACAGAGCATCACAACGCAGTGGACAACGTGCTGTCTCTGATTAACCTGTCGCTTCTAACAGGCCACGTTGGACACTCTGGGTCTGGTCTCAATCCTCTGCGCGGCCAGAATAATGTTCAGGGTGGCGGTGACATGGGTGCAATTCCGAATAAACTAGCTGGCTTCCAGGATGTGGAAGATGACGCACTACGTCAGAAGTTTGAGCGTGCTTGGAACTGCACTATTCCGGAGAAGAGCGGATGGCATTTAACACTGATGTTTGAAGCCATGGAACGGGGCGATCTGCGTGGTCTCTACGTGATTGGCGAGAACCCAGCACAATCTGAGGCGAACGCTGAGCACGCGATTCACCTGATGCAAGGGTTGGATCATCTCGTCGTTCAGGACATTTTCTTGACCAAGACTGCTGAACTCGCGGATGTCGTATTACCAGCCGCCGCTGGCTGGGCGGAAGCAGAGGGCACCGTTACGAGTAGCGAGCGACGGGTACAACGTGTCCGAAAAGCACTCGACCCTCCGGGGGAAGCGCGTGACGACGTCGAGATACTGTGTGAACTTGCAAGACGGCTAGGACATGACTGGGGCTCTCCAACTGCTGAGGAAATCTGGAACGAAGTGCGGAGCCTGTCCCCGATGCATGCTGGTATGAGCTACGCTCGGATCGAGGCGCTGGGTGGCATCTGTTGGCCTTGTCCTGATGAGAATAGTCAGGGGAGTTCCTACTTGCACGGTCGGCTGTGGAAGCGGCCCGTGGAAGGTCGCTTAGCACCCTTCAGCGTCGTTGAGCATTTGCCACCAGCCGATGAATTGACTGACGAATATCCGCTCCGTCTAACAACCGGGCGACGACTGGACTCATATAACACCGGAGTGCAGAGCGGTGGCTTTCGGTCCCCGCTCAGGCGGCCCGAGACGCTTGACATCTGCGAGTCTGACGGTCGCCGATGGGGTGTCGCTGATAACGAGCAGGTACGGGTCCGCTCACGCCGCGGCTCAATCGACATGACTGTGCGTTATACGGACGATCTGCGACCCGGCTTAGCGTTTACCACCTTCCATTTTCC
>CETJ01020839.1_pt1 | contig 14952 bp, 11 predicted proteins | sample 531341 | NCBI WGS metagenome assembly CETJ01 (sample SAMEA2622677, study PRJEB7988) | marine metagenome | isolation source: saline water (ENVO:00002010), including | reverse complement strand
TGGGCTGACTTTGGTTCGCTCTTACCGCTTGAAAACGGACAGTTGGCGGCGCAGTGGCTGGAGAAGGCTGCCAACGGCACCTATCAATACGATATTTGGATGTCGCTGTCCGATGACCAAGGCAAAACGTGGAGTCAACCGGAGCGGCCCCATCGTGACGGCACGCTGAGTGAGCATGGTTTCGTATCCCTGACGCGTCATGGTGCGACCGGACTGGCGGGTGTTTGGCTGGATGGACGAAAATTTCAAAAAGGCGCTTCGGATAATGAAATGTCGTTGATGTTTACGACCTTAGAGGATGGAGTCTTTAAAGAAGAACGGTTGCTCGACGGGCGAGTCTGTGAGTGCTGTCAGACGACCATGGCGCGCACCGAGAATGGGTTAGTGGTGGCTTATCGCGATCGATCACCCGACGAAATTCGGGATATCAGTGTTGTGCGGTATGTCGAAAATGCGTGGACTGACCCCGTGACGTTACACGCAGATGGTTGGCAAATTCCTGGCTGCCCGGTCAATGGTCCACAGGTCGCCACGAAGGGCGATCAGGTCGCGATCGCGTGGTTTACAGGGGCTGGTGGCGAACGACGAGTTCAGGCAAAATTTTCTCAGGATGGAGGGGCGAGTTTTGAGGAGGTGATGCGCGTTGATGATGGCCAGCCAATAGGACGGGTTGACATTGAGATGGTCGGGTCGGAGGCGATCGTCACCTGGTTAGAACGAACTGAAGCAGGAGAGGGCATCGTGCAGTTCAGACGACTCTCACCGTCGACTGGACCCGGCCCCTCCCGAACCATCGCCCAGACGGGTGCCGGCCGGGCGAGTGGTTTCCCGCGCATGGCCGTATTCGGTGATGAGATCTTTGTGACCTGGACGGAAGCCTACACCCGGGACGGAGACTCCCAAGTACAGATCGCAAGAATAACGAGCGAATGAAATCAGCCTGCTTGGCGTGTCTGTTCGTGTTCGGCGTAGTGCTGATGGGTGAAGCCCAGAGTAATCAGAGGCCAATCACCCTGTTGGACGAACCCGCAATCGAGTTTGATGCGGTTGATCTCGATGGTCGAGACGTTCGACTGTCCGATCTGCGAGGAAAAGTCGTTCTAATCAATTTTTGGGGAGTGTGGTGTGTGAGTTGCCGAGAGGAAATTCCTGAACTGATCGCTCTTGATCGAGAATTCAGAAATCGTGGGTTGGTGGTTCTGGGTGCGGATTGGGGCGATGAACCGGCGGCACTACCGCCCTTCGTGGAAGAGTTTGGTATGAGTTATCCGGTGCTGTTGGATGATGGTCTCGCGGAACGTTATGGGGTCATCGTATTTCCAACGAGTGTGGTGATTGACCAATCCGGACGATTACGTGTTCGAGTCGAAGGTTTTCTGCCTGAGCGATTTGAGGCGATGACAGCTGAGGTGAAACGACTGCTCGGCGATAAGTAAATAGAGAGGCAGAGGATCGCTGCTGGGCGAGGGCTTATCGTGCCCAAAGACCCATTTCATGAATTGACCAATACCACGTAGAAGACACACCTCTTTGACTGAGTCGAAGCTTCAGGGATTCGTTCTGCGGGAGGGCGATGTCGATCGGGATGTGTTCGGGATCCTCAACTAGGCCTAGCAGGAATTTCGGCAAGCCGCGATCTTCATATAACGTCTTGTAAGTCTCACCATCAAGACTGCCTTCAATCAGTAAGTTGCGCGGGTAGTCGTTCACGCTCTTCGCGATCGAAAATCGGACGTGACCGATGTTGGTCGGTTTGTTGAATGTCCACTCAATCCATTCGTGGCCGGCTTGCGGGGCATCACTCGACCAGCGGGTTTCATAATCCCCATCCCACATCGCTTCCAGTGATTGTGCGCGATGCCCGATCGTTTGGGGCAACTCCGACAGGTTAATCGGGATCAGGTCGTCGGTCAGGGTGTCGATACTTTCGGTTGAAGGAGCGAGTTCAAAGACGTCACTCGTGCCGAATCTGTGGTGCGCGACCAATTGGTGGGCTTGTGCACGAATGGCCGCCGAGATTAATGGGCCATCCGTCTGTTGCATCCAGGCTTGATCCTCATATCGATGTTCATGCAGCACGAGATACCGCACTTGAAGAGCACGTAAGCCTCTAAGGAGATCGCCATAGGCGCTGACGTCACGTTCATGAGTTTCGATAGAGCGTATTAATGAAGTGCCGTATCCACTGTAGCCGTTGACTAGGGGTTGTCGATGTTGCAACGTGCTATACACGTAGCGAAGCGTATTGACGATGGGGTCCCTGGGGCGAATTGGCAAGATGATGGCGCCGCCAGGCGGTTGTTGTTCGAGCCAATCGTACGCCGCCTGCTCTGAAGGGATTGGTGTTTGGGGAAATGGGATGAGCTTCGCTTGGTAAGAGCCCTCCGCGATAAAAATCGCCGCCAGCATGAAACAACCAACGCCGGCTAACCGAGGTGAGCAGAGAGTGCGAAGCCGTTCAACGCCGATCGCGGCGAGCACCGTTAATCCCAGAAACACAAGAATGGCCGCTCGAGCGGGCACGCGAAGCCCATCAAGTCCAGGCACGATGTTATAGAGCCAATCGTATGGTCCACTCTCAGTGAGGAGCGTGCCGGCGTAGGTCGGTTCGGGACCAAGAGACAAAACAAACCCAATGAGTACGATGAGAAAGTAACTCACGCCTAGGCGTGCCATCGCGTATGGGTTCCTACCGTCTCGCCACTTTGTAAACGAACCAAGAAGGCCAATCAGGGCCATCGTCAGCAATGCGAATCCAGGAAAGAGCGACGCTTCAGGGGCCCCTTGGGGTAGGATGTCGCGCCAGAGTACAAGATTCGGAGAGGCATGGAAATAGGCCAGCGCATCCGCACTGAACATAATGTTTTCACTGCGGGAGCGAGAGAGAGCCTGATTAGCTCCGACGTTGAGATAGGCAGTGGCCACCGGAATTAGTGAAACCAACATAAGGACGGCGGTTGCAGCCAGTTCGACGATCATCCGTGGGCGTGTCCACACCCGGGTTAAGAGCTCAACGAAACCGATGACGATGACGGCCGCACTAAAGAAATAGAAGAAATATCCGTTTGATAAGCCTTGAAGAAGAAACGCTACTGCGAATACGGTGAGGGCGAGTCGGTGGCCGGTGGAAAAGTAGCGATGAAAGCCCCAAAGCGCCACAGGCATCCAGCCATACATGAGGACTTGGAGATGCGGAATCTTGTCCGCGCGATAAGGTAGAAAGGCAAAGGCAATTCCCGCGAGTAGGCCAGCTGCTCGACTGCCCGTGATCGAAGTGGCGAGAAGGTACATGCCGGTTCCCGCAAGCACGAAAGATGCTAGGAATGCCACGTTATAAACCAAGACGGGATTGCCCGTGAGCCATTGAAGGGGCGCCGTGAAGATCGCAATGCCAAGTAGGTTTTCCGAGTAGGCCAGGGTGGCTTCGTAGGGAAAATACATCGGTGCGGTCCAGAGGCCGTTCAAACCGTGTAGTAGACGATCGGCGTCCCAGGCCAGGATCCACGTGTTCAACACGGGATCGCCGAGATCATTAGGAAGCACACCGCCGAGATCCAGCATCAAGGGATACGTTGCGGCAAGCGCCAGGATGCTAAAGCTGCTCACGATCAAGGTCATTTCACGCGCAAGCGGCAACTCGGCACTCAGCCATCGAGTGGTGACTTGTGTGAGGAGGGAAAAGAGTTTACGCATGCACCGAACGTTATGTCAGCAAACCTGATGGCTTAAGGCAAGTTATCACTGCGGCAACCCTTACTTCGCAGAGAGAAGAACTTTTGCCCCTTCGTCAAACGGCACGTCTTTCTGGAGAAGCAATGAGGCAGAGCGGACACTGTAACAGGCACCGTAACTTGCCGCTTTGGGCTCTTGGCCGCTGGCAAGAGCATTGGCCAGGTCGAGGAGGTGTTGTCGATAGGCAATAATTGCCTTATCCGAGGTTCCAAGCATTTCTTTACTTCGATCGGCGATGCGACCCATGCTCTCCTGCACGGCCACATCCTGATTGGGGATGCCCTTGATACCAGAGTAGTTGACGTTCTTCTGCATTTCGCGGTCAAGTCCATAATCATTCGCCATATTCCACTGTGGGCGATATGTGTCGTCGACCGGACCCCACATGCCCGTGTGGGGATCGAACCGTTCCCGTTCTGCTTTGGTGAAATCTCTATGCGGACTGCAGTTGAAGGACCAGGTCCACGTATTTTCGTCGTCGATAGGCACCCAAGCATGCCCAGCGTAGCCTTCCTTGCTAGAGTCACGATCCTGATCCCCAATGATCGGGGGAATCATGGTCCAGCAGGGCACGAGGAACTGTGTTAACCGCCAATAAAGTTCATCGCCCGCCTTTCTACTGGCACCAATAAGGAGCCCGTAATCGGTTTCTTTGATCGTGAACACGGGTGAGCGGTCTTGAGAGGAATATTTACGGTGTCCCGTTGCTGACTTTTGCGGTTTGAGATCAACGAGATTTCTATGGAGATAGGAAATGTGACTGGAATCGATCCCGCCTTCGACGGCCTGGGCCCAGTTGCATTGTTGGACACGTTTACTCATGACCGTACGAGCAGCAGACAGTCGGGCCCATTCAAAGTCTGGCAGTTCGGGCTTTAAATCGCTCGGTCCCATGTAGATCCACACGACACCGCCCAGTGTTGCCACGGGATAAGAGGTTGTTTGAACCCGCTCCTTAAAGTCGCTCTCGGGTGGTTCGGATGGCATATCCACACACTGGCCACTGACGTCAAATTTCCAGCCATGGTAGACGCAGCGAATGCCACATTCCTCATTCCGGCCGAAATACAAATGAGCTCGTCGATGAGGACAGTAGGCATCCAAGATGGCCAGCTTGTCCTCGCTATCGCAAAAAGCGACGAGGTCTTCACCGAGGAGACGCAATCGAACGGGAGCTCCGTCCTTTTCTTTCAATTCTTCTTCCAAAAGGGCCGGAAGCCAGAACCGCCGTAACAGCGTGCCCATTACGGTGCCCGGTCCTACACGTGTCAACAGTTCGTTGTCTTCTTTGTTGAGCATGGCTCGGTGTGCCTCAATGTTATCAGTCTACTCAGTCAGTCGAGAATTCTTTGACGTTGTCACGACAAGCATTAGTAGTTGTAATTGCTATTGCGGTGGCGGTTGACGACGCTTGCGCTCGTACTCCTCCCGGAGCGTAGGCGAGAGCGGGTATACATCTCTTATGCGATACTGTTTTGAATTCATGAGTTCGCGCTCATAGTTTTCAAGAGCTTGGCGATTCCGAGCCGCTTGGAGCACTTGAGGTAAAATTTCCGGTGGGAAAAACAGGACTGCTTCGGCTTCTGCAACGACGATGTCTCCTGGAAGCACTGTGGCTGTACCCACACGTACGGGGACGTTCCATGAAACACCCAGCCATTCTGGACCCCGGGGATCAAAATATCGCGCATACACCGGAAAGCCCTCAAACTCTTCTCCGTTCAGTTCGTTTTGATCGCGAGTTGCGCCCTCAATAATGACTCCCTTAATGCCGCGTAGTTTCATGCCGAGTGCTGTCATGTCTCCGAAGAAGATATCACCGTCGAATCCTCCACGCTCAGCGACAACGATATCGCCAACGCGGCCTTCTTCACCAGCTCGGACGTAGCCGCGACTATCCCAATTTCCTTCTGCTGCCAGTGCATCCACGGCTCGCTTCAGATCGGGACGTGGCGGGAGAGCTCGCATGGTCAAGGCGCGACCAACGATACGGGTGCCATCTTGAGTGTGGACAAAGCCCCGTACGTAATTTTCTTGGTAGTCGCCGAGGCCTCCCCAAATGTTCTCAATTTGATAGGTCGCCAGTTCGGCAAGGTCCTCGTCAGAGACGTCAGGACGAGTGGGGCGTAAGACGTCCATAATGGCTGAATACGAAGTGCGATTCGCTCGAAAATGTTCAGGTGCTTCAATGTCTGGCTTGAAGGTTTGGTCCCAGGGCACTTGAGCCATGACTGGGAGGGTCAACAGCGCGACCAGGATCCCGATCTTCCACAATTTCATGCTTTCTCCTCTCGAAATTACTCGTGCCTGTCCGCCTAAGGACTCGACGCGTGCGATGCATTGTCTCACAGACCTAGTTGTTCAGCACCCAATCCAATGAAAAGCTTGCGAATATGATCTCTTGATAGTTTGCCCGCTCGTATAACAAACCGATGTCGTCGTTAGGAAGTCGTGCTAGCGATGAATAGGCGGACGATCCACGTTCAATGAGTCGCTGTGTCGGCCAAGAGGTGCCGTCATCAAAGCTCGCTCGGATCGTCATGTGGTCTCTGGTCGTACTTGCGGGATTGGAAAACAGGAGGATGCCCTGTGGGTAGTTACTGGTCGGCCACCGATAGCGCAAGAGACTGGCTTGGCATGTTGGTTCAATGAGAGTGCTATCGAGTGAGACAGCAGACCACGTAACACCACCATCTCCACTGGTGACCACGGCCCGTCGCTGTTCGCCGTGGTAGGAGCGCATGTTGAGCATGAGCGTGCCATCGGACAATTCCACGACTGTCGATTCATTGGTGTAGGGACCGTGCGTCCCACCCAGTTGCCAGTGGTAGCCACCATCATCACTAAACAACACATGGCTGCGATAGCTCGTGGCGTTCGACTCAACACTGGCAACGGAATGATTAGCCGGAATGACGAGTCGTCCCTTGTGGAGTCCTTGAGTTAACTGAATTCCATGCACCGGCCCCGTCGCGTACCACCGCCAGTTGGCTTCACGGAGGGTCGCACTAATATCACGAGGAGTCGCCCATGTGAGGCCGTCGTCGATCGACTGCGTGTACCACACTCGCCGAACATCTTGGCTGGTTCCAAGTATGATGCTGCGTTCATCATCCGAGCCGAAGTTGTGCGTGAGTAGTAAGTGAATGACTCCGGTCTCTTGATCGACCACGGGAGCAGGGTTGCCGCAAGTATGAGGTCCGTCATCACAGATCACGTTCATGGAGGACCAGGTGCGCCCGTTGTCGATTGATCGCTTAAAGACCAGGTCAATATTGCCAGCGTCACTTGCGCCATCCGCCCGGGCCTCGGAAAAAGCGAGCAGGGTGCCGCGAGGGGTCGCTAGTAAAACCGGGATGCGATATGTGTGGTAGCCATCGGTGTCGGCTTGCCACAGAATCTGCGATTGGAATTCAGGGACTTGCGTGTGAACCAGCGTGATCGTGCCAAGGAGAGCCAAGACCCAGGTTAGCGATCGCAACACCATTCGAATTTGGTCGAACGGCCCTGCGTCGACCTGCCGTCGTGGTGGCGTCAGAAGCTCCTGCATTGTCTATGCGCCAGGCCGACTGAGAATAATCACGACTTCCTTCCCGCCGGAGAGGCCATTATTCACAGTGACCCCATGAAACCGAAACCCAGCGCCTAGGGCCCTGCGTAACTCGCTTTGCATGGTGGAGGTTTTGTTCGTGGCTAAGAGTGCGTACTCGACGGGTGCAATCTTCTCTGGATCGCGACTACGTGACAGAAAAATGACATTTTCTTTTCGGTGATCGACATGATCTTGATAAGCGAAGCCGGCCAAGCCAGCCTGGCGCAGTTCTTGCTCCATGGTGGATGTTCGTATGGTGGCGAGCACCCAGTACTCAAATCCGGGAGCGTCCTCAGGGGTCCGTTGGAGGATTGCGATGATTTCACCGATTCCGCCACCAGTTGTGGTCGTCTCGAGCAGTTCGTATCCTCGATCCGCCGCGGCGTTCAATTCGTCCTGCATCGTTGCGGTGCTGCTGGTTGCCAGCAGGAGATAGTCGTCGTCAGCTAATGTTGGCTCGACGGCGGCTGAGGTGCTTGATGCCGGCGCGGGTTCTGAGGCAGGCGAGCTAGCTGGCTGCTTTCCACCGCAAGCGGTACTGACCACGACAATGAGAAACAGGGGAAGCGCAACGAGAATACGTAATGGCACAACTCGCTCCTTTTTTGGATATTGCTTATAGAGTACCGCGTCACTCTTACCTGTATCATCTATAAAAATGCTGATTGCATCAACCGACGAACAGGGTATAGTGAAAATTTTGACGGCACGATGACTTAGAAGGAGTTAATCTGAGTAGGACTGTTCTCAAGGAAGAAGGGATCACGATGAACGTAGCGAGCTTGATGCTTGTGGCTTTTGCCATGAGTATGCCGACCGTGATGGCGCAGGATACGGATTTTTCCGGTACCTGGACGCTCGATGCTGAAGCCAGTCAATTTCCTGAGCCTCCCGGTGCAGGGGGTGGACGGGGTGGTCGACGCGGATCTGGTGGACTCGGGAGAGGTCCCGCGACGATGGTGATCGAGCAGTCCGACGATGTGTTGACCACGGAACGACAACTCGCTGGTGGAACGCAGGTGGCGAGTTATCGCCTGGACGGCGTGGAAAGTACGAATGCGGGTCCGCGTGGCCAACAAGTCACGACCTCTCGATGGGAGGACGGCGATCTGGTGACCGAAGGCACGCTGGCGATCGCGACTCCTCGAGGCAGCCGTTCCATTCAGCTTCGGGAACGGTGGACTCGGAGTGAGGATGGACAGGAGCTTGTCATCGAGTCGACCTTCGTGACTCCGCGCGGCGAAATGGTCGCTCGACTAGTGTATCGACGGTAACGTCGACTGCGCCGGCGTTTCGAGCACTCCGAAATGTTTCTGCTTAGGGTGTGGAGGTTAGATTCGTCTTGTTGGTCCAGAAAATATCGAACGCCCCAAAACTGCTGTCCGATCGATTTGAGAACCACGTCAGTGTGCCCCCACCCGGTGGCAACGCCGGGCACATGTCGGCCGACTCCGTGTTGACTTGTGACCCAAGATTGACTGCCGGGGTCCAGGAATTCGGCCCGAGTTGTTTGGAGCTATACAGGTCCATAGCGCCAAAGCCACCTGGTCGGTTCGACGTGAAGTACACGACGCCATCGGTGTCCTGCGTGAAATGGAATTCGTTCCCGGCGGTATTAATGTTCGGACCTTGATTCACGGGGTCTTCCCAGGTGCCAGAGGCGTCCTGCTGCGCGCACCAGATATCGGATTGGCCATACCCGCCAGGGCGCGCCGAGGCAAAGCATAGACTTTGTCCGTCTTGCAGCAGCATGGGGCAGTGTTCATTCCCTGCGTCGGTACTGATTGGCGCGGGCAAGAGTTCTGGAAGGGACCAGACACCATTGACTAGATGAGTCACGAACAGGTCATTGTTATTGCGCGGTGTTGTGGTGGCGGTTCTGTCAGACTTGAAATAGATGGTTTGGCCGTCGCCCGTGATCCAGGGTTCGCGATCATCTCCCTTTCGTAGCGGGTCCACGTCAGTAGCAGGCGGCGCGTTGACTGGCTCACCCATGTTGACGGGCTCATTCCAGCTCCCCGTCTCTTGATTGAAGGTCGCAATGTATAGGTCCTTGGGATCACCGGGCGCTGCGTCCAAATCTTCTCGGGCACTGCAGTAGACCATGGTGCCATCGTCGGCAAAAGTCAGTTCCCCTTCATCCCACATTGTGTTAATGGGGGCACCAAAGTTATGCACGGCCAGTTGCACCCAATCCTGCTGTCCGGCCCAGAGGGTCTTGGACCCGTTCGCGAACGCAAGGATCATCATGGCGCAAAGACATTTAACAAGAGTTCGTGTGTTGTTCGTACTCATAAAAATTCCATTCTCTCCGTTGATGCCGACAGTACTGTTGGTAAAGTTTAACATGCCTCTAATTCCTGTGTGGTGTGGGCAGTTTGAATAGTACAATTTAGACAGTTGAAGGAGACGATTCTTGAGAAAGCACTTGCTGTTCGTGTTGCTTCTATTAATAGTCACCCCTTTGGTCGGTGTGGCACAAATCTACGACCTCGGCGGGATGTATACCTACCACTACCGAGATGGTCGATATTCGGACTGGGGTGACTACAGCCTGCACGGTTCTCGGATTGCGATTGCGGAAATTAACGACTCCGGTATGTTGGGGGACGCACGCATTCGGATGACGGACGAGAATACGATCGACTATCACTGCTGGCCGGAGAATGCCGCGCTCATGGCGGAGACACTCATGCAGAAGGACATTCTCGTGCTCACGGGAGCGGACTGCAGTGGGCCGGCGGTCGACATTGCCCGCGTTGGGGAGAAGTACAAAATTCCAGTGATCTCGAATGGCTCCAATGCCTCCATGCTGTCGTCAGTCGAGGAATTTCCTTATTTCGTACGCGTGGTCAGTCCCAGTGAACAGTATGAAGGGTATTTGATTAATGTCGCGGCGCACTTTGGAGTCGAAGAGATTGCGTATTTTTATACGACGGATGCCTGGGGTCTGGGGGCTCGGGACGTGATTCACGAGTCGACGCGCCAACGGAATATCACGATTGCGCAGGAATATGGTTATCCACGAGACACGCCCTACGATGAAATCAAATCGTATGTGACCAAAGTCAAAGAAGCCGGCATTCGGCATATTGTGAATACGAGCCCGACGCCGGACACGGTGAGGATATTCCGTGCGCTCCATGAGCTTGAGATGAATGAGGCGGGCTATTCATTCTATGCCGCCGAGATGGTTTCAGCGGATGAGGCACCTGAGGCCGTGGCGGGCAGCCTGGGTTATTTCGCGCCCATGGTCGAGCTCCTGTCGTCGCCGAAATTGTCACACTTCCGGGAAGCGCTTGAACAACGATTAGGTAAGGCTATCGATCCGAGTTCAAAAGCTTTTTTCTATGGAGCGTTAAGCTACGACCACATGTTGGCGGTAGGCTATGCCATTCGCGATATGCAAGAGGCGGGTGAGCGTGTGACCAGCCAGAACATGTTGACGTATCTTAGACGCATGGATTTTGAAGGAGCGACCGGTCGTGTCTCGCTTGTGCCGGGCACCAACGACCGGGCGGACATGCCGATTCAAATTGTTAATAGTCATGGATATAAAGAGGATGGCGATACCGTTAATTTCGTATCTGTTGGGAGTGTGGACCCAGCAACTGGTCGTCTAATCTTGAAGGAGGATGCTATTGTGTGGCCTGGGAACGTCAGAACCCCACCCAACCAATAACCGATCTGGAGTAGTGATTGTTGATGAAGTCGGGTGCTACACTTTGGCCCACAAGTGGCGAAAGAGGTGTGACTGATGAGTGAAGTGACCTTACATGTGAATGGCGTTGAACGGACTGTGGATGTGAACCCGGTGACTCCACTGCTGTATGTCCTGCGCAATGACCTCGGCTTACGAGGGCCGAAGTTTGGATGCGGTCTTGGGCAGTGCGGAGCCTGCACGGTGATCATCGATGGGGTCGCTACGCGGTCGTGTGTAACTCGCGTTGCTCGGGCTCAAGGGAAAATCATTACCCTCGAAGGACTGGCCAAGGATGGCGAGCTTCACCCTGTGCAACAGGCATGGATTGATGAGCAAGTACCCCAATGCGGGTTTTGCCAAAACGGCCAGATCATGACCGCTAAGGCCTTGCTAGACGAGAATCCGAATCCGACGGACGCCGAGATTCGTGAAGGGATGTCCGGCGCGCTCTGTCGGTGTATGACCTATTACCGAGTCCAGGCGGCAATCAAACGTGTCGCGGGCGTCAAAGCGTCGAGTGGGCAGGTGGCCGAGCAGGAGGGTGTCGAATGACTCTCTTCTCGAGTATACCCAGAGAACTTAAAGAGGCTTTGGAAATCCGGAACGGTGGGGCGTCTCGAAGAGATTTCCTCAAAACTTCAGGCCTCATTGTGGTGAGTTTCGGGGTAACCGCATCGGATGCGGGGCGCCTCGTGTTGGCGACCGGTGTCGATGGTGCTCAGGAGCCGGGGGCCGGTCCTTATCCGGACCCGGATTTTAGACAACTTGATTCTTGGATAGTTATTCATAGGGATAACACGGCAACTTTCTATGTTGGGAAGACGGATTGCGGGCAAGGTACGGGGACGGCATTTCGACAAATGATGGCCGATGAACTCGATATCGGTTATGACAGCACGAGTGTCGTTATGGGTAGCACCGATGTGACGCCAGACCAGGGAGGCTCAGGCGGTTCTGATGCAATCCAACAAGATGGATGGCCAATGCGGCGAGTGGCTGCCGAAGCACGCCGCATCTTGCTTGCATTAGCCGCGGAGCGATTCGGCGTACCCGTCGATCTCTTGAGTGTGAAGGAAGCGGTAGTGAGTATGACGTCGGATCCCTCCCGGAAAGTTACCTACGCAGAATTGATTGGAGGACAGAGGTTTGATGTCAATCTGCGTGGACGCACTGTCAATGAGACGACGGGAGTAGCCAAGGTCAAGCCGGTTGACGCACTCCGGATTGTTGGCCAGTCGCCGATGCGGTTTGATATTCCACCGAAAGTGGATGGTTCTCTCATCTGGGCAGTGGATGTCACGCTTCCTGGGATGGTCCATGCACGCAATATCAAACCGCCGGTCGTGGGCGCGAGACTCCGAAGCGTTGACGAATCGTCCGTGGAAAACCTGCCAGGCTTTATCCAGGTGGTACGGAAAGGAAATTATTTAGCGGTAGTGTGCGAACGAGAGGAAGAGGCGATTACTGCGGCTCGACGGCTCAAGACCGATTGGGAAAAGCCCGAGGTGGCTCCGTTTCCGACTTCTGACAAGTTGTTTTCCTACATGCGTAGTGTCGCGCCGATGTCGAAGTTTGAACCCGAGGCCGTGGGAGATCCTGAAGCGGCACTCGCGGAAGCAACGACCGTGCTCAAAGCCGACTATGACGTTCCCTTTCAAGGACACACGGCGTTTGGCCCCGCGCATGCGTTAGCGGACCCTTCGAACGGCCAGATGACGATCTACTCCAACGACATGAAAGCCTATGGCATGCGGACTGGCATTGCGGAATTTCTTCAAATGCCTAGAGACCAGGTGCGGGTTGTCTGGATGGAGGGCCCCCAGGCCTACGGTCGCACGGCCGCCGATGATGCTGGGTTCGAGGCCGCCTTTCTCGCAAAAGAGATCGGTCGACCGGTTCGCCTGCAGTGGATGCGTGATGAGGAGACCGCTTGGGATACCAAGGGAACGGCGTTTACGTTCTCGTTGCGTGGGGGGCTCGACTCTCAAGGCCAGTTGGTCGCGCTCGAATATAATGCGCAGGCCGCCGACTACAACCATGTCGGATATAACGAGGTGCCGACGGTCTTGATTTCCCAACTCATCGGCACGCGTCTCGCAAAACCCAATAACGGACGCGCGGCAACCCCTTCGGAAATGTATGTCATTCCGAACCGGCGTGAAGCTACCCAGGTCGTCAGTCTTCCTCGCGTGTGGGAAACCCCGCTTCGCACTGGAAATCTCCGGGATCCGAATGGACCCCAGGTGACCTTCGCATCAGAATCCTTTATCGATGAATTGGCGGCAGCTGGCAACGTCGATCCGGTGGCCTTTCGCCTCGGGTTGCTTGCCGGGACGACCGAAGACGATAGCGGGTTCAAGCGAGCTCGTTCGATTGCGGTCATCCGCGCCGCGGCAGACGCCTATGGTTGGGACACCCGCCCATCGCCAAGAACTCGACGCCCGGGAACCATGGTGTCGGGTCGTGGAATCGCCTATGCCTACCGCAGTCAAACGGTGGTGGCGGAGATTGCCGAGGTCGAAGTGAACCGTGATACTGGGCACGTGTGGGTGAAGCGCTTGGTGTGTGCCCATGACTGTGGCTTGGTCATTAACCCCGAGGGTTTACGGCGGACCATTGAATGCGGGATGCTCCACTCGTTGAGCCGCGCGCTTCATGAAGAAGTGCAGTTCGATACCGAAAAAGTGACGAGTGTAGATTGGCGTTCACATCCGAGCCTTCTTCATAGCGATGCGCCGGCTGTAATCGATGTGGTCTTGGTCAATGGAGATCCGAACCCTGGGCGGTCCGACTTGCCTCCGTATGGAGCAGGTGAAACGGTCTGCAAGCCTTTGATCGCAGCCGTGGCGAATGCTATCTTTGATGCGACGGGCATACGCCTACGCCGGATACCTTTTCGGAATGAGCGCGTACTCGCTGAACTGAAAGCTGCAGTATAGGAGAAGAGTTTTTGCTTCGTTGGCGTTTAGTATTCTCTGCCTGAGCACCCTAGTTGGCGCAGTACTTGCTATAAGTTGCGGCGCTTACTTGCGGTCGATAATTTCACGGTAGAAATCCTCGTAACGCGGGACAATCTCGTCGGCGCAGAATTTATGGCGCACCACATTCCGCCCTGCCTGCACCACTCGTTCGTGGAGAGAAGCGTCGGTCAAGAGCGCGATCGCGCTTTCGGTCATCGCCGCCACATCGTCTGGTGGATGCAGGAAGCCGCTGACGCCATCTTCAATCACCTCGGGCAAGCCACCCACGCGGGACGCGACGACGGGGGTGTCACATGCCATCGCTTCAAGAGCAGAGAGGCCGAACCCCTCCTTCGCCGATGGGAGGAGCGCCAGATCAGCCGTCGATAAAATCGGCACGAGCTGTTCCTGTTCCCCGAGAACTTCCACCGCGTCGTCTAATCCGAGGTCCCGCGCTAACTGGCAGGCGGAACCGAGATCAGGTCCTTCGCCAACCAGTACGAGTCGTGCGGGTACCCGCGTCCGAATCTGGCGAAAGATCTCGATGACGCTCGCCACACGTTTAACTGGTCTGAAGTTTGAGACATGGATGACGAGCTTCGTTGCTGGATCATCACGCGTGAGTTGTGTTCGCAGGTCAGGGTTGGACGTAAAGTGGTAGTGGTTGCAGTCGAGAAAATTTGGAATAACGCGGATGTCACTGTCGACGGCAAGGTCGCGGTGGATTTCAGTCTTGAGACTCTCAGAGACCGCGGTGACGCCATCCGATTGATCAATACCAAAGGTAACCGTCTGCGAGTAGGAAGGGTCTGCGCCAATCAGAGTGACGTCGGTTCCATGGAGAGTTGTGATGATTTTGGGCACCTTATCGTGTCCGGTTGCCACGAGAATCTGCCGTGCCAGATACGCACCCACAGCATGTGGAATGGCGTAATGAGAATGAATCACGTCGAGCGAAAACTCCC
>CETJ01095651.1_pt1 | contig 14956 bp, 12 predicted proteins | sample 531341 | NCBI WGS metagenome assembly CETJ01 (sample SAMEA2622677, study PRJEB7988) | marine metagenome | isolation source: saline water (ENVO:00002010), including | reverse complement strand
GATGTTACAACTGTTATTACAAAATCGAGCAATATAGGCGCAAGCAAAATCGCATTAGCACTAAAGCCTGAATATTTTTATGATGTTCTAAATAGATTTGGATTTGGTCAAACTACCGGCAGTGGTTACCCTGGCGAACAACCTGGAATACTTAGGTTATTTAATACATGGTCTGAACAAGACATAGCGAGTTTATCTTATGGTTATGGTGTTCAGGTAACACCTCTAAAATTAGCACAAACATATTCAATAATTGCCAATGACGGCATTATGCTACCCGTTTCTTTTATTAAAACAAATAAACCAAAGACCGGAGAAAGGGTTATATCTGAAAATATAGCAAAACAAATTAGAGACATGTTAGAAACTGTAGTTTCTTCTGAAGGTACTGCTAGTAGAGCTGCAATAAAAGGTTATAGGGTTATAGGTAAAACCGGGACGGCACATAAATATAATCCTCGTGGTGGTTATTTTGTTGATCGGTATCGCTCACTTTTTGTAGGTATTGTCCCCGCTAGCAATCCTAGATTTGTAACAGTTGTGACAATTGATGAGCCCAATAAAGAAAAGGGTCATTATGGCGGTGCAGTAGCAGCACCTATATATTCAAAAGTTATGGAAGGCACCTTACGTATACTAAATATTCCTCCTGACAATCTGAATAGTTTTAACAAGTCGATAATCGCAAATACTATTAGTGGTGAAAGATTACAAGGATATGAGTAATGATGGCAGTTGAAAAATTAAATTATGTAAAATCCTTAAAGCAGCTACTGATGGGTTTGGGAGAAGTTGTTTCTACAATCGATGTAACTGGTGTTGCAATTGATAGTAGAGAAATTGAGTCGGGAAATTTATTCATAGCGTATCGCGGAACGAACCACAATGGTCTAGATTATATAGATGAAGCAATTAAATCAGGAGCAGCAGCTATTGCAATAGATGAACTTGAAGCATTTGATCCAAAATCAATTCCTATAGAAATTTTTAAGGTTGTTGAATTACGTAAAAACGCAGGTCTTATCATTAGTCGATTTTATGGGAACCCATCAAAAAATATTAAAATTACAGGTGTTACCGGAACAAATGGTAAAACAACAGTTTCATATCTTATTGCATATGCTATGCACGGACTTAAAAAAAATAGTGCATTTATTGGAACTCTAGGCCATGGATTATTTGGTCAAATAGAAAAAAGTAAAACAACCACTCCTGACCCAGTCAAATTACATTCTTTATTTTCACTATGGGAAAATCAAGTTGATTCTGTTGCTATGGAAGTATCTTCCCATGCATTAGATCAGGGGAGAGTAGCAGGTACGGAGTTTAATATTGCCGTTTTTACTAATCTAAGTAGAGATCATATTGATTATCATAAAACTGTTGATGATTATGTTAATGCAAAATTTTCATTATTCAAAAAAACAGGCCTAGAGGATGCCGTTATTAATATTGGCGATTCATACGGGGCTAAACTTATAGAAAATTTGCCGACAGATATAAATGTTTTTGCCTACTCAATTAAAAGTAGCAATCTAAAATTTTATAAAAGAGAGAAAATTTCTTTTATTTATTGCGAGGAGATAGAAATTGAATCTTTTGAGGCAAAAATAATAAGAGTTCAAAGCCCTTGGGGCAAAGCAATTATTAGAGTGAATTTACTTGGAGACTTTAATATAGAAAATATTCTTGCAGCGTTCACAGTCTTGTGTGTTTCTGGGGCGCCTATTCAAGAGGTTGCCACTGTATTATCTGGTTTTACTGGTCTTCCTGGCAGAATGGAAGCCTTCCCTTTACAAGGCAAACCGTTAATTGTTGTTGACTATGCCCATACACCAGATGCACTTGAAAAAGCATTGACCGCCTTGAAACCTTATTGTAGAGGGCAATTATTTTGTGTATTTGGTTGTGGCGGTGAGCGGGATGTTGGAAAACGCGCCCAAATGGGTTCCATTGCCGAATCACTATCCGATCAAATTATCCTAACAAATGATAATCCACGCGATGAATTGCCCGATCAAATTTTTGAAAATATTCTCGAAGGAATTAAAAATAAATCTAAGGTAATTATTAAGCACGATCGATCGGATGCGCTTATTAGCGCATTTCTTGAAGCTAAAAAAGGTGATGTGATTTTATTAGCCGGGAAAGGCCATGAAGTTACGCAACAGATAGGTTCGACCATGATTCCGTTTTCTGATCGTGAATTAGCTAAACGCCTAACAGAGGAGCACTCATGATTAGTATGCTACTTTCTGAAGCAGCTAAAACACTTGGGTCGTCTTTAACAGGGGAAGATGTTGTTTTTTCGGGATGCAGTACTGATAGCCGAACTATCGAGGAAGGAAATTTGTTTATTGCATTGAAGGGAGAATATTTTGATGGACATCAGTATATTTCAGTTGCTGAGAAAAATGGGGCGTCTTCATTAATAGTCGATAGTGAAGTTGTTCATACAAAACCTTTTATTAGAGTGGAAGATACACGAAAGGCAATGGGGCTGTTAGCAAAATCTTGGCGTGAAAAAATAACAATTCCTTTAATCGCAATAACCGGTAGTAATGGAAAAACTACTGTAAAGGAAATGGTAACTAGTATTTTATCTACAGTTTCAAACGTACATGCGACTTCCGGTAATTTGAATAATGATATTGGTGTTCCAAAAACATTATTCGGGCTTAATAAAAAACACAACTATGCTGTTATTGAAATGGGGGCAAATCACTTGGGAGAGATTGAATGGCTAAGTAAAATATCATCTCCAAACATTGCAGTTATAACGCAGTGTGCTCCGGCTCATCTAGAAGGATTTAAAAATGTTGAAAGTATTGCGGAAGCGAAAGCAGAAATATTTTCAGGACTACAAACTTCAGGTACCGCAATAATAAATGCAGATGATATATATTTTGATTTTTGGAAAAATAGTTGTAAAGAGATTAATCAACTTACATTTGGCATCAAAACAAAGAATGCTGATGTCCGGGCAGAAAACATCAAATTGTCTATGGATGATTTGTTAATTAATTTTACATTAATTAGTACTCATGGATCAGTTGAAATCTGCCTACCTATGCTTGGCGAACATAATGTCATGAATGCATTGGCCGCAACATCATGCTGTTTAAGTCTCGATATATCTTTGCAGTCAATAAAGGATGGGCTTGAGAATATAAAGTCAATTAAGGGGCGATTAGAAATTAAGATAGGAAAGAAACACGTTAGAATTATTGATGATACATACAATGCCAATCCGACATCACTTGACGCTGCTATAGAGACACTATGTGGCTTTAATGGTTTGCATTACATTGTTTTAGGCGATATGGGTGAATTGGGCGATAAAGCAAAGCAATTTCATAGAGATGTGGGCGAACTTGCTAAAAGAAAAAATGTAGATGGTTTATTTACGATTGGTAAATTAAGTATTAATGCTTCAAATGATTTTGGTACAGGTGCTTTTCATTTTGATAGTTATGAAGCTTTGGAAAAAGCATTAATAAAAAGTTTGGATAAAGACAGTACTATCTTAATTAAAGGCTCACGTGCGATGAAAATGGAGCGTATCGTCAATGCGCTTATGAGAGATGAGAAATAAATGTTAATTTGGTTGACAGATTATCTTACACAGTTCGAAAGCGGATTCGGTGTATTTAGATATTTAACATTAAGAACAATATTAAGTGTTTTAACTTCTTTGATTATTTCTTTTATTTTGGGACCTTATTTAATAAGTCACTTAACAAATAAACAAATTGCACAAAGCATAAGAGATGATGGCCCAGAAGCCCACCTGAATAAGATTGGTACTCCAACAATGGGCGGGCTATTAATTTTGTTATCTATTATTTTTAGTACTCTGTGCTGGGGTGATGTAAGTAATCGTTATATACTTGTTGTTCTTACCGTCACATTTCTATTTGGAATTATCGGATTAATTGATGATTACAGAAAGGTAATACACAATAATCCAAAAGGGCTGTCTGCTAAATATAAATATGCAGCACAGTCGATTGTTGCTTTAGGAGCGGCAATTTATCTTTATCAATCGGCTACTCTACCTGTTGAGACTCAATTATTAATTCCTTTCTTTAAGGCCTATATTTTTGATATGAGTTGGTTATATATCGTGCTCGTTTATTTTGTCATCGTTGGTTCGAGTAATGCTGTTAATTTAACTGATGGGCTCGATGGATTAGCGATTTTACCAACGGTAATGGTGGCTGGCGCATTGGCAGTTTTTGCTTATTTAACAGGGCACATACGATTCTCTGATTATCTTGGTATTCCCTATATTCCCGGTGTCGGAGAAGTTGCTGTATTTTGCGGAGCAATGGTTGGTTCAGGATTGGGGTTTCTTTGGTTTAATACATATCCGGCTCAGGTTTTTATGGGTGATATAGGCGCGCTATCACTGGGCGCAGCATTAGGTATTGTCGCAGTGGTGACAAGACAGGAACTTGTTTTGTTTATTATGGGCGGTGTTTTTGTAGTTGAGACGCTTTCAGTGATATTGCAAGTTTCATCATACAAATTAACTGGTAAAAGAATTTTTAAAATGGCCCCGCTACATCATCATTATGAACTTAAAGGTTGGCCAGAACCTAGAGTAATAGTTCGATTTTGGATTATTACTGTCATTCTAATTTTAATTGGTCTTGCAAGCTTGAAGATACGTTGAGGGCAACAATTGCTTTGCATTGAAAAAAATATGTCAAAAGTAAACGATACTGATTTGCACTATGATGCAGTTATAGTTGGTCTTGGTAAAACAGGGCTGTCATGTTTTCGTTATCTATCTAATCAGGGTTTAAATGTAGCAATCACGGATAGTCGCGAAGAGCCACCAGAACTTTTGGAATTAAGAGCGGAGTTTGAATCAGCATCAGTTTATCTAGGCCAGATTAATGAACAAGTTTTACTTGCATCTGATCAGATAATCTTAAGCCCAGGAGTATCGCTTGATAATAAAAGTATTAAATTATCAATTGAAAATAATATACCAGTGTTTGGTGATATTGAATTATTTTGCCAAAAAGCACAGGCTCCAATAATTGCAGTTTCAGGTTCGAATGGTAAAAGCACGGTTACAACAATCGTGGCAGAGATGACACGTTTAGCAGGCTTAAAAACATATGTTGGCGGTAATATTGGAATACCTGCTCTTGACTTATTGAGCGATAGCAGTCCGGATTTGTATGTACTCGAATTATCTAGTTTTCAACTGGAAACAACTTATTCACTAAACGCGCATGCTAGTGTGGTGTTGAATGTATCTCCAGATCATATGGATCGTTACTCAAGCCTTAAGGATTATGCTAACACAAAGAAAAGAATTTATTCAGGACAAGGTTTAATGGTGCTTAATAAGGATGAAGAATATATTCATTCAATCATGGATAGCAAAAGAGACACCATTTATTTTTCTCTTGACGCTCCGGAAGGAGAAAATTTTGGATTAATAAATCACAATAATGAGGTTTGGTTGAGCCAAGGAAATGAGAAGATTATTAATAAAAATCAACTGAAGATAAAAGGCGAACATAATATTAGTAATGCATTGGCAGCAATGGCATTAGCGGGAGCAGTTAATGTTCCAACTAATATAATGGCCGATGTATTAAAAAATTTCACTGGTCTTGAACATCGTTGTCAACTAGTAAGGGAAATTGATAATGTGAGTTGGTATAACGATTCAAAAGCTACAAATGTCGAGGCATGTATCGCCTCAATCACAGGGCTTTGTGAGCTCGGCAATATAATTCTTATTGCAGGAGGCGACAGCAAAGGTGCAGATTTATCTGGCCTTAATCCGATTGTTAAAAAATATATTAAAAGAGTTTTTTTGTTTGGTATTGATGCTAATAAGTTAGCCGATGTTATGGGCTCTGACGTTGATAAAGAATTTGTTAACAACATGAATGAAGCAGTCAAAGGCGCAAGTAAAATTGCTGACCCCGACGATATAGTATTGCTTGCCCCAGCTTGTTCTAGTCTCGATATGTACAAAAATTACCAACAACGAGGAGATGCATTTATTTCAGCCATAGATGCACTACCAAAGAATTGATGTTTGATCAGAACAGACAACAAGCAACATTGGCATCTAAAGGCCATAGGCCGATACTAATAGCAGGTTATGATTTTTGGTTAGTATCTAGTTTAGTTTTAATAATTTCGGTTGGTTTGATTATGGTCACTTCATCATCTATTTCGGCCGCTGATAAAGATTTTGGTGATCCATTGTATTATTTTTGGAATCAGGGGCAGTCGATTATCTTAGGTCTATTTCTTATATTATTTTTTTTAAAAATGCCGATTCTCTATTTGCAAACGTTAAGCAGAGTATTGTTAATTGTAGCAATTGCATTATTGGTGCTTACGCTTATTCCTGGTTTAGGTAAAGAAGTGAATGGAAGTATGCGTTGGATTCAATTAGGTACCAAATCTTTTCAAGCAGCAGAACTAGTCAAATTTTTTATTATTACTTATCTAGCGGGCTATCTCGTTCATCATCGAGAATCAGTACAAACAGAATTAGCTGGTTTTCTTAAGCCAGTATTTATTTTAGCTGTTATTTCAATATTATTATTGAAACAGCCGGATTATGGATCATGTGTCGTATTATGCGCCACCGCACTTGGTATGCTCTTTCTAGCCGGCGCCCCACTAGGACGATTTTTTATTTGGCTTCCGACTTTTATTGTTGCGTTAGCCTGTCTTATTATTCTTTCTCCTTATCGTATGCAACGCTTAATGAGTTTCCGCGACCCATGGCAAGACCCATATGAAAACGGTTATCAATTAACACAAGCTTTAATTGCTTTTGGCCGCGGCGATTGGACTGGTGTCGGCTTAGGAGGGGGCATACAAAAACTTTTTTATTTACCAGAACGCCACACGGATTTTATTTTTTCAGTTCTAGCTGAGGAGTTTGGGCTTATCGGAACTATTTCAATTATTTTTTTGTATTTATTTATTGTTTGGCGCGCATTTATGATCGGTAAAATTGCCGAAAATGCTAAAAAGTATTTTTCTGCTTACTTAGCCTATGGCATTGGATTAATTATTGGCTTACAAGCCTACATTAATATCGGTGTAAATATGGGGGTGCTACCGACAAAGGGGCTAACGTTACCATTCATTAGTTATGGTGGTAATAGCATGCTCGTGTATTGCATATTATTTGGCGTACTTTTACGAATTGAGTACGAGAATAGGCAGAATGTAAAACCTAATAATAGAAAATTGGCATCTGTTTATGCGACATAAAAATATTCTTATCATGGCAGGCGGAACAGGCGGACATGTATATCCTGCGTTAGCTGTTGCGGAAAATTTAAAATTAAAGGGGTTTAAATTATTCTGGTTAGGAACTCATTATGGCTTGGAAAAAAATATTGTTCCAAAACATGGCTACCCTTTACTAAAAATTAGTGTTGTGGGTATTCGAGGTAAGGGTTACCGCCGTTTATTGTTAGCGCCTTTTTTGCTTATAGTCGCACTGTTTCAGGCACTGGTTATTATGATTAAAATCCGTCCAGTAGTTGTATTAGGAATGGGAGGATTTACAAGTGGGCCAGGCGGGATTGCCGCATGGTTAATGAGAATTCCACTTTTAATACACGAACAAAACGCTATAGCAGGTTTAACTAATCGATTACTCACTCCATTCGCTATTTCAATTATGACAGCTTTTCCTGAGGTATTTAAAAAATCAAAAAAACTTATCGAAACGGGCAATCCTATACGTGAAGACATTAAAAATATACCTGATCCAAAGAAACGATATACAAATCGCGAACCTACATTATTAAAGGTGTTAGTACTTGGGGGGAGTCTTGGTGCGGAAAAACTTAATAAAATAATGCCCGTAATGATTCACGATTTTAATAGTGATTACATTCTGAAAATAAAACATCAATGTGGTGAAAAACATTATTCAAATACTCAAGAAATATATAAAAAATATAATGTTGATGCAGATGTTCTCCCTTTCATTGATGATATGGTTGGTGCTTACATGTGGGCTGATATTGTAATTTGTCGGGCCGGTGCTTCAACACTCTCAGAATTAGCAGCTTGCGGTATAGCTTCTATACTTATTCCTTTCCCTTTCGCTGTTGATAATCATCAAATGAAAAATGCGCAATATCTTTCAAATAATGGAGCTGCAGTTCTTATTGAAGAGGACCAATTAAGCGCCGATATACTAAAGAAGATTTTATTAGAATTTTTTAATACCCCGGAATTACTAATACAAATGGCGATGAAAGCAAGAAAATTATCAAAACCAGATGCAACTGATAATGTTGCAAAACTTTGTGTGGAGGCATCTTATGCATGATATGGAAACGCATTCTTCTCCTCACATTATGGGGAGAGTAAAGCATATCCATTTTATCGGTATTGGCGGTGCTGGTATGGGAGGAATAGCTGAGGTATTAAAAACTTTAGGTTACGAAGTTAGCGGCTCAGATATTAAGGAAACTTCAATAACCAAAAGATTGCAATCTTTAGGAATAGAGGTATCAATTGGACATAATACTAATAATATAAGTGATGCTGATGTTGTTGTGCATACCAGTGCAATTAATGAAGATAATGAAGAATTAGTCGCTGCACGAAAAAACAGAGTACCTATCGTTCGTCGTGCTGAAATGTTAGCAGAACTTATGCGTTTTAGTCAGGGTATCGCTATAGCGGGAACGCATGGTAAAACAACAACGACTAGTTTAGTTACGAGTGTACTAGCAGAAGGTGGATTTGACCCAACATATGTTATTGGAGGGTTATTGAATAGCTCTGGGTCACATGCACACCTTGGTAAAGGAAAATATATTATTGCTGAAGCCGATGAGAGCGATGCATCATTTTTACATCTACATCCAATTATCGCCGTTATAACAAATATTGATGCTGATCATCTCGAAAATTACTCTGGTGATTTTTCATCACTACGACATAATTTTGTGGAATTCTTACACCAATTACCATTCTATGGGTTAGCGGTTTTATGTATTGATGATGAAGGTGTTAGGAAAGTATTACCCGAAGTTACTAAACCAATAGTTACCTATGGAGTTGATTTTGATGCTGACTATAACGCTCAAATTATAAATCAGGAAACAACAAAAACGTGGTTCAAAGTATCTTCTAAAGAAAAAAAAGATTGGCTGGAAATAGAGCTAAACCTTCCTGGAAAACATAACGTATTAAATGCACTAGCATCAATAGCACTAGCACACGAATTAGGAGTGAATGATGATGATATCATTCAGGCTTTGCGTAGTTTTCAGGGAATATCCCGCCGCTTCCACATGCGGGGAGAAATTATGATCAATAAGTTTAATCTAACACTAATTGATGATTATGCACATCACCCAACAGAAATAAGATCAACTTTTGAGGCTATAAGATCTGGTTGGCCTGCACGACGTTTAGTCGTTATATATCAACCACACCGATTTACGCGTATGCGTGATTTATTCGAAGATTTTAGCGAGATTCTATCACAGACAGATAGGTTAATAGTTTTTGATGTATATCCAGCGGGCGAAGAACCCATTCCAGGTTCTGATGGTCGTTCATTATGTCGTGCAATTAGATTAAGAGGAAAAGTTGATCCTATATTTTTGGAAAATAAAGAAACAGTTTTCGAAGTACTTCCCGATGTTGTAAAGGAAAATGATCTACTTTTAACACTAGGTGCGGGCGATATTGGTTCTTTGTCTGCACGACTGTATAAGAATTTTTCAGAAACTATTCATTAAGGGAAATTAGTTTGTTGAGCATAAAAAAAACACAATTAAAGCAGGCAATTTTAAATAAGAAAATGTTTTTAGATCTAGACACTATGGGCTTACAAGGTGAATTACGAACACAAGAACCCATGTCACGTCATACATCTTGGAAAACAGGAGGTAACGCTGATTATTATTATATTGCATCAGATATAAATGATTTGGCAAAGTTTATATCTAAATTACCAACAAGTACCCCAATAACTTGGATAGGCTTGGGAAGCAATTTATTAGTACGTGATGGAGGTGTTTCTGGTGTTGTTGTATCTGTGGTTGGGCTACTTAATGAACTGAAGAAAATTAATGAAACAGAAATATTTATAGGCGCAGGAGTTTCATGCGCAAAGGCGGCACATTTTTCTGCAAAGCATGGATTAGAAGGAATTGAATTCTTAGCGGGAATTCCCGGAACAATTGGCGGCGCTCTCGCAATGAATGCTGGGGCTTATGGTGGTGAAATTTGGTCTTACATAAAGGAGGTTGAAACAATAAATCGAAAAGGTAAACGCGAAATTTTTGAAAAAGATAAATTTGATATTAATTATCGTAGTGTTTCTATTTCAGAAAATGAATGGTTTATTGCTTGTAAAATGAAATTAGAAATTTCAACTCGCACTGTTGTAAGTGATCGTATAAAAAAAATGCTAAGTGAGCGTGCTAATGGTCAACCTCTCGGAAAATTGAGTTGTGGTTCAGTATTTAGAAACCCCACTAATCAGCATGCTGCAAAATTGATCGAGTTATGTGGACTCAAAGGCAAGAAAGTTGGCGGAGCTGTTATCTCAGATAAACATAGTAACTTTATTATCAATACTGGTAATGCAACATCATTAGATATAGAGCAATTAATAGAATTTATTCAAGCATGTGTGTATGAAAAATATGACATTAAATTAATTCCCGAAGTACGAATTATTGGTGAAAGTAATAAAGGGGAAAGTAATGCACTTGTCTGAAAATCAATTGTCACAATTTGGGAAAGTCGTTGTTTTGATGGGCGGTGAGTCTGCAGAAAGGGAGATTTCATTGGAGAGCGGTAAGGCAGTACACGCGGCGTTACTTAAAGCTGGTGTTGATGCTCACATCATTGATTACCAGAAAGATTCATTCCACGAATTAATAAACAGCAGTTTTGATCGGGTGTTTTTAGCATTGCATGGTAGAGGCGGCGAAGACGGAACAATACAAAGAGAACTGGAAGCTGTTGGTTTGCCTTATACGGGTAGTGATGCGTTAAGTTCTGAATGCGCCATGGATAAAATTAAAAGTAAATCTATTTGGCGTGACGCAGGATTACCGACACCAAATGCAATAGAAATTGATCAAAAAAGTAATTGGGAATATGTAGCTGAACAAGTTGGATTACCGGTTATGATCAAACCAGTTAGAGAGGGTTCTAGTTTTGGTGCAGCGAAAGTTTATCAAGTAGAAAATTTATTTTCAGCATGGACAAACGCAAGTCAATTTGATGAACGTGTTATGGCAGAAAGTTGGATTGAGGGAGATGAATATACTGTACCGATATTAGATAGCAAAGTTTTACCATTTATTAAATTAGAAACTAAAAACGAGTTCTATGATTACGATGCGAAATATAATGATGATAATACACAATATATTTGCCCATGTGGTTTAGATGAGGTTTCTGAATTAACTTTAGGTAAAACATCTATAGAAGCATGTAAATTATTGGGTGTTAGCGGTTGGAGTCGTGTTGATTTAATGGTCGATTCAAACAACCAAGAATGGTTAATTGAGGTAAATACAATTCCCGGGATGACAAGTCATAGTCTTGTTCCAATGGCCGCTGAAAAGGCTGGTATGTCCTTCGAGGAATTGGTCTTAAAAATATTGGCAACGAGTTTTTCGTAATAGATATGATTGTAGATTCTAAAAAATTAAGTTTTGATGAATCAGTATCAAATGAATCTCATTTTTCGAGATTTTTTGGATATTTTTTTGTTGTAGTTTTTATTGCCTTACTTTTATATGGCGGAAACTATCTATTACACCCAAACACATTACCAATTAAACATGTAAAAGTTGAAGGTAGTTTTAATCGTTTATCACAAACTGAATTGAAAAAGAATGTTGTAAATAATATTCGAGGGGGGTTTTTTAGCCTGAATGTTAATGAAGTTCGATTAGCACTACTAAGTATGCCTTGGGTGAGGGAGGTAACTGTAAAAAGAGTATGGCCAGACTTATTAAAAGTTATTGTATTTGAACAAGTACCGTCTGCACGGTGGGGAGATTTAGGGTTGCTAAATCTATCGGGCGAATATTTTTCTCCAAGTGAGGAAATTATATTTGAAGATCTACCATTATTATTTGGGCCGATTAATTCAGGAATTAAGTTACTCGATCGATATAAGACGATACAAGAAAAATTACAATCTTTACCATTTCGATTAAATGTAGTTTCAGTTATTTTAAATGATAGGCGCGCATATTCCTTTGATTTAGAAAATGGGGTTAGAGTCGTATTAGGAAGACACGCCTTTGATGACAGGCTTGATCGGTTTTTAAAATTCGTTCCTACATTAATTCCAGATCGTATCAATGATATTGACTCAATCGACTTGCGTTATTCAAATGGTCTTTCGGTTTTTTGGAAAAATAAATTTAACATTTCTTCAAATTAATATTGGACGGAGAAGCATGGTAAAAAAAATAGATAAAAATCTTATTGTTGCTCTAGATATAGGCACATCTAAAATAGTTGCCATTGTTGGAGAAATTTCACCCGATAATAAAATTGAAATAATCGGTATTGGTTCTCATCAATCTCGTGGTTTAAGAAGAGGTGTTGTAGTTAATATTGACTCTACAACACAGTCTATACAGCGGGCAATTGAAGAGGCTGAGTTGATGTCTGGTTGCGAGATACATTCAGTATATACAGGGATAGCAGGCAGTCATATACAAAGTTTAAATTCACATGGGATTGTTGCAATTCGGGATAATGAAGTTTCACAAACTGATATAGATCGTGTTATTGATGCAGCAAAAGCCGTAGCTATACCAGCCGATCAGAAAACCATACACGTATTACCACAGGAATATATTATAGATAATCAAGATGGAATAAGATTCCCAATAGGTATGTCTGGTGTTCGACTTGAAGCAAAAGTTCATTTGGTGACAGGAGCTGTTAGTGCGGCACAAAATATTAACAAGTGTGTTCGTAAATGTGGATTAGAAGTTGATGATATTGTTTTAGAACAAGTAGCATCAAGCCAGTCTGTTTTGACTGATGATGAAAAAGAACTCGGTATCTGCCTGATTGATATAGGTGGAGGCACGACAGATATAGCCATTTTTAATGATGGTGAAATTCATCATACTGCTGTTATTCCAATCGCTGGGGATCAGGTTACCAATGATATTGCTGTTGCTCTGAGAACCCCAACACCACATGCAGAAGATATTAAAATTCAATATGCTTGCGCACTTACACAACTTACGAATAATGAAGAAACTATAGAGGTTCCTGGTGTGGGCGATCGGCCCCCACGTCGTTTGGCTCGTCAAATATTAGCTGAAGTCGTGCAACCACGATACGAAGAATTATTTATCCTTATACAGGCAGAGTTACGAAGAAGTGGTTATGAAAATCTTATTGCTGCTGGAATTGTTCTAACGGGAGGTAGTTCGAAAATGGAAGGGGTTATAGAGCTGGCCGAAGAAATATTTCATATGCCAGTGCGTTTAGGAATACCACAATTCGTAACTGGGTTAGCTGAGAACGTTAAAAATCCAATTTATGCAACGGGCGTAGGCTTATTGCTATATGGGTTAGAACAAGATCAGGATCGTTCGACAAGAATTGATATTAATAATGGAGTGAAAGGTATTTGGGGAAGAATGAAAAGTTGGTATCAAGGTCATTTTTAGATTTATAAATTCATTGTAATTTAGGAGGATAAAATTATGCCATTTGAATTAGTCAATGCAACTAATCAACCAGCAATTATTAAAGTAATAGGTGTTGGTGGTGGTGGTGGCAATGCAGTAATGCATATGCTGGGTAGCAACATCGAAGGTGTTGAATTTGTTTGTGCGAATACAGACGCACAAGCACTCAAGACTTCAGGCGTCGAGGCTGTTTTACAATTGGGTTGCGGCATAACTAAAGGTTTGGGAGCAGGCTCTGATCCCGAAATTGGTCGCCAAGCCGCACTCGAGGACCGTGATAGCATAATGGCAGTTCTTGACGGTGCAGATATGCTTTTTATTGCAGCTGGCATGGGGGGTGGCACGGGTACTGGCGCCGCACCGGTTGTTGCGCAGGTTGCAAAAGAGATGAATATACTGACCGTTGCGGTTGTCACGCGACCTTTTAAGTTTGAAGGTAAAAAGCGATCAGATGTTGCTGATGAGGGTATTACTGAATTGAAACAATTTGTTGATTCACTAATCACTATACCTAACGAAAAACTTAAAGAAGTTCTTGGCGGCGAGATTACTATGACGAATGCCTTTGGCACAGCAAATGACGTGTTATCGGGTTCTGTGCAGGGTATAGCAGAATTGATAACACGCCCTGGTTTGATAAATGTCGATTTTGCCGATGTACAAACTGTTATGGGTGAAAAAGGTATGGCAATGGTAGGTTCAGGCAAGGCTGAAGGAGAGGACCGTGCAAGAAAAGCCGCCGAGGCCGCCATTAATAGTCCTTTATTGGAGGATGTGAATCTGGCCGGCGCTAGAGGTATTTTAGTTAACATTACCGCCGGAGAAGATATGACAATAGCTGAGTTTGAGGAGGTCGGCACCATAATTAGGGGGTTTGCCGCTGATAACGCAGTTACTATTATCGGAACATGTACCGATCCTGCAATGCCAGAAAGTATCAGGGTTACAATCGTAGCTACTGGGCTTGGTCAGAAACCGACCACAGATACTGGGAGGACTGGGTATCGTCCCGAATTGGTGCCGCAAGTCGGGGATTTAGTGCCTGACTACGCGGGGTTGGATCGACCTACTGTTATGCGACAGGATGCTCAGACGAATGAAGCTGAAAGTACAGATATTGGTCAAAAAACAGAGGATGAAGTTACCCAGATTCAGACGGAATATCTTGATATTCCTGCGTTTTTAAGAAGGCAAGCAGATTAAGGGTATTGGGAAATGCAACAACATAACTCGAGATA
>CETJ01075073.1_pt1 | contig 15062 bp, 13 predicted proteins | sample 531341 | NCBI WGS metagenome assembly CETJ01 (sample SAMEA2622677, study PRJEB7988) | marine metagenome | isolation source: saline water (ENVO:00002010), including | reverse complement strand
ACAACCGGCGTATGGCCTTCGCATACGCCCGAACCGCCGTCCGGCTTACAACGCGGGGCCGCAGGCGCGTCGCCCAGGAAATCGTTGCGCGAGGAATCGACGACAAGATGGCGCGCGAAGCCGTTGACGCAGCGTTCGCCGATGTGGATGAAACCGTAGTTCTGGCGCGCGCGCTGGCGAAGCGACTCGACGGCCCGGTACGTAACGCTGCCCATTTGCGCCGACTGCACCGGTTTCTTCAACGGCAGGGCTTCCCCACTTCGCTCATCGTCCACGCGCTGGCCGAACATGCGCCAGATGACGCTGAAGAGTAACCTGCGGCGATCGCGGCCCACGACGGAACCCCGGTAGATCACTGTAGAATGACGCCATGACCGCGCGCGAGACTCGACGCAGTTTCCTGGACTTCTTCGCCCGACACGAACACCGAGTCGTCGAGAGCACGTCGCTGGTCCCCGGGGACGACCCCACCCTACTCTTCACCAACGCGGGCATGAACCAGTTCAAGGCTGTCTTCCAGGGTCTAGAGCAGCGTGACTACACACGCGCGGTGTCGTCGCAGAAGTGCATGCGGGTCAGTGGAAAGCGAAACGACCTCAGTGCTGTAGGCCGGTCGCGGCGTCACAACACGTTCTTCGAGATGCTCGGGAACTTCTCGTTTGGCGACTACTTCAAGACGGAAGCAATTGCGATGAGCTGGTCCCTTCTGATTAAGGAGTGGAAGCTCCCCGCCGAGCGACTGCACGCGACGATTTTCTGCGGTGATGAAACCACACCACGAGATGACGAAGCTTACAACGCATGGCGAAAGTTCTTGCCGGAGGCACGGATCGGTGCCTCGGGTGCCGCCGACAATTTCTGGGCGATGGGCGACACGGGTCCATGCGGCCGGTGCTCGGAGATTTACTACTTCGTAAGCGATGACTTACCTTGCCCCGAACCCACTTGCCGCGGTACCGATTGCGACTGCGAGAGGTACATAGAACTCTGGAACAACGTGTTCATGGAATTCGACCGACAGGATGACGGCACGTTGAAGCCTCTTCCCAAGCCGTCGATTGACACGGGCATGAGTCTTGAGCGCGCGACTGCCGTCCTGCAAGACGTGGACTCCATCTATAAAACCGACCTGTTTCAGCCACTCCTGCAGGAAATCGCCGAGTTGGTCGGTGCACCGCACGGTGAACGGTCAGAGGCTGATGTGTCGATGCGTATTGTCGCCGATCACCTGCGTGCGATGACGTTCCTGATCGGCGACTCGGTCACGCCATCGAACGAGTGGCGCGGCTACGTACTACGCAAGATCATGCGCCGGGCCATGCGGCACGGCAAGAAACTTGGCCTCACTGATCCGTTTCTCCATCGCCTCGTCGATATCGTTGTGCGGGACATGGGTGAGGCGTATCCTGCCCTCTCCCGCAACCGTGACAAGATCGTTGACGTGGTGCAGCACGAAGAAAACAGGTTCGACGCGGTGCTGAACGCCGGGCTGGTGAAACTCGAGGAGGTGCTGGACCGTGCCAGCACCGGCGACCGGACTGTGGCCGGCGAGGACATCTTCCGGCTGTACGATTCGCTCGGATTGCCAGCTGATTTCATCAAGGACCTAGCCGGCGACCGCCAACTTGCAATCGACTGGGACGGGTTCGAGCGCCTTTTGGCGGAACAGCGCAACCGAGCCCGTGGCAGTAGCAGGTTCAACACCAAGCGGAGTGACACAAGCGCCTTCTGGAAGGCCGAGGAACTCACCGAAGGTCTCCGGGATGTTCGGGACTGCTTCGAGGGGTACGAGGCAACACGGGTCGACGGAGCAGTGATTCTGAGACTGTGGAATGACGTGCCAGCGCCGTGCGAGCAACTCGCCACGGGTGACACGGGATATTTGGCGCTCGACCGCAGTCCGTTCTATGTCGAGTCAGGCGGCCAAGTATCGGACACCGGCCACATCGTGTCTGAAGACGGAGAGACAGAGGCCGTCGTCGAGGACACGTCCGGCTGGGGCGTCTACCCGCGGGTGCACAAGGTCCACGTCCTTGCCGGCACCCTAAGCCGTGGCAGTTTAGTGTCGGCAGTCGTTGACGAACCACGCCGCGCCGCCATCCGCCGGAGTCATACGGCGACGCATCTTCTCCACGCCGCGCTCCGGCAGGTTCTTGGTCAGCATGTGACTCAGGCCGGCTCACTCGTTTCGCCAGACCGGCTCCGGTTCGACTTCGCCCATCCGATGCCACTCAACCAGTCGGACATCGACGAGATCGAGCGCGTCGTCAATGAACAGGTCATAGCCGCTACCCAGCTCGAAACGGTCGAACAATCTCCAGACGAGGCGATCGCCACCGGCGCGATCGCCCTGTTCGGTGAAAAATACGGCGACCGCGTGCGCGTGGTCTCGATTCCGGAGTTCAGCAAGGAACTCTGCGGAGGTACTCACTGTCGCTCGACAGGCGAAATTGGCTCATTTTCGATCGAGCGGGAAAGCGGTACGGCTGCTGGTATCAGACGTCTGGAGGCGCTCACAGGAGTGCCTGCTGTCCAAAGGCATCAGGCACGACGAGTCTTGATCAATGAAATGCTTGAGGCGCTCGCCTCGCCGGAAGATCGCGCACTCAACACCCTCAAACAGCAACAAGCTCAGACCAAGAAACTAGCACGCGATGTGAACGCTCTGAAGCTGAAGTTGGAACTGGAGTCGCAAACAGAGGCACGTATCGACGTCGACGGCATCACGCTCGTTACCCGCCGCGCTGACGGTTTAGACAAGCGTTCACTCCGCGCGATCGCCGACCAATTGAGGAGCGACATCGACACGGGACTCGTCGTGCTTGCATCCGCCACCGATGCCGGACGCGTGGCGATTATCGTGAGCGTCACGACCGACCTGAAAGCCCGCATGCCCGCTGGACAGGTCGTCAAAGCTCTAGCCCAACTTGTAGGCGGCGGCGGGGGCGGCCGACCGGACTTCGCTGAAGCCGGCGGCAAGGACCCGCAGCACATTGACGCCATGCTCGCCGCGAGTGAAGCCATCGTGCGCGGCCTCCTGAGCAGTGCAGACTGACGGGGCAACCAGCAGGTCGCCGATCAATTGCACCTCAAACCATGACCGACGCCGCTGGGTCAACGCTTGAGCGCCTGAGGCTCGACGTCTGGCTCGACGTTGCCTGCCTCTTTAAGACCCGATCTGAATCGCAGAAGGCCTGCAAGGGAGGCAAGATTGACGTGAACGGCCAGCGCGCGAAACCGCATCGCGAAGTTACTCCAGGAGATCGCATCTCCATCACGCGTAGCTTCGGCGGACGCCAAGTGGTCGTTGTCAAGGACCTAGTCGAGCAACACGTCCCTAAGGCTGTGGCGAAAGCACTCTACGAGGACGTCACGCCACCGCCGTCTCAGGCAGAAGCGGAACTTCGGGAACTGGTGCGGCTGGCTAGCCGCGCCCATCGGCCGGGCTGGGCCACTACCGCACCGGGTAAACGGGAACGCCGTGCCCTCCGCCGACTGAAGGAACGGGATAGCTAAAGTCGCCGGTGCCGGGCGGGCTACGTGACGGTTCCGCGTGTTATAATCCGGGATTGGCGGCGTGCTGAAACGCTGGCCTCTTCAAGGACAAGGACTGAACTCGTGGCAAACCACAAATCGGCGATCAAAGCGCACCGGCAGAACGCCAAGCGGCGCGAGAAGAACCGCCAGGAGCGAACGCGGCTGCGCACTGCCCTGAAGTCCATCCGGGCCACACTGGCTTCAGGGAACGCCAGCGGCGCCAGGCTCGAGCTTCAGAAAACGGTCTCGGTGATCGACAAGATGGCCGGGAAGGGCATTATTCACAACAACACCGCCGGCCGTTACAAGTCGCGTCTGGCGAAGCAGCTCGCCAAGCTTTCAGCTCCGGCGTAGCCTGCCGCGCGTTTCGCACAGCTCGACGACGAGCCGTTCGAGAAGTAGGCGCGGATCTCCCCCAGACGTCTTCAGGGCCAGATCGGTCCGATACACTGCCTCCACCGCCGCCGGGATCCTGGCGGCAGGCAGTTTCGTGCGAATCACCCACCCGAGCTGGCCGAGAATTAGGGGCGGCACCGCCCCGGCGTCGAACGTCAGACCGAGTTCCCGCAACGCAACATCGGCCTTACCTCTTACAATCGCCCCCGTCACGGCCCAATCATCCTGCAAGACGGCTGGACCGACGACGGCCTTGACGTCGGCTAGGCCGATCGTAGGCCGGTCGAGAGCATAGAGCACCACACGCTCAAAGTCGGCCCGTAGCCTCGCCAAGTCCGCACCCGCGCGGTCGACGAGCAGCCCTATCGCCGCAGGGTCCATGGAGAATTGCCGTCGCTTCAGCTGCGCACGCACCCAACGCTGCGCGTCACCTGCGTTGCCGATCCCCCCAAAGTCCACGACGGTGGCGTACTTGAGCAGTTGCTTGACGACACGTCGCCGCTTATCGAGATCGCCCGCTTCAACGATGACCGTCGCGTGGGGTTCAGGAGACTGGATGAACTGCTCGAACGCTTCGAGATCGTGCTCGGCCGCTTTCCTCTGCAGCACGTACTCGGCCTGCGACAGGATGACGATGCGGCGCGGCGCGAGCATCGGTAACATACGGGCGGCCGCCAGCACCGTCGCTATGGTCGTGGTCTTATCACCGCCGTAAAGCCGCTCGACGTTAAACGGCCGAAGGTCCTCCTCGACGACGTGGATGAACTCACGGGCTAAACGGGCTCTCTCGCCTTCGTCGTCGCCGAGAATCAGGTAGAGCGGACCTGTCTCGCCCGAGGCAATCTGCTTGCGAACAGCGGCCGGACTGGAAGCCGTCATAGGATGAAGTGAAACCCACTAGAACGCTTCAAGGATCGAGCTAATGACCGTCGAAGCAAAATCGCTGGCCATGCGCTCGAGTGCGTTCGTGTCCTGGCCGAAGAACGCACTGGCATCGAGTGCGCCACCGCTCGTGGCCACGTCGTACTCCTCGGTGAAGACGAGCGAGGAATTTTCCCAAATCACTTCCTCCGTCCGTAGATCGCGCAGCACGATACTAGCGCGGAGTGTGAAGGTGTATCGCGAGGCTTGCTGCTGGTCCGTGAAGCTCGACGGCTGCAGGTCAATCAAGACAATGCGGCCGATAAGGGTAGCATCAACGTCGGTCTCATCAGGGACGATCTGATAGCTGCCTCGCCCGATGAATTCCGTCCGGACTGATTCAGTCAACAACTGCTCGACTTCGAAAAAGGCAGTATCGTTCTCGAAGAGTGGGATGCCAATCGTTTCGACATAATCCGGTAGAAACGACCCACGACCCGCGAGGGCATAGCCGCACCCGGCAGTCAGTGCACCTACGAGCAGTGCCAAGACCCACCAGTTCTGCCTATGCGGACGGTACGCGCGGTTCGGCATCTTCGACTCCATTCTCACTTCACGACGATGTTCACGAGCCGGCCGCGTGCGACGATCACCTTCGCAACAGTCTTACCAGTGATGAAGGGGTGCACCTGTGGGTCGGCTAAAGCATCGGCCTCGAGAGCCGCGTCGCTCCGGCCCGCATCGACCGTCAGCCGAGCCCGCACTTTCCCGTTGACCTGCACTGGAACGACCAGAGTGTCAGCTTTGGCGATTGCCGGATCGAATGTCGGCCAGTCCGCTGCCTCAACGCCATCGTGGTGCCCCAAACGCTCCCACAGCTCCTCAGCAAGATGCGGGGTGAACGGCGACAACAACAGGACGAGCGCTTCAATCGCCTCATTGAGCACAGCCGCCGTTTCTGGCCGAATCTCCACAGTCTCTGCCTGCCATGTCCTCGGACCGCACCCAGCCTTGTCGCAAAATACGTACAGGTCGTTGACGAGTTCCATGAGTGCTGATACCGCCGTATTAAGATGGACGCGCGGATCGAGATCACTCGATACCCGTTGGATCGTCTCGTGGGTCTTGCGGCGCATCGCACGGTCAACGTCGTCCAGGTCATCGACTGGTGGGCCAGCGCCACGCACCCGCGCGGCCAGCGGCTCCACCAGTCGCCACACCCGGTTGAGGAAACGGAAACTTCCCTCAAGCCCGCTGTCAGTCCACTCGATTTCCTTCTCTGGCGGAGCCACGAACATTTCGTAGAGTCGTAATGTATCGGCGCCATAAGTCGCAACCATGTCGTCGGGGTCCACGACGTTACCCTTCGACTTCGACATTACCGCGCCATCCTTGAGCACCATCCCCTGGGTGAGGAGCCGTGTAAATGGCTCGTCGTGCTCGACGAGGCCAAGATCCCGCAGCACCTTGCAGAAGAATCTGGAGTAGATCAAATGCAGAATGGCGTGTTCGACGCCGCCGCTGTAGAAATCGACTGGCGCCCAGTAGCGTGCAGCGGCCGGGTCGAACGGCAGCGCATCGTTACGCGGATCGCAGTAACGATAGTAGTACCACGACGAGTCGACGAACGTGTCCATCGTGTCCGTCTCACGTCTGGCTGCGGCACCGCAGGTCGGACACATTGTATTGACGAACTCGGGTATTTGCGCGAGCGGCGAGTCCCCGCGGCCGCTGAACGTCGTGACGTCCGGCAATTCGACGGGCAGTTCCTCATATGGAACCGGCACCAATCCACAGGTCTCACAGTGAACGATCGGGATGGGCGTGCCCCAGTAGCGTTGTCGCGAGATCCCCCAGTCCTTTAGGCGATACTGGACCGTGCTTTCTCCGATTTTCCGCTCAGCAGCCGCTTGCGTCATCACGGTCCTGGCATCGGCGCACGGCAGGCCAGAAAACTCTCCAGACGCGACCAGCCGACCAGAACCCACATAGGCTTCCTGGAGAGTGTCGGCTGCAAGCGGGGCCGAGCCGTCGTCGGGCTGGATGACGATACGGATTGGTAAGTCGTATTTTTTCGCAAACTCAAAGTCGCGTTGGTCATGCGCCGGAACGCCCATGACGGCTCCAGTGCCGTACTCACCAAGCACGAAGTTCGCCACCCAGACCTGGACGTCCTCACCAGTAAAGGGGTTGGTGGCCCGCCGACCAGTATCGAACCCCTCCTTCTCAATCTCCCCGGTGAGCCGTGCTGTCCGGTCTTGGGCCCGGAAACGCCGCACGCGCTTCCGGAACGCCTCAGACTCGTTCATGGACGCCGCAATCTTGTCCACGAGCGCGTGCTCGGGTGCCAACAAGACGAACGTCCCCCCATAGATCGTGTCGAGCCGTGTTGTGAACACCTCGATCGGCAAAGCCGGCTCGCCCGTAAGTGAAAACGTAACGCGGGCGCCCTCCGAGCGGCCGATCCAATTGCGCTGCATCGTCAGCACCTTATCTGGCCATTCGGTTAGGCGGTCGATACCGTCGAGTAATTGGTCGGCATACGAGGTGATGCGTAGGAACCACTGCTCCAGCGCGCGTAGGTCTACCTCCGACGAGCAGCGCCAACAACGCCCATCGACGACCTGTTCGTTGGCTAGAACAGTCTGACAACTGAGGCACCAATTGACGCTCGAACGCCGGCGATAGGCTAGGTCGCGCTCAAACATCTTCAAGAAGATCCACTGGTTCCAGCGGTAGTACTCGGGCAGGCAGGTCGTGATCTCCCGCTCCCACGCATAGCTAATCCCCAACCGCTGCAACTGCCCCTTCATATGGGCGATGTTGTCGAGTGTCCACGCCTTGGGGTGCACCTCGTTCTGAATGGCAGCATTCTCGGCCGGCAAACCAAACGCGTCCCAGCCGAACGGATGGATAACCTGATAGCCCAGCATCCGTTTCATTCTTGCCACGACATCGCCGATCATGTAGTTGCGGACGTGGCCGACGTGCGCGTGACCCGACGGATACGCAAACATGACCAGACAATAGAACTTCGGCTTCGAGGGGTCTTCCACCACTTCGAAGGCACGGCGCTCAGTCCAGCGCTGCTGCCACTTCTTCTCGATCGTCTGCGGGGAATAGTCAGACACGGCTGAGACCATACGACCGCGCCGGTGAACCGCGTCGCCGGCGACACCTCAACAGGCGTGTTGCGTAACCGATTAGTCGATACCGTTCGCGTCAGATGACCGACGCGCCACGGCGACGACGAGCCGTCATTATAGCGTAGCAGCCGACTGACGCGGCGACCTTACCAGATGCCACTCGGCCAATGCGCGCGATGCGTCGATATAATGTCCCCGATCACCGCCTCGGCTCGCTCAGTCGAATCCGGGAACGAGGGGGCATTGTCCACGAGCGCATCGCCGAGTACGGTGATCGTCGAGTTGAGACACTCGGCAAGGGCTTGGAGATCGTATCCGCCCTCGGTTACGAACGCTAGACGACCACCACACACGTCGTCGGCGATAACTCGCAGGTGACGAGTCATTGCGCGATAGCCTTCGGTCGTGACGCGCATACCAGCCAGCGGGTCCCGCTCGTGGGCATCGTAGCCGGCCGAAACAAGCAAGAGATCTGGCGCAAACGCCTGTAGCGCTGGCACGACGAGGCGCGTGTAGACCAAGTCATAATCGGCGTCGGTCGCCCCAGCCGCGAGCGGCACGTTTAAAGTTCGGCCCTCCCCCGCATCACGGCCGATGTCGGCCGCCGCCCCTGTCCCCGGATAGAACGGGTATTGGTGAGTCGACACGTAAAGGATGCGCGGGTCGTCGTAGAACATCCACTGCGTGCCGTTGCCGTGATGGACGTCATAGTCAATAATCGCCACCTTCGAGGCGCCGATGGCGAGGGCGTGCGCGGCGGCTACTGCCACACTATTGAACAGACAGAACCCCATCGCCCGGTGAGCTTCGGCGTGATGGCCCGGTGGCCGGACTAACGCCAGTGCTCGCCCCTGACCAGCCATCGCATGGTCCGCTGCTTGCACGATCGCACCAGCAGCTAGGCGGGCGGTCTCGTACGATTGCGACGAAGTGTAGGTATCAGGATCAAGACGAACGGCGTGCCCCGACGTCGCGGCAATCGACCCGATGTAGGGCTCAGTGTGAACCGCCGCTAGTTCGGCGTCTGTCACCGGACGCGGTTCGATGACGGTTCCGCCGCCCCGAGCGAACGCCGCCGCTGCCGTCTGCATCACCTCAGCGCGCCCAACGCGCTCCGGATGTCCAGGCGGCGTCACGTGATCGGCGAATCGATCCGATGCGAATAACACCAACGAGGTCTCCGTCATGGAACCTCCAATAGACGACCGGCCGTTTCGGCTAGCGCACCGAGTGCCTGCTCGAGTTCGAGACGCTTGGCTTCGAGCACTTGCGCTTCGGCATCTTGAGGGACCTCGATTGGCACGCCGACGGCAAGCGCAACCCGACTGAAGGGTTTTGGCACCTGCGTCCTGTCCCAGCTTCGCGCCGTCCAAAACCGGTCCGCTTCGAGATGGAATGGGAGCAGGGGGTGACCCGTAGCGCCAGCCAGCCACACGGCTCCGGACTGCGCCCGCCCAGCTGGCCCCCGCGGCCCGTCGAGCGTGAAGCCAACCGCATACCCGTCGGTTAGGACGCGTCTCAGCTGCAGCAGCGCTCGCTGCCCGCCGTGGGAGGTCGACCCCCGGACCGTGCCATAGCCGAAGCGCTCTATGATCCGGGCGATCCATTCGCCGTCAAAGTTCTCGCTTGTGATGACGACGATTCCGCGCCGCCTGAAATAGTAAGTCGCCGAAAGAATGCGCCCGTGCCAAAATGCCATGACGGGTTGTCGCCCACCGGCGTAGATTCGCTCTAGATGCTCAAGGCCGCTCACGCGCCACCGCATTGTCGCGCCCAGGAGGGCAATGAACGGATACGCGAGGGCAGCAATCGCCCACGCCTCTATGCGTTGACACGCAGTGAGGCGGCGGTTCGGTGAAGTCTCCATCACTATCTGACCGTTTGGAGTCCAGCAGCCGGACCAGACATCACATGCCGTCGTATCGCGGGCCGCCTCCGCCCTCAGGCGGTACCCAGTCGATAATCTGATACGGATCGATGATGTCGCAAGTCTTGCAATGGACGCAGTTCGACGCGTTGATCTGCAGCCGCGGGCCGTCCCCGGCTTCTATCATCTCGTAGACATTCGCCGGACAGAATCGAATACACGGGTTTCCGTAGTCCTCGCGACATCGCGTACGGCAGATGTCCAAGTCTTGCACCCGTAGGTGTCCCGGTTGGTCTTCTTCGTGGCGCGTCCCGGAAAAATGTACGTTCGTCAGTCGATCGAAGGTTAGCTTCCTGTCAATGGACACGGCTCTAGAATCGCGAACTGGTCCATCCGGTCCATAATACGCGGCGATCGTCTTCATCCGTTCGTGACCGGGATGACTTGGCATCGGATCACGGAACCACCAGCCGCGCGTGAGTAACGACAGCCCAGTGTATGTGAGTCCAGCGATCAAGCCATGCGCGAAGCTCTGGTGAACGTTACGAACCGGATAGAGTTCACTTCGGACCGGTCCACCATCGACCAGAGCCTGGAACGCCTGCAACCGGGAGGCTGAGGGGTCGCCAGTCCGGACTGCATCGAGCGCGACCTCGGCCGCATACATCCCCGTCCGCATGGCAAGGTGAATCCCTTTCAGGCGTAGCGAGTTCACAAATCCCGCAGCATCCCCCACGATGAGTCCGCCGTCCGTGTAGGCTCGCGGTAGCGCGTGCCATCCCCCTTCCGGGAGTGCTTTCGCCCCGTACCGAATCAGTTGGCCTTCGGCCAGCAGTCCCGCAAGCATGGGATGGCGCTTCAGTCGCTGGAACGCAGCGTGTGGGTCGAACAACGGGTCTTGGTAGTCAAGACCCGTTACGAGGCCCACCGACAGTCGGTCTGGCGCCAACGCGTAGACAAAACCGCCACCGAACTCCTCGAAACGGAGCGGATACCCGAAGGTGTGCATCACGGTGCCAGGTGCCAGCCGACCAACCGGAACCTCCCAGAGTTCCTTGATCCCAAGCGCGTAGGTTTGGGGCTGCGACCCTGCGTCGAGCCGTAGCCGGCGTAGCACTGTCTTCGTTAAGTTCCCGCGCACGCCGTCGGCAAAAATCGTTACCACAGCGCGGATGTCGACTCCAGGCTCAAATGTCCGCTTGCGGACGCCCCGTCGATCGATCCCACGATCGCCAGTTCGAACACCCACAATCCGGTCATCTTCATACAGCACCTCAGTCCCCGCAAATCCGTTAAACACGTCGACGCCTTCGGTTTCCGCCTGACCGGCCAACCATCGCACGAACTGGTTCAGCGAGATGAGGTAACAACCGTCGTTCTTGAGGGGTGGTGGTGTGAATGGAAAACGGATCGCACGTTGCTCAGTCAGAAACACGACCCGGTCATCGTGTACAACTGGCCCAAGCGGTGCACCACGAGATTTAAAGTCTGGCAGAAGATCGCCGAGTGCGGTGGGATCGAGCACGGCACCCGACAGCATGTGCGAACCACTGTCCCGGGATTTTTCGAGCACGGCGATCGCAAGCGGGTCACCGCCAATCGATTTTTGCAGTCGCACGAGGTGCAGGGCCGCCGATAACCCCGCCGGGCCACCACCGACAATAAGGACGTCGACCTCGAGCGTCTCACGCTCCAGCGTCAATTCTCCAGTTCGGCAATCATCGCCGGCACGATGTCGAATAGATCAGCAACGACACCATAATCTGCGATTTCGAAAATCGGCGCGTCAACATCTTTGTTGATCGCAACGACCGTTTTCGCGCCTTTCATTCCCATGACGTGTTGAATCGCGCCGGAGATACCAAGCGCCAAGTAGAGTGTTGGTGCGACGGTCTGCCCAGAACTGCCGACCTGACGATCCATGGACAACCAACCTGCATCGCAAATCGGCCGCGATGCCGCAACCTCGGCGCCGAGGGCCCTAGCCAAGCGTTGAATCATCTCAAGATGCTCGGCGCCTTGAATTCCCCGACCGACCGCAACGATCCGTTCGGCCTGAACCAGGTCCACCGCCTGCTTCGCCTCTTGGAAAGCCGGCTCAGGTTTTTGGCGCTGCGCTGCGGCTTCAGGCGGCACGGCAACGGTTCGTCTCGGCGCTGGCACGATACCGCGGACGACGGTATCCGCGCTCACCGCGCCACACTGGAACGTAATGATGTGCGGTGGCGACCCAAGGGGCACCACATCTGCCATTAACCTGCCCTGAAACATCGGGCGGCTAAAAGCCAGCGTACCATCGCGACGCACTGCCCGAACGCAATCAGTCACCAAGGCCCGGTCTAGAGCCGCCGCTAGCGCGGGAGAGAAATCTCTAGTCTGATACGTATGAGATAGCACAACGAGCGCCGGAGCTTCCGCCTTGACCAGCGCGGTAAGCGCAAAAACGAAACCGTCGGCCGTATACGTCTCGAGCGCGTTTGCATCGAGAGCGATTACTTCGCTCACGTCAGCCGTGGCCAGTTCCTCCGCCTGCGCGTCAAGACTTGCCCCGAGGATCGCCACCTTGACGTCGCCTCCAATTTGCTGCGCCGCCGCCAGCGCTTCCCAGCTGGTTGGATTCAACACGCCGTCCCGCTGCTCGGCGATGACTAGAATCATCTTCGCATCCATTCGATGTGGATTCCGCAGCAGGGTTCGATCAAAACGCGCGCGCCTCGTCACGCAACAACCGAACCAGCGTCTTAGCGATTTCCGGCGGGGTGCCGCCGACGAAACACGTCTGCTTTTTCTTCTCGGGCGGATACAGTGCCACGATTCGCTGGCGTGAATCTGTGGCCGACGCGGCCTCAACGACGCGAATCTCCTTTTTCTTGGCAGCCATGATGCCCTTCAGCGTGGCATAGCGAAGCTGGTTAATCCCGCTCTGAATCGTGAGTAGTGCGGGCAGCGGTAACGTCACCCACTGGAACCACCCGCCCTCAAGCTCACGCTTCACTCGCAGCGTACCGTCGCCGACTTCGACATCCATAATAATGGTGGCATGCGGCAGACCCAGTAATGCTGACAAAGTAACACCGGTCTGGCCGAACCCGTGATCGTCAGACTGGAGGCCCGTGAGCACGAGATCAACGGCCTCGTCCTTGATGGCATCGGCGACTGCGCGAGCGACGCCGACTGCATCCATCCGGGCAGCCTCATCGTTGACAACGTGGATCGCCCGGTCTGCGCCTCGTGCTAGCGCCTCACGGATGACCTGGGTCACCCGAGCCGGCCCTACTGAGCAGACCGTCACTTCACCGCCGTGCTGCTCCTTAAAGCGCAGCGCGGCTTCGAGCGCATAAGCGTCCGGCTCGTTCATCTCGAAGCTGGCTTCCTGTTCGCGGATCCAGACTCCTTCCGCGTCGACTCGGGTCGGCCAGTCGCGAGCGACTACCTGTTTTACGCAGACGATGATGTTCATGCTTTCAGCTGGCGCAGTCGGTAGCGCTAGCTACGAGTCGCAACGCTTGAAGAGGAGTACGGCGTTGGTGCCCCCAAATCCAAACGAATTCGACAGCGCGTGGCTGATCGTCGAGGGGCGCACCGATTCCGAGACGTAGTCAAGATCGCAGTCGGGATCGGGCGTTTCCAAATTAATCGTCGGCGGAAGCATCTGACGCCGAACGGCCAAGGCGGTGATGCCAGCTTCCAGTCCACCCGCCGCGCCCAACAGATGCCCGGTCATCGATTTTGTTGAAGATACGGCCATTTCTCTGGCATGTTCGCCGAAAACGCTCTTAATGGCCAACGTTTCAAGTTTGTCATTGTAAGGCGTCGATGTGCCGTGAGCGTTAATGTAATCGATCTGATCGGGTCGGCATTCTGCGCGTGCCAAGGCCGCCCTCATGGCCTGCGCCGCACCAGCACCGTCCTCGGAAGGCGCCGTCACATGGAATGCATCGGCAGACATACCGTAGCCGACCAACTCCGCATATAGGGGTGCCTTTCTCGCTCGCGCCTGCTCGTACTCCTCAAGAACCACAACGCCAGCCCCCTCGCCGATGATGAATCCGTCACGATCGCGGTCGAACGGCCGGCTTGCACGTGTGGGCTCGTCATTCCGTGTCGACAACGCACGCATAGCGGCAAACCCGCCAACGCCGAGCGGTGTGATGGCCGCTTCGGAGCCACCGGCAATCATCACGTCAGCAGCACCTCGGCTGATGATCTCGAACGCGTCGCCAACCGCGTGAGCCGACGCCGAACAAGCGGTGCACGTAGCGGAATTCGGTCCCTTGGCCCCGAATCGGATCGAGACCTGGCCAGCTGCGAGATTGATGATGGATGCAGGAATAAAGAACGGTGAAATTTTTCTGGGACCGTCCTTCAGTAATGACCGATGCTCACGCTCGATGGTTGTGAACCCACCGATGCCAGACGCGATAAAAACACCGACACGTGAAGCGACCTCCGGCGTGACTTCCAGCCCGGCATCACGCACAGCGAATTCAGCTGCCGCAATGGCGTACTGGATAAAGATGTCCATCTTCTTGACGTCCTTTTTGGCGATGAACTGAAGGGGATCAAAGTCCTTGACCTCCCCAGCTATGCGCACGGAAAACTCCGACGCGTCAAATCGGGTAATGGCCCCGATGCCACTACGCCCGGCACAGAGCGCCTTCCAGTTCTCCTCCGTGCCGATTCCAAGCGACGACACAAGCCCAACACCGGTGACGACTACTCGCCTCTTCACACAGCCTCCGCCTGCCTGCGAGTACTACTTCTTACGGTTCCCGTGCGTCTCGATGTACTCCACCGCCTCTTTGACGCGCGTGATCTTCTCAGCATCTTCATCAGGAATCTCGATACTGAACTCTTCTTCCAGCGCCATAACCAACTCAACCGTATCGAGTGAATCCGCCCCCAGATCGTCGACAAACGACGCATCCGGGGTAACTTCCTCCTCGTCAACACCGAGTTGCTCCACAATGATGTTTTTAACTTTGTCCGTAACCGCCATTCGCGCCTCCTACATATACATGCCACCGTTCACGCCTACCACTTGCCCAGTAATATACGACGCCTCGTCGGATGCAAGGAAACTTACCGCATGCGCGACATCGGCTGAAGTTCCGAGCCGACCCAGCGGCACCAGCGACTGCCAATCGTCCCGTCCTTCGCTGGTCAGCCCTCGAGTCATGTCGGTGTCGATCAAGCCAGGCGCCACGACGTTTGCCGTAATACCGCGCGAGGCAATTTCTTTGGCCACTGCTTTG
>CETJ01001980.1_pt1 | contig 15080 bp, 16 predicted proteins | sample 531341 | NCBI WGS metagenome assembly CETJ01 (sample SAMEA2622677, study PRJEB7988) | marine metagenome | isolation source: saline water (ENVO:00002010), including | reverse complement strand
CCGTTGCCGATCAGCAGAACGCGGTCAAAAGTGACAGCTTCGCCAGTGGCAACTTCGAGTTTTTCAATCTTGAGGTATTCGCCTTCGGCGACCATGTATTGCTTGCCGCCGGTAACGATAACTGCGTACATCTGTGTATCTCCGTTGATCCTGCTCACCCAGCGCTTAAGTGAAATAGTTGGAGGCTGGCATGGCTGCTCGGGGCCGGATAGGACGCCCTTGCAATTGCGTAAGGCAGGGAAATGCCCAGGGGGAAAGTTCAGGGTCCGCGATTGTACGCATCCACCTGAGCCTGCGCAATAGCTGCCGGACCTTGCCTTGACACTGCCTGACCCGCCCCATAGCATGCCGCGCAATCTCCGAGGAGTACTCGTCCCCGATGCAACCCCAGGCCTTTTACCAAGTAGTGGCTGAAGATTTCGCCGCTGTTGACGGCATCATCCGCAACCAGTTGACGTCCCGCGTACCGCTGGTGGAAAAGATCGGGGATTACATCACCTCGGCCGGCGGCAAGCGCCTGCGTCCTCTGCTGGTCCTGCTCAGCGGCAATGCGCTGGGACTTAAGGGTGAGCAGCTGCGCCTGCTGGCAGCGATCATTGAATTCCTGCATACCTCGACGCTGCTGCATGATGACGTCGTCGACATGTCCGGCATGCGCCGCGGTCGCTCAACCGCCAACGCCCTGTGGGGCAATGCACCCAGTGTGCTGGTCGGTGACTTCCTCTATGCCCGTTCTTTCGAAATGATGGTCGAGCTGGGCTCGATGGAAGTTATGCGAATCATCTCGCAGGCTACTCGTGTGATCGCCGAAGGCGAAGTGCTGCAACTGTCCAAGGTGCGCGACGCCAGCACCACCGAAGAAATCTACATGGAAGTCATACGCGGCAAGACCGCCATGCTTTTCGAAGCCTCCACGCACAGCGCGGCCACTCTGGCGGGTGCCAGCGAAGAGCAGCGCGAAGCACTGCGCAGCTTCGGCGACTACCTCGGCATTGCATTCCAACTGGTCGATGACCTGCTCGACTATCAGGGCGATGCCGAAGCGCTGGGCAAGAACGTCGGCGATGATCTTGCCGAAGGCAAGCCGACACTGCCGTTGATCTACACGATGCGCGAAGGCACGCCGGAACAGGCCGCCCTGGTGCGCCAGGCCATTCAGAAAGGCGGTATCGAGGATCTGGAAAGCATCCGCCGTGCGGTAGAAGCAGCCGGCGCACTGGACTATACGGCCCGCCTGGCGCGTGACTATGCCGATCGCGCCATAGCCTGCCTCGAGCTGATCCCTGCCAACAGTTATCGTGATGCCCTGGTCGAGCTGAGCCGTTTCGCTGTCGCTCGCACCCACTGAGCACAACCTGGTGATGGGTGCGAACTGAGCACCCTTCATCACGCCCTAAGCACCCTATTCTGCGCACCAGCAAATGCCTCAGAGATTCTTAGCGCTTGCATATCTGCAAATAACAATTATTCTCATTAACAGAGACTAATTGGAGGTGCGCATGACTTATCTGATCGATGCCTGGCTGGACCGCCCGCAACCTTACCTGCGGATACTCGACCGCAGCACCGGTGCTGTGTGCATTACCTTAGAGGGAGACGCCCTGGACGAGCTTCGCGACCAGGGCGACCTGGATCTGCAGGAACTGAGCACCAGCGAACCCTGCGTGCTCAAGGAACAGGTGCGAAACCTGTTCCTGTTCTCCTATGCCCGGGCGTTGCGCCCGTAGCGGCAGCGGCTTTAAAGAACAGCCAGCAACTCGACGTCGAACACCAGCACGCTGTGTGGCGGGATACTGCCAACGCCTTGCGCGCCATAAGCGAGCTCGCTTGGCACATAAAGGCGCCATTTGCTGCCCACGCCCATAAGTTGTAGCGCTTCGGTCCAACCGGCGATCACGCCACCCACCGGAAACTCGGCCGGCTGGCCACGCTGGTAGGAGCTGTCGAATACCGTGCCGTCGATCAGTGTGCCGTGGTAATGGGTCCGCACTTGATCCTCAGCGCCGGGCTTGGTGCCCTCGCCGGCGGTCAGCACTTCGTATTGCAGGCCTGACGGAAGCGTAGTCACTCCGTCACGCTGGCCGTTTTTTGCGAGAAACGCTTTGCCTTCACCGGCAGCGGCTTCGGCCTTTTGCTGAGCCTCGGCTTGCATGCGCTCACGAATGACGGCAAAGCTGGCGTTGAGTGCTTCCGGAGCAACCTGGCTGGCTGCACCCGAAAAGGCGTCTCGAATACCTGCGATCACTGCATCCAGGCTGATCCCCGGCGGCGGGTTCTCGCGCAGCTGATCACCCAGTTGACGGCCGATACCGTAGCTCACGCGCGTTTCGTCGGTTGATAGATTCAGGTCAGTCATGCATCGGCTCCGCCGGAAAAAAGGCCGCACAGCCTAGCACAGCGACTTGCATCGCCCACCCTAGACTGTTCTATAGAACAGCATAGAAGCGCTAGATAAACGAAGTGCTCACCAGGCGGAACGCAGACTGATCGGCACCCGCAACGGCTCCCGAACGCCCTCGGCCAAGCCGCACATTTCATCGTACGCAGAACTGTGAACCAGAAAGAAAGGGACCGTCGGCATCTCACTGAGGAGATCACGCGCATGCTCCACGGATCGCAGATGAATCACTTTGGCCTGCTCATCACATAGCACATGTAACTTGCCGTGGGCGTGGACACTCAACAAGTAGAAGCCGCCCTCAAGAGACACCAGATCCAGCGCCTCGACATCATGCGCTTGCGCGCCTTCCAGTAATGCCTGCAGATTCATGCGCACCACCCTGTACAAAATTCTACGTTTGTACAATATCAAGGGAGCCGATCACAACCAATCAACCTTTCACGACTTCTGCGCGAAAAAAACCATCAGTGCTTGGTGAGCTTATCCAGATACCCCATGGCGAAAGCTGAAAAGACGAATGTGAGATGGATAATGACGTACCACATCAATTGATCGCTCTCGAGCTGCTGCGCGTCCATGAACATGCGCAGCAGGTGGATCGATGAGATTGCCACAATCGAAGCAGCGACCTTCATCTTCAAGGAGCCGGAATCCATTTTTCCGAGCCAGTCGAGCTTTTCCTTGCCCTCGTCCACGTCCAGCTGCGAAACGAAGTTCTCGTAGCCAGAAAGCATCACCATCACCAGCAAACCGCCAACCAGCGCCATATCGATCAGCGAGAGTAGCTTGAGGATCAGATCGCCTTCACTCAGAGAAAGCACGGCAGGAAGGATGTGCCAAATTTCCTGAAAGAATTTAATCGCCAGGGCCAGCAGGGCAAAGGCAAGACCAAAGTAAATAGGCGCCAACAACCAACGGGCGGCGTACATGGTGTTTTCGATCAAGCGTTCCATCTGTTCTCACTGCGCGGGGCGGGGTTCGGCAAGCGAGTATACGCAGCGCGGCGGAGTCTTCAAGACGGTGCTATAGCGGCATGTTTCTGCTGTGGATAAGAATTTGCCAAGACCTTTGCCAGCCCCAATAACCGGGACCGCGCTGGCATCCCTTGGCCGGTGAGCTCAGGATTTAGCGCCCCATCCGCTCAGATAGCGCGACTGGTTGGCGTTGACCTTGCGTAACTCTGCCTGCATGTGCAGTTGCCAGATCGATGGCGATTCCGATTCCGCATAGCCTTGCCCATAGAGATTCTCGGCAATCGCCTTCAGTACCGATTCGGCCTCGCGAGGCCCGCGAAATGGGCCTTGCGCTTTGATTGCAGTAGGCTGCCCAGCATCGATTCCAGCCGCACACAGCAACGTCCACAAACCATTGCCTCCGGACAGGGGCCGGATGATGCATTCGATACGGGTCACCAGACCCAGGCACTCGCGGTTCAAACAGAGTGTTTGCGACATGACGGCGATCCTCGCGCTCGGTTGCGCGCCCTCATCTGGGAGGATAGGGCCGCAAATCCGTTATCCACAAATGCTGTGGATAACCATGTGGATAGAGAGTGGAAACTCCCATCCATTGCAGACCCGCCGCGTGCCGTATCGTTCCGTCCACTACTCTGCGTTTGAACCGATTATCCTGGCTCGGCCCCTTTTACCTGGGCTGCGGCCAGGACCTCCTCGGGAGACGCTGCATCGCTTCGATGATCGTCTTCCAGTTCGATCTCGGCGATGTCGCGCAAACGCTCCACGACCCGCGCATTGACGCTGCCCTTGGGGAACTGCCCGTCCTTGTCCGCCGCGCCTACCGGCTCACCCACCAACAGCGAAAGCGCTTCATCGACATGACGCACCGCGTAGATATGAAAACGCTCCTGGCGCACGGCTTCCAGCACGCGCTCGTCGAGCATCAGCGTCGTAACGTTGGCGAAAGGAATGATCGCACCCTGGTCTCCGGTCAAACCGCGTGCTTCGCACAAGCGGAAGAAGCCCTCGATCTTTTCGTTCACACCACCGACCGCCTGCACCTCGCCGAACTGGTTGATGGAGCCGGTAATAGCAAAGCATTGCTTTAGCGGCGTGCGCGAAATAGCCGAGATCAGCGCACAGCATTCGCCCAATGACGCACTGTCGCCGTCGACATAACCATAAGACTGCTCAAGCGCGATGCTGGCGGAGATCTCCAGCGGAAACTCCTGGGCATAGCGGCTGCCGAGAAAGCCGGTGAGGATCATCACGCCCTTAGAGTGAATCGGCTGGCCGAGATTGACCTCGCGCTCGATATCGACGATTCCCGAACCGCCCGGATAGACAGTGGCGGAGATACGCGCCGGCATGCCGAACGCCGAGTCACCCACCTCCAGGACGGTCAGGCCATTGCACTTGCCAATGGCCGCCCCCTCGCTGTCGATCAGTATCACGCCGGCGAGGATGTCTTCGAGAATGCGCGCCGAAACACGCCCGGTACGAGTGGCCTTTGCCTTCAACGCACGTTCAATATGGCCGACGTCGGTCACCTCATCCTTGGCCAGCTGACGGATGAAATCCGCCTCGCTGACCAGCTGGAACAGATCACCAATCCGGGCCGACAAGCGCCCCTGGTGCTCGGCCAAACGGGCGCTGTAGGTTGCCAGACGCGCAACTGCGGCGGCCGTCAACGGCGCCATACCCTCTTCCGAGGTGCGCGTTTTCATCAACTGTGCGAATTGCTCTAGGCTGTCCTCGGCCAGCGGGATTTCTTCGTCAAAATCCACCAGCACGCGAAACATCTCCTGAAAGTCCGGATCCAGGTCCTGCAGCGTGTAGTAGAGCTGGCGGGAGCCAATGATCACCACTTTGACATTGAGCGGGATCACTTCCGGATTCAACGTCACCGTAGCCAATCGACCCAGCTCGGCCAGCGGCGACTCCATCTTCAGCTTGCGCGACTGCAAGGCACGCTTCAGCGCTTCCCAGACAAAGGGTTCGCTGAGCATCTTTTCCGCTTCGAGCATCAGGAAGCCACCATTGGCACGGTGCAGCGCGCCGGGTCGCAGCTGGCGGTAGCTGGTGTAGAGCGCGCCCTGATCCGTGCTGTACTCGATTCGACCAAACAGGTTGTCGTAGGTCGGGTGCGGCTCGAACACCACTGGCGCGCCGCCATCAAGCGGATGGCCGACGACCAGGCTTGGGCTGTACTGTTCTTCAAGCAGTTGCCGGGTCTGCGCATCCGGACGGTTTTCGTCGACCAGTTGCTCTACCACCGTCTTCAGCAGATTGACCTGCACGGCCTGCAGATAAGCCTCAATGCCGGCGTTTTCGCCATACTTCTCTGACAGCGGCGTCAGCAGCGGCTGCAACGCCTGGCTGATGGTTTCATCGTTGAGTTGGCGCAGCTGGTTGCTGGACTCGCGCTTCCATTGCGGCAGGCTGGCAAGCCCTTCGTTTAGGTGGACTTCGAGCGCGGAGATGTCTTCGTGGTAACGCTCGCGCTCCGCTTCCGGCAACTGGGCAAATTCCGCCTCGTCCATCGACTTGCCGTCCTTCATGGGCGTGAAGGCAATGTTGCTGCTGTCCCGATACAGCGCGATTTCTTTTTCGAGGGCCAGCTTTTCGATGACATCCAGCGCCTTGTCGTAGCGCTGGTTGAAGGCGCGGTCGATGGCGCTCTTCTTCTGCTGGAAGCTCGGGTGCTCGAACACAGCCGGGAACGTGGCCATCAGATTGTCGATCAGCTGCCCAATATCGGCAATGAACTCACCCGCACCGCCCTGCGGAAGCTCAACCACGCGAGGCTCGCGAGGCTCGTCGAAGTTGTTCACATAGAGCCAGTCCGACGGCGTATCCAGTCGCTTGCCTTCAGCCTTGAGGTAGCGGCGCACGAACGAGAAGCGTCCGGTCCCCGGCTCGCCCATCACATAGACGTTGTAGCCAGGGCGCGGCATCGCCACCCCGAACTGCAGCGCCTCGACGGCCCGCTCCTGTCCGAGCACGCCAAGAAAAGGCTCCAGCTCATCGGTGGTCTTGAAGGCGAACTGGCTGGGTTCAAAGGGACGGGTCAGCGCATCAGGCGCCAGGCGCAGGCCGGCAGCGACGGTTTCGGGCATTGGAAATCCTTGCAGGAATGGCCTGGTGGCCACGATTGATGCTGCCATTCTGGCGATGCCTCCCGCTGGCCGCAAGGTCCAGCAAGGCGCAGCTCGAAGGTTTGCCGAACGGGGCAAGTTTGCGTTCGGGCAAGGCAACCCCTGCGACACACGAGCCGGCGACGAAAGCCTCCGCCTTGATTCAGATCAACCTAGCGCCTTCGCGAGTAGCGCCTCATGGAGCGGCCAACGTAGAAAAAGGACTCCGTGATGCGCTCCCCTATACCCGTCATGATCAGCGGACTGATGCTGATCTCGAACATCGCCCATGCCGACGAACTGCGCGAACGCGCCAACGAGATTTTCAAGCCGATCCCGGCCAAGGTGGCAGAACTCCGCGGGAAAGCCGTCAGTCCGGATCAGGCACAACTCGGTCACAAGCTCTGGTTCGACCCCCGCCTGTCGCGCAGCCACGTCATCAGCTGTAATACCTGTCACAACCTCAGCCTAGGTGGCGGCGACAATGTCACCACATCGATCGGCCATGGCTGGCAGAAAGGGCCACGCAACTCCCCCACCGTCCTTAACGCCGTGTTCAACGCCGCCCAGTTCTGGGATGGCCGCGCCGAGGATCTGCAGGCGCAGGCCAAGGGCCCGGTTCAGGCCGGAGTGGAGATGAACAACACGCCCGATCGCGTCGTCGCGACCCTGAAGAGCATTCCCGAGTACGCCAGCGAGTTTAAAAAGGCGTTTCCTAGTGACAAGGATCCGGTCAGCTTCGACAACATGGCTTACGCACTGGAAGCGTTCGAAGTCAGCCTGATTACTCCGGACGCCCCGTTCGACCGCTATCTCAAGGGCGATGACAAGGCACTCGACGCCAAGCAGAAGCAGGGCCTGGCGCTGTTCATGGACACGGGCTGCACCGCTTGCCACAGCGGCGTCAACGTCGGCGGCCAGGGCTACTTTCCATTTGGTGTGATCAAGAAGCCTGGTGCTGAAATCCTGCCCGCTGGCGACAAGGGCCGCTTTACCGTGACCAACACGGCCACCGATGAATACGTCTTCCGCGCCGCGCCGCTGCGCAACGTAGCGCTAACGCCGCCCTACTTTCACAGCGGTGAGGTCTGGGAGCTGGAGCAGGCAGTGGCAATCATGGGCGACAGCCAGCTAGGTCGCACACTCAAGGAAGACGAGGTCGGTGCCATTGCGGCCTTCCTGCGCAGCCTGACGGGCGAGCAACCTCGGGTTGCCTACCCCGTCCTGCCCCCCAGCTCGGTCGATACGCCAAAGCCTGAGTGAACCTTCTCAGCTCCCGACACCCCTGTCGGGAGCTGAGTTGTTGAAGCCTGCTATATCCGGATCACGAGCGATTCTGCTCACGTAACGCGTCGCGAATCTCTGTCAGCAGCTGCTCCTCCTTGCTCGGGGCCGGCGGAGCTGACGGCGCTTCAGCTTCTTTGCGCTTGAGATGGTTGATCGCCCTGACGGCGAGGAAGATCGCAAACGCCACAATGGTGAAGTCGAACACCGTCTGCAGGAAGCGGCCATAGCTCAGGGTAACCGCCGGCGCATCGCCAACGGCCTGTTTGAGCACGATTGCCAGGTTCGAGAAATCCACGCCCCCAATCAGCATGCCCAGCGGTGGGGTAACCACGTCAGCAACGAACGACGAGACGATCTTGGTGAACGCGGCGCCGATGATGATGCCGACTGCCATATCGATCACATTACCTCTGACTGCAAAGGCTTTGAATTCACTGAGCATGCCCATTTGCCTGTTCCTCTGATGCTGATAGGGAGTGGTCGACGCGACCGCCGTGCCGCTTCGACCATCGGCAGCATAGGTTGGGTTCAATACTCAGGCCAGACAGCCCGTGCGACAGACGGGTTTAGCGCAGTCGGCCTGGCTTGATCGCCGTCAAAAAGAATTGCGAAAGGCGGGGCTAAGGTACAGCTCCTCATATCCACCCGGAGCGGCACCATGCACGTTGAACACCATCCCCTGATGAAGGACTTCCCGGAAAAGCTCGAGCAGCTTCATCAGCTGCGTCAGCAGGATCCAAAGTTCGCCCGCAAGGCTGAAACCTACGAGGCGCTGGACAAGCAGATCTGCCGCGTGGAAGACGGCGTTGAACTGCTCGATGACGAAGCGCTAAACGCGCTGAAAATTGAACGTGTTTCCCTCAAGGATGACATCGCTCGCGACCTCAAACGCGCCAGCGGTAGCTGCTGCGGTGGCTGCTGCGGCTGATCTGCTTCAAGCCGCGTCCCGTGTCCATACGCCAGCCATGTGGCGTATGGATGGCGGAAGTTCCACTCTCTGCCCTGCCCTCTACCGTCTTTTGGCGGCTATCGCTAAACGTCCGACTCGCCAGCCTGCCCACTCCGAGCAAAACGTTTTTAAGCTCATCCCTGCAACAATCCACCGAACCTGAAGCCGGCCCCCACCCAGACAAAGGCTACCGCCGTCAGCGTGATCAGGACGATATGCACGCCCAGCTGGGGCAAGCGCTGGGCATCAAGTTTCGGGATTATCGCTAACCGGGCATGTACACCCAGCACCGCCGTAAAACCCAGAAGCACCAGTTTGGCCTGGACCAGATGAGCGATGGACGTACCACCTAACCACTGCGCGTGCGGCAGCCACTGCCCGGCCAGCCATATGCCAGTCGCTATCTGCAGCAGCAAGGCCGGTATCCCGACCCGTTCGTAGAGCTGTTCAAAGGCACGCACGGGCTGCACGTCACGGCGGCGCAAGGCGCCCGGCAGCACACTGAACAGCAGCACCAGATGGCCGCCCACCCAGACGCTGGCACCCAGCAAGTGCAGAAACAACAAATGGCGCATGGCTTCACTCCTGTTCGATTTGTTTACAGTCTGGCGGCTGATGTGGCGCTTGTGGCTGATGGCGATCAAGTCAGCCGCTATCATGCGGCACCTCTCATCAGACGCGGAGTTCCCATGGCCAAGGCCAAGCGCATGTACGGCTGCACCGAATGCGGCTCGACCTTTTCCAAATGGGCCGGCCAGTGCGGCGACTGCGGCGCCTGGAACACTCTGGTCGAAACCATTATCGATGGCGCCGCGCCCCCTTCCGGGCGGGCCGGCTGGGCTGGCGATCAGGCCAACATCAAAACCCTCGCTGAAGTCAGCGTTGAGCAAGTGCCGCGATTTTCCACTGCGTCCGGCGAGCTGGACCGCGTGCTCGGCGGCGGTCTGGTAGACGGCTCGGTGGTGCTGATCGGCGGCGATCCCGGGATCGGCAAGTCGACCATCCTGCTACAGACCCTGTGCAACGTCGCCCGCCAGTTTCCTGCGCTCTACGTGACCGGCGAAGAATCTCAGCAGCAGGTCGCCATGCGTGCCCGACGTCTGGATCTGCCGCAGGACAAGCTCAAGGTGATGACCGAAACCTGCATCGAAACCATCATTGCCACCGCTCGGCTAGAGAAGCCCAAGGTCATGGTCATCGACTCGATCCAGACCATCTTCACCGAGCAACTGCAGTCCGCCCCCGGCGGGGTCGCCCAGGTTCGCGAGAGCGCCGCGCTGCTGGTGCGCTTTGCCAAGCAGAGCGGCACGGCAATCTTTCTCGTTGGCCACGTGACCAAGGAAGGCGCACTGGCGGGGCCGAGGGTGCTCGAGCACATGGTCGACACGGTGCTTTATTTCGAGGGTGAATCGGATGGGCGCCTGCGCCTGCTGAGAGCGGTGAAGAACCGCTTCGGCGCGATCAACGAACTGGGCGTGTTCGGCATGACCGACAAAGGCCTCAAGGAAGTGACCAACCCCTCCGCGATCTTCCTCACCCGCGCCCAGGAAGCCGTGCCAGGCAGTGTGGTGATGGCAACCTGGGAAGGCACCCGACCCATGCTGGTGGAGGTGCAGGCGCTGGTGGACACCAGTCACATGGCCAACCCGCGCCGCGTCACGCTCGGCCTGGATCAGAACCGCCTGGCCATGCTGCTGGCGGTGCTGCATCGCCACGGTGGCATCCCGACCTACGACCAGGACGTGTTCATCAACGTAGTGGGCGGGGTGAAAGTGCTGGAGACGGCTTCGGATCTGGCCCTAATGGCGGCGGTCATTTCCAGCCTGCGCAACCGCCCTCTGGACACCGATCTGCTGGTGTTTGGCGAGGTCGGTCTGTCCGGCGAGATCCGCCCAGTGCCGAGCGGGCAGGAGCGGCTGAAGGAAGCCGCCAAGCATGGGTTCAAGCGCGCCATCGTACCGAAGGGCAACGCGCCCAAGGAGGCGCCTGCCGGGCTACAAGTAATTGCCGTGACGCGCCTTGAACAGGCGCTAGACGCGCTGTTTGAGTAATCGCGGCCTTACCGGGGCTCGCCGAGTGCAGCCAGCTCACGCTCGAGCAGCGCTTCGTCGCCAAGGTTAAGCTCGACCAGCCGCCGCAGATGGCTGATGGAGTCCACATCGATGTGCCGACAGACCATACCGACCAAGTCGCCGTCGCCGCGGGTCATCTCGACCTGCATGCGCACTTCGGCGTCATCCGAAAGCCGGATGCGCGCTTCGAACGGCTGAGCGGGATCGGCGTCCCATTTAGCTGGGCGGTGAACCAGCAGCCCCTTAAGCGAGAGATCGTGTAGCTGGACCGGCCAGCAACGCTCGCCTTGCCTCAGCTCCGTTTCGGCGTCGAATTCGAAGCGCTGAAAGCGCCGGCGGTCACTGTTTGTCTCGGTCATCGTATCCACTCCCCTCGGACTTCTTGTTCAACTATAGGCGACGTCAACGTCGGCCCGCTCAGAGCCAGCGCCGTACGCTCCGACGGTATATTCGGTAATCGTCACCGAACAACCGCAGCAGCAAATGCTCTTCATGAATGATCACGGTGCGCTGCATGCACACAATCAGCAAAGGCAGCAGCAGCCAGGGCCAGACACTGTTCAGCAACAACCCGACACCGCAATAGACAAAGGTGTCAGCCAGATAGATCGGGTTGCGCGAGAAACGAAACGGCCCGCTCTGCAACAAACTGCTCGGCTTGCCATAGGGGTTGATGGTGGTGCGATAGCGAAACATTTCCAGCGCTGACCAGAGCATCAGTGCGATGCCGACGGCTATCGCCACCCAGCCCGCATAGAACGTCAACTCGTATTCAGGCAGATCGAGAGGCACCCCTCTCGACAGTCCCCATGCACACCCCATGAAAACCAGGTAGACCAAGGGCGGTGGCGGAATCAATCTGGCAGAGGCATGGCTCATGGCGCGTCCCGGTGTATTGGATAGACCTATCCTACAGAAGCCGACAGTTAACACCGCCAGCTTTTAGTTGGATTTCCCGGGAAACCTAAACAAGCGCGTAAGTTAATGCTGCCCTGGTAGCCAGCCATGCACCATGGCGTGTTTCATCAGGTCGGCCGGTCGATCGATATCCAGCTTGCGGCGAATGCTCAGTCGATGGGTTTCCACCGTCCGCACGCTGATCTGAAGTTCGCGCGCCATGGTTTTGTTGTTGTGCCCTTGTGCAAGCATCAACAGCACTTCGCGCTCACGCGGGGTGAGTTCGCGCTCCTCGGCACTGCGACTGGCCAGCTTTTCAGCGATGCCCTCGCTGTAGTAGGTGCCTCCCGCAGCAATCGCCTGAATCGCGACGATGATTTCCCGTGACGGCGCGTCTTTCAGCACATAGCCGCTGGCGCCAACCTTGACCGAGGTGTTCACGTATTCCTGATTGTCGTACATGCTCAGAATCAGCACCCGCACGTCCGGAAACTGCTGGCGCAGCGATTGGGTAAGCTCGAGACCGTTTACATCCTTTAGGCCAATGTCCATCAGCACCACATCGGCCGTGGCGCGACTCAGCAGCTCAATGGCCTCGGCGCCGCTGCCGGCCTCACCGACCACATCCAGTTCGGGCACGGCCATCAGCAAGGCGCGGATGCCGTCCCGAACCAGCGCATGGTCGTCGATCAGAGCCACCTTGATACAGGCTTGCGGGTTCATCGAGCGGGCCTCTTGTATTGAAATTCGATATTCAGCCGGCCCGTGCCGGCAAGGTGACATCCAGTTCCGTGCCGCCGGACTCAGACAACAGGCTGAAACGTCCACCGAAGTGCTCCACCCGTTCGCGGATGTTACGCAAACCGATGCCGCCTCCCTTGATGCTGTCGAGATGGCGCGGGTTGAAGCCGACGCCATCGTCCCGCACCCGCAAGCGTACCGACGCATCATCGCCGTCCAGACTGATGTGCACTGACTGCGCGGCGGCGTGTCGCTCGATGTTGGCCAGCGCTTCCTGCAACACGCGGAACAGCGCAACAGCCACCGAATCGTCAGGATCGCTCTCACCGAGGCCGTTGCTGTATAGCATTTTCAGGCCGCTGCGCTGTTCGAACTCTGCCACAAGCTGGCCAACCGCTGCCGACAAGCCCAAGGTGTCGAGCAGAGACGGATGCAGATCATGGGAGATGCGCCGCACCTCGCCAATCGCCCCGGCCAGCCGCTCGGTGCCGCGATCCAGCGTTGCCTGCGCATTGGGATTTCCGCTGGCGAGTTCATGACTGGCCAGTTCGAACTGAAACTTGATCGACACCAGCAGCTGACTGATGCCGTCATGCAACTCTCGGGAAACGCGTGAACGTTCTTCTTCCTGCAGGCTAACGATGCGCTGGGTCAGCAACTGCAGCTTGCGGTCGGCCAGGCGCCGCTCGCTGACGTTGAGCGTCAGGCCGCTGGCGAAGACCAGCAACACCGCGACGAGGGCGACGCCGGCAATGGCCAGCATGGTGGTGTAGATACCGCTGGCGACCTCGCCGCGTACCTGCAGGATCGCCTGATCCACATCCTCAAGATAGATGCCGGTCCCCAGCATCCAGCCCCAGCGCTCGAGCATCACCACATAGGCCAGCTTTGCGGCGAACTGTCCGGTCGAGGGTTTTTGCCAGGCGTAGCGTTGGAATCCCGTGCCCGTCTCCGCGCTCTGCATGAGCGCCTGGATCACCTTGAGACCGTTAGGGTCGGTCATATTCCAGAGATCCTTGCCGACCAGCTCCTGCTGGCGCGGGTGCATCAGGTTGCGTCCGCTGCGGTCGTAGACGAAGAAATAGCCATCGCTGCCGAAACTGAAGCGTCCCAGCGCGGCCAGCACCTTCCGTTTGGTCTCTTCATCATCCAGTTTGCTGTCGTAGAGCGGCGCAATGGTGCTCAAGGCCATTTCGACGTAGTTCTTCAGCTCGGCCTGCTTGCTCGCCAGGATGCTGCTTTCGATCAGCTTCGCCTGCTGCTCGCCGAGACGCTGGTTCTGGAACAGCACCAGTGCGCAGACCACCGCCACGGCCAGGAGCAGTGGCAGGATGCTGAGCGCGGCGATTTTGTGCTTGAGCTGCATCGACCCTCTCCGATGACCTGAACCTGGGCGAAACGTAGCGAAACTTAACCCAGACGGTAGGCCAGGCACAGTACCAGATGGCACTTGGCCTTGACGCACCGTAATCCGGACCGTTTCTCGCTGAAACGAAAAAGCCCGGCAAAGGCCGGGCTTTCGATACCGCATGAAGCGTCTTACTTACCGTAAACCGGGAACTTGGCGCAGACCGCTTCGACCTTGCCACGCACTGCTTCGATAACCGACTCGTCGCCCATCTTGTCGAGGATGTCGCAGATCCAGCCTGCCAGGTCACGGCACTCGGTCTCGCCGAAGCCACGGGTGGTCACGGCCGGGGTACCAATGCGCAGTCCGGACGTCACGAACGGCGAACGCGGGTCGTTCGGCACGCTGTTCTTGTTCACGGTGATGTGCGCGTTGCCCAGCGCGGCATCGGCGTCCTTACCCGTGATGTCCTGCTTGATCAGGCTCAGCAGGAACAGATGGTTCTGGGTGCCACCGGACACCACGTCGAAGCCGCGCTGAATGAACACCTCGGCCATGGCCTGGGCATTCTTTACCACCTGCTGCTGGTAGGCCTTGAATTCAGGCTGCAGCGCTTCCTTGAAGCACACCGCCTTGGCGGCGATGACGTGCTCCAGCGGGCCGCCCTGGGCGCCCGGGAATACAGCAGAGTTCAACTTCTTCTCGATCTCGGCATTGGCGCGGGCCAGGATCAGGCCACCGCGCGGGCCGCGCAGGGTTTTGTGAGTGGTAGTGGTAACGACGTCGGCGAACGGCACCGGGTTCGGATAGACACCAGCGGCAACCAGACCGGCCACGTGGGCCATGTCGACGAACAGGTAGGCACCCACCTTGTCGGCGATTTCGCGGAAGCGGGCGAAATCGAGTTTCTGCGAGTAGGCAGAGAAACCGGCGACGACCATCTTTGGCTTGTGCTCGAGGGCCAGGCGCTCGACTTCGTCGTAGTCGATCAGGCCCTGGTCGTTTATGCCGTACTGTACGGCGTTGTAAAGCTTGCCAGAGGACGACACGCTTGCGCCGTGGGTCAGGTGACCGCCGTGGGCCAGGCTCATGCCTAGAATGGTGTCACCGGCGCTCAGCAGGGCCAGGTAGACGGCGCTGTTGGCTTGCGAACCGGCATGCGGCTGGACGTTGGCGTAATCGGCGCCGAACAGCTCCTTGGCGCGGTCGATGGCCAGCTGTTCAACCACGTCGACGTACTCGCACCCACCGTAGTAGCGCTTGCCCGGATAGCCTTCGGCGTACTTGTTGGT
>CETJ01004190.1_pt1 | contig 15106 bp, 12 predicted proteins | sample 531341 | NCBI WGS metagenome assembly CETJ01 (sample SAMEA2622677, study PRJEB7988) | marine metagenome | isolation source: saline water (ENVO:00002010), including | reverse complement strand
CCACCGCTCTCAGCGTAGAACGGCGTCCTATCCAAGAAGACCTCGACCTGGCCGTCGTCAAGTTCGATTACTGACAAAACTCTCGCGCCGTCGACGCGAGCGGAATCTCGCACAAATTCCGTGACGCCGAATTGTTCAACAATTTCTCGGTAGACCTCACTCGCCGCCGACGGGCCGTCCGATCTTGCCGCTCTCGCTCTTTCCCGTTGCTCGTTCATCGCGATATCGAAGCCTTTTCTATCTAAAGTGAGGCTTCGTTCAAGAAGGATTTCTTCAGTTACCTCGACCGGGAAACCGAAAGTGTCGTGAAGTTGAAAGGCGACACTTCCCAGCAGCGGATCTCCTTCATTCAACCCGGCTACCGCTTCATCGAGAATTTGTGAACCTGTGGCGAGAGTGCGACGGAATCGCTCTTCTTCGCGCCCAACGACATCTCTCACGAACTCGAGGTTCTTACGCACCTCGGGATAGTGGTCGCCCATTACCTCAGCCACGACCTCAACCAGCCGTGGCATGACAACCTCCTCAACGCCAAGTATCCAGGCATGCCGAACGGCGCGACGTATTATTCGGCGTAAGACATAGCCGCGGTCTTCGTTGGAAGGGAAAACACCATCGCTGATTAACAGGGCTGTGGCTCGCGCGTGGTCAGCGAAAATGCGCATGGAAACGTCTGCTTCAGAATTTTCACCGTAGGCCAATCCGGTTATTTCCTCCGCCTCAGCAAGCAAGGGGGCAAACAGGTCTATGTCCCATGCCGAGGGAACGCCCTGTAGTACAGCAAGCAGTCGTTCTAATCCTGCCCCAGTATCAATACCGGTTTGAGGTAAGGGCGTTAATTCGCCTGAACCGTCATTGGAGAACTGCATGAAAACTAAATTCCAGACCTCGATGAAGCGGTCTTCGCTTCCGTCTGCTGGGCCACCGTCATCGCCGTATTCGGGTCCTAAGTCGTAGAAGATTTCGCTACATGGCCCGCATGGGCCGGTGTCACCAGCAGCCCACCAATTGTCTTTGTCGAGACGCTGGATTCGGTTAGCGGGGAGCCCTACAGAGGAGCGCCAGATGTCTTCAGCGTCGTCATCACTTACATGGACGGTAACCCATAGTCGGTCTTCGTCGAGATTCAGTACTTTGGTGACGAATTCCCATGCCCAAGGTATGGCCTCAGCTTTAAAATAATCACCGAAGCTGAAGTTGCCCATCATCTCGAAGAAAGTGAAATGGCGATTGGTCTTTCCGATGTCGTCTAAGTCGTTGTGCTTGCCTCCGGCACGAACACACTTCTGGATGGTGCACAGACGAGGGGCCGGCGGCTGCTCTTCTCCCAGGAAGTAGGGCATGAAGGGCACCATCCCCGCAACCGTGAACAACAAAGAAGGTTCGTGCGGAATAAGACTGGCTGAGCCACGCACTTGATGGCCGCGCTCAGTCCAGAATTTTGAGAATGCATCCCGCAATTCACTTGCTTGCATGGTTCAAGATGGTAGCGAGGCGCCGCTGAAGGGACTCAGTCCTGCTCAATTACGATCTGAAAGCTTTATTTGCTCTCTTCGTAATTCGGTCTCCGTGTCACGCATTTCTCGCTGGCCATCCGACCATGCTTCGCGTAAATCGCGGCTCACTCGGCGGGCGGTTCCGACCATTGTCGCGGTTCCTCGAACTGGTGCATATCGCTCAGCTAAGTCCCGAACGCGGCGACGCACCCAGACCGAGCCTCCGGCCCCAAAGATTCCTCCCAGGATCAACCATCTCAGTCGCTTGAACACGCCCTACAGACTGCCACGAACTGAGCTTGTTCTCTAATCATCTAGCGGTTCTATTTCAGCCGCGTTTCAGGCGACCAATTCCGGACCTGAAGCCCGCCAATATCGCCCTGCCTTTGATAGCGGGTGTAGTTGCTATACGCGTTGCTGCTCGTCCCGCTGAACGAAGGTTTTCAGATACTTCCTCTGCTGCCCCGATAACTCCCTGAAGTCGTCGCAGTTCTATATCTGCGTGGTCAACGGTTTCTCGTAATACATCAACTGCTGGGAGGGCATCATCTGCGAGACGGTCTGCGGCGGAGCGGAGCTCCCTCAGCACCGATATGAGGTGGAACAACACCAGCAAAAGCACGGCCATGGTAACGATGGCACACACGGTGACTACCACTGCGACCAAGTCCCAAACCGTCATCGCTCGATCTCGCTTTCTTCTGAGTTGTTTTCCTCGGTGGCGTCGAGATCTTCGCGATGATCTTTTCGACGTTCAGCAATGTCGCGTTCGAGCCCGTTTCCACTTGGTTCGTAATAGCGGGCATCCAGCAAGTCTTCTGGAAGATACTGCTGGTCAACTGCGCTATCGCTACTTCGGTGGGGGTAAACATAGCCAACGCCATGGCCAAGAGTTTGAGCTCCGCTGTAGTGGCCATCGCGAAGGTGAATCGGTACTTGGCGGCCTCGACCTGATTGAACGTCTTGTCGAGCACGAGAAATCGCAGTGAGAGCAGCGTTGGATTTGGGAGCTGTGGCCAAGTGGATCACGGCCTGTGCCAAATTCAGTTGAGCTTCGGGAAGCCCGACGAACTCGACTGCGCGAGCCGCTGCGTCAGCGATGAGTAGGGACATGGGGTCCGCCATTCCGATGTCTTCAGAAGCGAGAATTACCATCCTCCGGGCTATGAATCGCGCGTCCTCTCCCGCCTCCAACATGCGTGCCAGCCAGTGGAGTGCAGCGTCAACGTCGGACCCGCGGAGGCTTTTGATAAAAGCCGACACGACGTCGTAGTGATCATCGTCTCCATAACGGTGTGCTCGTGCATCGAGTGCCTGCTCGGCATGGACGAGTTTTACTTGGGAACCCTGTCCACCGGCGAGAATGACCGCCACCTCCAGCGCTGTCAGAGCGCGCCTCGCGTCACCATCAGCTCGACTAGTTAGATGCTCGGCTGCCTCCTTTGTTATCGAGGCTTCCTCTCGACTGGCTCCGCGTGTGAGGAGTTCACTTATTGCTGTATTCGTCAGTTCATTTAGGCGGAACAGGTTCGATCGAGATAGCAGAGGCGCGTTGACTTCAAAGTAAGGGTTTTCGGTGGTGGCGCCAATAAGAGTGAGTAATCCGTCCTCCACTGAAGGCAAAAGAGCGTCCTGTTGCGCTTTGTTGAAGCGATGAACCTCGTCAAGAAACAGAATGGTGCCGATGCTTCGTTCCCCGAGTCGGCGCCGCGCATCCTCGATGATCGCTCGGACATCTTTTACGGAGGCAGAGACGGCGGACAACGTCACGAATTCTTTTTCAGTGTGATTGGCAATTAGACGGGCAAGCGTCGTCTTGCCGCACCCCGGAGGACCCCACAAGATGAGCGAGGTCAGCCGATCAGCCTCGATAAGTGTTCGTAGGGGCGCCCCTGGACCAAGCAGTTCTTCGTGTCCGACGAGGTCGTCCAGCCGACGCGGTCGAAGGCGAGCAGCCAGCGGTGCTCGACGTTGCATGACTTCGGCTGCCGCCGACGCAAAGAGGTCACTCACGACAGTGAACCTAGTGGGCGTAGAACACTCCGTCGGTCAGCTCACGGGGGGCAAAAGCCTGAGACCGAGTTCGTCTAGCTGCGTAGCGTCAATCGGAGTCGGCGCTTCGGTCAATGGATCCGCGCCTGATTGACTTTTCGGGAAGGCGATGACCTCGCGAATGTTTTCTTCGCCAACCAGGAGAGCTACCAACCGATCGATACCAAAAGCAAAGCCAGCGTGCGGGGGTGCTCCGTACCGAAAAGCGTCCATGAGGAAGCCGAATTTCTTTTGGGATTCGTCCTCATCTATGCCGAGAAGATCGAAAATTTGCTGCTGGATGTCCCGCTGATGAATACGGACGCTGCCGGACCCTAACTCCCAACCATTAAGTACAAGGTCGTAAGCCTGTGAACGAACATCAAGCAGAACTGACGAGTCTTTGTCCGCTGTTGCTAATAGTTCGAGATCATCTAGATGCGGCATGGTGAACGGATGATGAGCCGGAACTGGGTTTCCCGCATCATCGACGTCTTCGAAGAGGGGAAAATCAATCACCCAGAGGAAGTGGAGACCTCCCTCATTTACCGGAGGTTTACCTAACTCCACTCGAAGCAACCCGAGCACATGGACGGCACGTCTCCAATCGTCAGCTATGAGGTAGCAGATGTCGCCATCCACAGCTTCCAACTTCGCAAGCAGATCAGCTATCTCAGTTTCGCTCATGAACTTCGCGACCGGTGAATTCACTTCCCCTGCCGCCCCTACCTTGATCCAAACCAGGCCCTTTGCACCCCAACTCTTTGCCTTGTCGGTCAACTGGTCCAGTTGGTTCCGACCAATTTCGCCGCCACCCTCGACTTTTAGTGCCTTGATGCACGGAGCTTTGAATGCGTTGAAGTCCGTTTCAGAAAAGACATCGGTCAGGTCGACCAATTCGAGACCAAATCGAGTATCAGGCTTGTCAGAGCCGTATCGGTTCATCGCGTCTATCCAAGAAATTTCAGGTATAGCCATTAGCTTTTGGTCGGTGATTGCTTCGACGGCCTCGCCCACGGCCTTTGAGACGACACTTCTCACATCTTGGCCGTCGACGAAGCTCATTTCCATATCTAATTGACTGAATTCGAATTGTCTGTCGGCGCGAAGGTCTTCATCTCTCATGCATCGCGCTATTTGGTAATAGCGATCTATTCCTCCAACCATGCAGAGCTGTTTGAATAGTTGTGGGCTTTGAGGAAGAGCATAAAAGTTGCCGGGATTCAGCCGGCTAGGGACTACAAAATCACGGGCTCCTTCCGGCGTGGAAGCTATGAGCATGGGCGTCTCTACTTCCACAAACTCTTGTGCGTCCATTGCCCTGCGAATCGCCGAATTCACCAAGGACCGGCTTCTGAGATTTCGCTGCATCCGGTCGGTGCGCAGATCCAAATATCGATGTCGAATTCTCAAGGTTTCATCTACTTCAACCCGACCGCTGAGCTGAAAGGGGGTTGGGTCAGCTTGAGATAGAACTTCAACGCTCGCTTCACCGATTTCTATTGCGCCAGTTGCAAGTTCATCATTGACGGTTTCGGATGGCCGTTCACGCACGGTTCCGGTTACCGCGAGAACGTACTCACTTCGAATATCGTGAGCATGATCAACGACGCATTGGACTATTCCCGTGCGGTCTCGTAGATCCACGAATGCGAGATGTTCGCCGTGTTCTCGCCGCTTCGACACCCAACCGCAGACGGTTACCGTTCGTCCGACATCATCGGAGGAAAGTCGTCCGCAGTAGTCAGTTCTCATCACCATGGTCTACCTCGCGAGATGAAGGTCATAATCAAGAATGAAGCCCAAGGAGGCGCTCGACCTCTCTCAAGATTTCGTCGCGCGGAACAATCACCTGTCCAGCTTCTTCGTCACGAAGCATTCGTATCGCCACGGTCTGATCGGCCAATTCCTGCTCTCCAATAATTAGGGCAATTTCGGCGCCGGATCGGTCGGCGCTGCGCATTTGACTTCGCATAGAACGACCGTCGAAGGCCCGATCCGCCACTATCCCGCGATTTCGTAGTTGGTGGGTGAGATCGCGGGCCGAACGGCCGTCAACAACATCCACAAGCCATACCTGGGTGTTCGAGCCCGGAGCCGGGAATGACTCCTCCGCGTCGCAAGCCAACAGAAGCCGTTCAATTCCCATACCGAAGCCAATTCCAGGTGTAGGGGGTCCTCCCAGTTCCTCGATCAGACCGTTGTAGCGACCCCCTCCACAAACGGTATTCTGTGCTGCTTCGAGGGCCGAGCTCTGAAACTCGAAGGTGGTGTGCGTGTAGTAATCCAGCCCACGGACGAGCTTCGGTTCGATTGCGAATGGAATATCGAGGGAACCTAGGCCGTCCTTAACTCGATCGAAATGCTGTTCCGCCTCTGAGGTGAGAAATTCCCCAATTTTGGGTGCATGGTTGGTAACCGTTTGTGTCGCTGGTCCTTTGGAGTCAAGCACCCGGAGTGGGTGGGACTCGACCTTGTGTCTGTCTTGTTCGTCTATTTCACCCAAATGTTCGATTAAGTAACCACGCAGCGCCTCTTGATAGCGATTTCTAGTGTCAAGATCACCCATGGAGTTAACAACCAATAGAACACGTTGAAGCCCAACGCTTCGTAAGACTTCCCATGCGAGAGCAATCACTTCGACATCGATGTCTGGGTCGTCAGATCCGATGCTTTCGATGCCGAATTGGTGAAACTGGCGAAACCTTCCCGCTTGGGGTGCTTCGTATCGAAAATAAGGACCCCGGTAGTACACCTTCCAAGGCACGGTAGGACGATGTTGTGCAAAGGCACGACAAACTGCAGCAGTCCCTTCGGGACGCAACGCCATAGCTCGGTCGCTTCGGTCGCGGAACTCATACATCTCTTTACCAACTAGGTCGGTACCTTCACCAATTCGTGAGAAAACACCAATGTCCTCAAAAATCGGCGTGTCAACCAAAGAGAATCCTGCTCGGGATGCAATGCTGCTGAAAATATTTGTTACCGCTTCCCAACGCGCAGACTCCGCCGGCATGAGATCGCGTGTTCCGATTGGAGTTCGGAAGGTATTTGCCTTCTTCGACATGCATCATCCTCGGGAGCGTCGGGGGGTGTGATGAAATAGCTGCCCGATGAAGCTTCCATCGTAGATGGTTCGACTACAAACTCCCCGACTCTTATCGATCTACATCTAGGTTCATGATGGGGGCCTCACACTATTTGGAACCACTCGGTGGCTATCAAATACGCCGTCAACATTTCTTACAGCGGCGAGTAACTGATCCAGTAGGGTCGGGTCGCCCACTTCAACCTCGAACTGCAGCACCGAAACCTGATCATCGCCCGTAAAAGTGTGAGCAGTTGAGATGCTCAGATGGTGGTCTGAGATCACATAGACAACGTCGGATAATAGGTGGTCGCGGTCAAGGGCTCGCACCTCGATCATGGTGCGGAACTGACCACTGAAGGCCGCATCCCAATCAACTTCGACTTGTCGTGCTCCCGAGGCGCCAACCAATTCAAAAGCGTTAGCGCAATCGTCGCGATGTACTGATATTCCTCTGCCCTTAGTGACAAAGCCAAGAATTTCGTCGCGCGGCACAGGGTTGCAGCATCCGGCTAAACGCACCAGCGAGTCATCGAAGCCCTCGACATACACTCCGCTGGTTCGTCGCCGTCGTGAACCGCGATGCTGCGCCGGTTTTGCCGGCAAGCGCTGCGTACTGTCTTCTCCTCGCAAGGCGGCGACCAGACGTTTAGCTATCGAGGAGGCCGCTAGATCACCTTTGCCCACTGCTTCGAAGAGCACCCCGAGATCACTCCGGTTGAACTGTTCAGCCACGTGGCGAAGTTCATCGCTATCGATAAGTAGCTGGGCGCGCAGGCCTTCTTCACGCAAAGCTTCTAACAATTGCTCTCGCCCTAGCTCAAGCTTTTCCTCTCGATCTGTACGCGCAAACCACTGTCTGATGCTATTTCTGGCCTTGGGCGTGGTCGCTATGTCAAGCCATTCGCGCGACGGTCCGGCTCCTTCAAGTTTTGAAGTGAAGACCTCGACAGTGTCGCCCGATTGCAATTGACGGTCTAAGGGCACAAGCCTTCCATCTATCTTCGCGCCAATCATTGAGTCTCCAATGTCGGTGTGGATCGCATAGGCAACATCGATTGGGGTCGCTTGTGTTGCGAGAGTTAGGACATCACCTTTCGGGGTGAACACGTACACCTCGTCTTGGTCTAAGTCCACCGCGAGGGTACGCATGAACTCCTCGGGATCATCGGTTTCTGCCTGCCAATCCACGATGTTGTTGAGCCACGACATGTCAGCTCCCGAGCCCTCGGATGGATCCTTATAACGCCAATGGGCTGCGACACCATGCTCTGCTCTGCCGTGCATTTCTCGAGTGCGGATCTGGACTTCAACGCTCACCCCTTTGGGCCCGACGACCGTCGTATGCAGGGATTGATAAAGGTTGAATTTTGGCATCGCTATGTAATCTTTGAAGCGTCCCGAAACTGGCTTCCATGTGCTGTGGATCGAGCCAAGTGCTGCATACGCGTCTCGAACGGTGGAGACGACAACTCTGATTCCGACTAGATCAAAGATTTCGTCGAACGACCTGCCCTTTACGATCATTTTTTCGTACACAGACCAATGGTGTTTGCTGCGTCCCGTCACCCCTCCGTCGATAGACGTTTTGGCCAAGCGATCGCGAATCTTCTCTAAGACACCTTCGACATACGCCTCTTGTGCCGGGGTTCGTTCGGCGATGAGTCGGTCGATTTCTGCGTAGCGCTTGGGGTAAAGCGCGGCGAAGGCTAAATCTTCAAGTTCGTTTCGAACTTCTTGCATACCGAGTCGATGCGCAATTGGTGCGTAGACGTCGAGGGTTTCACGCGCAATTTGTTCTTGTTTTGCCGGTCGGAGTGCCCCGATGGTACGCATGTTGTGCAGGCGATCCGCGAGCTTGATCAGCAACACCCGAAGGTCGCTGGCCATCGCAACCAGCATCTTTCGAAGGGTGGCAGCCTGTTGCGCCTCTTTGGTGGCGAACCGCACTCGATCGAGTTTCGTAACACCGTCCACGATGGTTGCGACGTCGTGCCCGAATTCAGTCTGGATCTGAATTAATTCGACGGCAGTGTCTTCGACTGCATCATGTAGAAGAGCTGCGGCTATAGATACGTCGTCTAATCCCATTTCAGCCACTACTGACGCAACCGCTACGGGGTGCAAGATGTAGGGCTCTCCGGATTTTCGACGCTGGCCTTGGTGAGCCTGATCTGCAGTCTCATACGCTCGAAGGAAAAGGTCAGGGGCGCTTTTCGGCCAGCGCGCGCGATAACGATCCACCACGCCCTGAATTTCAGTATGAACAGGAGCAGCGGAGCGTCGCCACGGCAAGATTCTGGTGACGGTAGCCATTAGGAAATTAGGGGCCGGTCGCGATACATGTCTCTAATAGTGAATCACGGCAGCTATGTCTAAAGCACCCAGATGCCCGCGACCGCCCAAAAAATCCAGTTCGATCAACACCGCGACACCAGCTACGACCGCCCCTGCTGTACGAACAAGACGTGTTGCCGCGGTCAGCGTTCCACCGGTGGCGAGCACATCATCAACTAGAAGAATTCGATCCCCACTGGTAATCGCACCCGCCTGGATCTCTAAGGTATCGCTGCCGTATTCCAGGCCGTAAGTCTCAGCAATAGTGTTACCAGGCAACTTTCCAGCCTTTCGAATGGGGCAGAACCCGACTCCTAAAATGTCAGCAACGGAAGGGCCGAAGAGAAACCCGCGTGACTCGATGCCGGCAACTTTGCTGATCGATGACTGGTGGAAGCTCGATGCCATTGTCTGTGCCGCGGCGATAAACGCCCCGGGCTCAGACAACAGGGGCGAAATGTCACGGAAGATGACGCCGGTGTGTGGAAAATCATGAAAGTCGACCACGAGACTCTTCAGTGATTCGGCGTCGAATTCTTGTTTCATCTCACAATGCCGCTGATGTTTTCACCGTTTTCGACCTTTCTTGCGTGGTCGAGGTGGTGAGCTTCTGTCGTAGCGATCAGCTGCTAGTACTGCAGCCGCGTCCTCAATTGCGTTCGACTGTCCAAGAACTCCGGCGCTTCGAGCTTGCTCTGCCCAGTGACTCTCACGGCCCTTGAGCTCCGAAACAACAGGCATCGCAACAAAAAGTGAGCTGTAGGAGCCAATTATCAGGCCGACCAACAGGGCGATCGCGAATTCTTGAAGGCTGGTGGCTCCCAGGAAGAGGGACCCGACGACGAGAAGGGAAAGGACAGGCAGAACGGACGTAATGCTCGTATTCACCGAACGCATGATTACCTGATTTAAAGAAACATTGGCCAAATCAGGATAAGTCATTCGGCTTTTCGCGGATAGCGAGCGCTCGTTGTCTTTTACCCGGTCGAACACGACAATCGTGTCGTACAGCGAATAACCCATAATCGTTAGAAAGGCGACCACTGTTGCTGGACTGATCTCGAACTGGAATATGGCGTAGATGCCTACAGTGAAAGCTATGTCGTGAGCCACAGCAACCAGCGCGCCGAGGGCCATTTTCCATTCGAAACGCAAGGTCAGATAAAGGGCAATGAGAATTAAGAACACGATCAGTGCGCGCCGAGCTTTGCCGGCCACTTCGTCGCCAAATGAGGGGCTGACGGCTCGGGTGCTAATCGTCTCCGCGTCAACGCGAGCTGCTTCTGCCAGTTTCGAGACAACCGATTTGGCGCTGACATCTGGGGTTAGCTCTCCACGCACGCGGAAAATATCCTCACCACCGGTAATACGCTGGACTCGAGCATCTCCCATGCCGGCATCAGACGCAGCATCGCGTAAGTCATCAGTTGTCACCTGTGACAATGCGGGTACCTCCCACACGCCTCCACCTTCGAATTCAATTCCAAGGTTCAGTCCGCGAACAAAGATTGCGACAACGCATACCAAAACGACGATTGCAGAACCCGCCAGCACACGGCGGGAGACGCCTAGAAAGTCCCAAGAATTTTCGCCGCGGTACATGGCTTTAAGCGAAAAGTTCATCGTATGACTCCTCCAGCCATGTTGCTGAGCCCGAGGCGACCGGGGCGCTCACCTACGAGGCGCCGGGCGACCAGAATCACCAACGGTCGCATAAAGAAGAACGACACAGCGAGGTCAATGAGCGTAGTGATCCCCAAGTAAAGCGCGAATCCGCGGACAGTTCCGGTTGTGAGTTGATACAAGACTCCAGCGCTGATTAACGATGCAAGGTCAGCCCAAATAATGGTCGAGAATGCGGCCCTGAAGCTGCCGGCGGCGGCTGATCGGACCGCTCGGCCTCTCCGAACTTCTTCCTTAATTCTTTCGTAATAAACGATGTTCGAGTCAACTTGGACACCAATTGACACGACAATGCCAGTCGCTCCAGCCAAAGTGAGTGCTAGACCTCGGCTTTCGCCCAACCAAGCGACTATTGACCAAAGAATTGCCCCACTTGTCGCCAAACTGCAAATGGCGACAAGACCGAGAAGCCGGTAATAGAGCAACATGTACGCGCCGACGAGGGCTAAACCCACGAGGCCAGCGATAACGCCGGCTCGAAGAGTTCCTTCTCCCAGTGTTGCAGAGACAGTGCGTACATCGTCGCGTTCAAATTCGACGGGAAGAGCACCGAACCGCAGGACTAGCGCCAAGTTCTTTGCCTCTGCTTCATCGAACGAGCCCGAGATCACAGCCTGCCCGTTGAACTCCTCTGCATTGATCGTGGGCGCTGATTCCACGACACCATCGAGCACAATTGCGACTTGCCGTCCGTAGTTAGCTGCCGCCATTTGGTCGAACAGCGTCGCTCCTTCGTCATTGAACGAAACGTTAACTATCCATTGTCCTTGAAACGTCGCCGCAGCCTCTTCGATCACCTCTCCAGTGACATGCGCGGGGGCCAAGACAAAACCGGTTTGCCCACTAGTGCCTAGGAGGGCGACCATTGCTGACACGTCGTCTTCTTGAGGTGGGGTTAAAACATCAGACAGAGACGCTCGGCTATCTGGTATCTCCGGCTCAGTCGTCTCGACAGAATTTTCGTTGCCAATATCGCCATCTTGTCCCTGGTTCATGGCTTCTTCGATGACCGAGAGTTGCTCCGGATCGGTCGGGTCGAACATCTGCAGTACCGGCCTAAAGCGAAGTTCAGCCGTTTGACCTATGAGATCAACCGCGCGTTGTTTATCTTTTACCCCAGGCAATTGAATGACTACTTGAGTTCCTTGTCGAGTGATGTCGGGCTCGGCGACACCTATCGCGTCGACTCTGTTTCGAATGATTTCTATTGCTCGTTCAAACTGTTCGTCAGAGACCTCGTCAGCTGGTCGAAGCACCACTTCGACACCACCCTGCAGTTGAACTCCGAGGACCGGCGTCCAGCCAGCTGACAAAACCCCCGCCAAGGATGCAGCAGTGAACACCACAACTAGAATCAGCGAGACAAGATGAGAACGGCGCACGTGATAGATCCAGATCAGTTACGGCTCAGAGGTCAGTCTTCGTCGCTAGCTTCGTCGGAGTCCTCGGTTTCTTCGCCAGCTTTTGAGATAATTTCACCGATGGATCGCCGCTGTACGCGCAACTCAACGTCGGTATCGACCACCAAAGACACAACCTGTTCGTCTTCTTCTTGAGCCACAATGATTCCGATTACTCCACCTACGGTCGCGACTTCATCTCCGATCCCCGCAGCGCGAACCAACGATTCTCGCTGTTTCATCCGCCTTTGCTGAGGCCGAAGAATTAAGAAATACATCCCAACAAAGACAAGAATTGGCAGTAACAAGGCCATAAATGGTGACTCCGGTTTAGAGAATTAGGTGACGGGGACGCCAGCGTACTGTGCTCACCTCCGGACTCCATGAATCCTCACGTAGCCATTTGCTGCAATCGGTTCTCTAAGCCCAAATTTCTAGTGTCTCAAGTCGGAAGGAGTCATATCTACCCTCCTCAATAGCGGTTCGGGCCCGTTTCACAAGGTCAAGTAAAAACCAGAGGTTGTGCAAAGTGGCAATGCGCGCCGCCGTTGGTTCTTTTACCTGCATCAAATGCCGAATGTACGCCCGACTGAAACCATTTGACATTGGATTTAGTGGGTCGAGAGGTTGATCATCTCGGGAGTGTTTTGCGTTCCTCAGGTTAAGTTTCCCTTCACTCGTGAGGACCGTGCCATGACGAGCAAGTCTGGTTGGCAATACACAGTCGAACATGTCGACTCCGACCCTAATTGCGTCAACAATGCGAACTGGGTCACCGACTCCCATCAGGTAGCGAGGCCTGTCTTCGGGCAACTCTGCGATAGCCGCGGACAGCGCCGGCATCATCTCGCCATGAGTCTCCCCTACTGAGAGTCCTCCAATTCCATAGCCAGGAAAGTCCAGAGAGGCAAGGCCCTTGGCGCTTCGACTACGAAGAGAAGGGTCGATTCCTCCTTGCACGATGCCGAATAAAGCCTGATCGCTTCGCCGGTGTGTGGCCTTCGCTCGCTCAGCCCAATCATGGGTTCTTTGCACAGCGAGAAGCACCTCGCTCTCTGGCGAGGGCAGCGCGGAGCAAACGTCAAGGGCCATTTGGATATCGGCTCCTAGCCGTTCTTGTATCGAAACCGCATCTTCAGGTGTAAAGCGCAATTTCTCGCCATCGTATATCGACGTGAAAGTGACCCCATCGTCGTCAACGTCAACGTTGTCGTTGAGCGACATCACCTGGAAACCACCCGAGTCAGTCAACATATGTCCGTCCCAGGAGGTGAACGCATGGATACCTCCTAAAGCATCAATTATTTCCGCCCCCGGCCGCAACATCAGGTGATAGGTGTTTCCTAGAACCACTTCGATCTCTAGGTCTAAGTAGTCGCGTTGATCTAGGTGGATTACTGCTCCCCTCGTTCCCACGGGCATAAAAACAGGTGTTTCGATGGAACCTCGGGGCGTGGTAATGCGACCTCGCCGAGCCTGGCGATCGGAAGTAAGTAGTTCGTAAGTCAGCGACACAGTTACTACAGCATGTCAGAGGCCGCCGTTACGTCGAAGCGCGGTCCAGCAACATTGCGTCGCCGAATGAAAGAAAACGGTAGCCCTCTCGAAGAGCGTTGCTATACAGATCTTTCCAACGAGGTCCTACAAACGCATCGATCATTATCAACAGGGTTGAGCGCGGGAAATGAAAGTTGGTCATCAGAAGATCTACGACCTCGAATGGCATGCCACGGCGAAGGAAGAGTTCAGTGCGTCCCGACAGCGGGCCTCTGGCAGCGGATTCAAGCGAACGAGCGGTGGTGGTGCCGATAGCAACTACTCGACGCGCGTTTTGACAGGCCTCCCAGGTACTTTCTGGCACCTCATAGGACTCGCTATGCATCACGTGGTCAGATGGGTTATCGACGGTGACAGGCCGAAAGGTGTCGATGCCCACGACCAAATCAACTGTTGAGACTGCGACTCCGCGTTCATTCAATCTCCTCAAGAGCGCTTTGGTCATGTGGAGGCCGGCGGTGGGTGCGGCAACCGAACCTGGAGAGCGCGCGTAGACGGTCTGGTATCTCTCAGGTGAATGGCCAGTCGAGACGATGTACGGCGGGAGGGGGGGTTCACCGGCAAGGGAGAGTCGATCACAATCAAGAGGGCCGGTCACGTCCTTACCGTCGTGAACGACTTCGACTTTCCTTTCACCGCCGTCACCTATCTCCTCTCCGACGATGACCCGTAGGTGCCGGTCTCGTTCACTGCGTAATTCGGTTCCATTCTTCACTCGACGTCCCGGGCGAACTAGTGCTGCCCACCCTTCTATAACTGGCTCAAGTAGCAGGACCTCAACGGCACCTCCGCTGACCTTTCGCAGTGGGAGCCGCGCAGGGATAACTCGTGTTTCATTGAGTACCACCAGGTCGCCCCGATTTAGCTGTTCGGGCAGGTCGGCAACAGTGAGGTGCTCTGGTCCGCGCACGGTTCCCCGGTCTATTAAAAGTTTCGCGCTATCACGTGGATCGGCGGGATATTGGCCAATGGCGCGCTTGGGTAATTCGTAATCGAATTCCTCCATGTTCTGAACAGGGCGCTCAACACTCATGATGTGGTTGATGTTAGGTGGCTCGATTTACTAGTCCTAATAGCGCTTCCCGAGTCCATTCGGGAGCAACGCCCTCAGCTCGTAAAAGCCGATCAACGTGTTGACCTAGCTGGTTGGTCTCCGCTTCTAAGAATCCCTCCAACATCACGCTCAGGTATGACTCTCCTGGCGTGCTCGGCTTCGGGGGGTCAGGGCTAGTGAACGTCATCAGTGGCCGGCCCTTATATTTCCCAAGACAGACGATGCGGGAATACCAGGAGCTCCCAATCTTGGCCTGTCCGTCTGCAACCACTTTGTCGACATTTATCTCGAGGTCCCCGGGAAGCAGTCCATTCTCTTGGGCGGCGACGTCCATGAATTGTTCGTGTGTGATATCCCAGCAACGAACACTCGCGCCCCGGTCGTTGGAGGGGTCCAAGAAGGCGACCCCTCCACCCCATCGCGAGGAAGAGAACCCAAAGCACAAACGCCACGGGCCGTG
>CETJ01096989.1_pt1 | contig 15139 bp, 11 predicted proteins | sample 531341 | NCBI WGS metagenome assembly CETJ01 (sample SAMEA2622677, study PRJEB7988) | marine metagenome | isolation source: saline water (ENVO:00002010), including | reverse complement strand
TTGTCGCGCCCGAACTGGTCACGCAATGCCTGAATCAAGTTGTCGGCAGGGTCGATTCGCCACCCTTCGCCGAACTGCAACAGAGCCCGGGCATCAGCGCCGGTGTACTCCAGCGTAATAGGACAGGCGCCGCGATGACGACCGCAAACATCGGCCAACCAACGGACCCGATCGCCTTTTAGCGCATCGCTGGCCACTTTGACTCGCAGACTTTCGGCCAACCCGGTTCGGGCCTCCTCCAGACTCATGACCCGCTTGGCTCGCAGGCGCAATCCTCCCGAGAAATCATCATTACTGACTTCGCCCTCTACTACCACCAGAGCATCGGTCTGCAGTAACGCCTGAGCGCTGTTGAAGGCTTCGGCGAACAGCGAGGCTTCGATCCTCCCCGAACGATCGTCCAGGGTGATAAAGCCCATTTTGTCGCCTTTCTTGTTCTTCATGACCCGCAGGTTGACGATCAGCCCGGCTACAGTTTGCTCGCCCCGAGCGGGACGCAGATCGATGATGCGCTGACGAGCAAAGCGGCGGACCTCACCTTCGTATTCATCGATTGGATGCCCGGTAAGGTAGAGCCCCAGGGTGTCCTTCTCGCCTTTCAGACGCTCCTTCAAGGACAACTCGCGAGCTTTGCGATGGTTCGCATAGACATCTGCTTCGGGCTCAGCAAACAAGCCCCCAAACAGGTCCGCATGGCCGCTGTCGAGGCTGCGTGCCGTCTGCTCTGCTGCCTGGATCGCCTCTTCCATTGCCGAGAGCAGCACCGCCCGATTGCGATCGATATTGGCCTGGTAGGCTTTCGGCTCATCAGAGAAATAAGGCCCAAGGCGATCCAGCGCGCCCCCACGGATCAGGGCTTCGAGGGTGCGCTTGTTGATTCGCTTGAGATCGACCCGGCTGCAGAAATCGAAAAGGTCCTTGAACGGCCCACCTTCCTTGCGACATTCACAGATGGCTTCGACCGGGCCCTCACCGACGCCTTTGATCGCGCCAAGCCCGTAAATAATTCGGCCATCGTCACTGACCGTGAACTTGAACTCGGAGTTGTTCACATCAGGCGCGTCGATGCGCAGCTTCATGCTGCGGCATTCTTCGATCAGCGTGACCACCTTGTCGGTGTTGTGCATGTCCGCCGATAGAACCGCTGCCATGAAAGGCGACGGGTGATGCGCCTTGAGCCAGGCGGTCTGGTACGAAACCAGGCCATAGGCCGCCGAGTGAGATTTGTTGAAGCCGTAGCCGGCAAACTTTTCGACGAGGTCAAAAATGTTACCCGCCAGATCAGCGTCGATGCCGTTGTTGGCACAGCCTTCGATGAAGCCGCCGCGCTGCTTGGCCATTTCCTCGGGCTTTTTCTTACCCATGGCGCGACGCAGCATATCCGCCTGGCCAAGGGTATAGCCGCCCATGACCTGCGCAATCTGCATCACCTGCTCCTGATACAGGATGATGCCGTAGGTGGGAGCCAGCACCGGCTTGAGGCCCTCATACTGGTAATCTGTATGCGGGTAGGAAATTTCTGCCCGGCCGTGCTTACGGTTGATGAAGTCGTCAACCATGCCCGACTGCAGCGGGCCGGGCCGGAACAGCGCCACCAGAGCGATGAGGTCTTCCAGGCAGTCCGGCTTGAGCTTTTTGATCAGCTCCTTCATCCCGCGCGATTCAAGCTGGAAGACTGCGGTCGTCTCGGCTTTTTGCAGCAACGAATAGGTCGGCTTGTCGTCCAGCGGGATGAAATCAATGTTGACCGGATCGAGCCCCTTGCGTGCCTGCTCGCGGTTGATGGTTTCCAGCGCCCACTTAATGATGGTCAGGGTACGCAGGCCAAGGAAGTCAAACTTGACCAGGCCCGCCTGCTCGACGTCATCCTTGTCGAACTGAGTCACCAGGCTGCCGCCTTCGTCATCGCAGGCGATGGGTGCAAAATCTGTGAGTTTGGTGGGCGCGATGACCACGCCGCCGGCGTGCTTGCCGGTACCGCGCGTGATGCCTTCGAGCTTGAGCGCCATGTCCCAGATTTCCCGGGCGTCTTCGTCGACGGCCAGGAAATCCCGAAGCGCCTCTTCCATTTCGTAGGCTTTCGCCAGAGTCATGCCGACTTCGAAGGGAATCATCTTCGACAGTCGATCAGCCAGACCGTAGGACTTACCCTGCACCCGCGCCACGTCACGCACCACGGCCTTGGCCGCCATGGTGCCGAAGGTAATGATCTGGCTGACCGCGTTGCGGCCGTACTTCTCCGCCACGTAGTCGATGACCCGGTCACGGCCATCCATGCAGAAGTCGACGTCGAAGTCGGGCATCGAGACCCGCTCCGGGTTAAGGAAACGTTCGAACAGCAGGTCGTAGGCCAGCGGATCGAGATCGGTGATCTTCTGCACGTAGGCCACCAGCGACCCCGCACCCGACCCCCGCCCAGGCCCAACCGGCACGCCATTACTCTTCGCCCACTGGATGAAGTCCATGACGATAAGGAAGTAGCCGGGGAAGCCCATCTGAATGATGATGTCGAGCTCGAAATTCAGCCGGTCGATGTAAACCTGCTTTTTCGCCTCGTAGTCCGGCGTGTCCTTCGGCAGCAGCACCTCGAGTCGCTCATCGAGCCCATCGAACGATACCTTGCGGAAATATTCGTCCATGGTCATGCCATCCGGCACCGGAAAATCGGGCAGGAAGTAGGTACCGAGCTGCACTTCAATGTTGCAGCGCCGGGCGATCTCTACGGTGTTCTCCAACGCCTCTGGCAGATCGCTGAACAGCTCCCACATCTCCTCAGGCGTCTTCAGATACTGCTGATCGGAGTAATTGCGCGGCCGCCGCGAGTCGTCGAGGGTGCGGCTTTCACCGATACACACGCGCGTTTCGTGGGCTTCAAAATCTTCCTGTTTGAGAAAGCGCACGTCGTTGGTAGCCACAAGCGGAACACTGCAGCGCTGCGCCAATACCACCGCCGCATGCAGATGTTCTTCGTCGTTGACGCGGCTCGTACGCTGTACTTCAAGATAGAAACGCTGCGGAAAGGTTTGCTTCCACTCACCCACCAATGCCTCGGCCAAGGCCTCTTCGCCATCGAGCAGCGCATGGCCGATCTCCCCTTCCTTGGCGCCCGACAATGCAATCAAGCCATCTGCCGCACCTTTGACCCAGTCGCGCTCAATGATGATCTGATCGTTACGCTGACCTTCTGTCCAACCGCGCGAAACCAGTTCAGTCAGGTTGCGATATCCCTGGCTGTTCATCGCCAGCAAGGTCAAGCGGCTGAGCGGTCCATCTTCATCGCGGCTGGCCAGCCAGATATCGGCACCACAGATCGGCTTGATCCCTGCGCCTTGTGCCGCCTTGTAGAACTTGACCAGTGAGCACATGTTGCTCTGGTCCGTGACCGCCACCGCTGGCATGCCAGCGCTTGCTACCGACTTCACCAACGGTTTGACGCGCACCAGTCCGTCAACCAGAGAATATTCAGTGTGCAGACGGAGGTGGACGAAGGAGACGGGCATGAACGAACCTTGGACTGGCGAAACGACAAGCCGCGAATTGTACCGGAAAGCCGCAGTCGATTAAGACGGCGTTTAACCGCTTGTGGATCAGCGGAAAGCACGCCTCGAGAGACTGAGGAATGCCGGCGAAGATCAGCCTAGCAGGCTAGCCGTTTCGGCGGTCACGCGCTCAACCACGGCGCCGCCTTGCTCCAGGAGGTTGCGCACGGGCGCGAAGGAACGGCGATGGATGATGGTCGGGCCGAGACGCCGCAGGGCGTCGAGGTGATGCGGCGTTGGATAGCCTTTATGGGCGGAAAGCCCATAACCGGGATAGCACAGATCCAGCGCACACATTTCCCGATCCCGGCTGACCTTGGCCAGAATCGATGCAGCGGCAATTGCGGGTACCTGTGCATCGCCCTGTATGACGGGTGCGCTCGGCACCGCAAGCTGGGGGCACCGATTACCGTCGATCAAGGCCAATCGAGGTCTCACGCTGAGCCCTTCGACTGCACGCTGCATGGCGAGCATGGTGGCATGAAGGATGTTCAGCTGATCGATCTCATGCACCTCGGCGCGGGCAATGCACCAAGCCAGCGCTTTCTCGCAAATCTCATCGAATAACGCCTCGCGGCGCGCCTCGGTGAGCTTCTTCGAATCGTTCAAGCCCTCGATCGGACGCAAGGGGTCAAGGATCACCGCTGCAGTGACCACGGGTCCACACAGCGGCCCACGGCCCACTTCATCGACGCCAGCGACCAACTCTTCAACCAGATTGAAATCAAGCCCGATTTGCATCAGCGCGCGCCTATCAGTTCGAGCACTGCATCAGCCGCCTGGCTCGAGGCATCGCAACGCAGCGTACGGTGAATCGCATCAAACCCGTCGGTCTGCCTGTCGCCGTTATCCAGCAATGGCGACAACAACTGAGCCATTGCGTCTGGAGTCGCAGCGTCTTGAAGCAACTCAGGAACAAGTAGCCGCTGCGCCAACAAATTAGGCAAGGCCACATACGGACTTTTAACCAGGCGCTTGAGGATCCGAAACGTCAGCGGCGCAACACTGTAAGCCACCACCATGGGCCGTTTGTACAGCAAGGCTTCGAGCGTTGCGGTGCCAGAGGCGATCAGCACCGCATTGCAGGCGGCCAACGCCTCATGGGAACGACCGTCGAGCAACGTCAGCGGCAGGTCCCGTCCTGTCAGCATCTGCTCCAACTGAGCTCGCCGCTCGGGACTGGCACAGGGCACCACGAAACGAATCCCCGGACGCATCGAGCGCAATCGGTCGGCTGCGGCCAGGAACAGTTCGCCAAGGCGAGCCACCTCTCCACCCCGACTACCGGGCATCAACGCCACGACCAGCCCGTCCTGCGGCAGATTCAATAGAGCCCGCGCCTCGGCTCGATCAGCTACTAATGGGATAGTGTCGGCCAGTGGGTGGCCTACAAAACGCACCGCCACCTGATGGTCGTCGTAAAACTTCGCCTCGAAGGGAAACAAAGTCAGCATCAGGTCGCAGGCTTCACGAATTTTCAGCACACGCTTTTGACGCCATGCCCAGACCGAAGGGCTGACGTAATGCACCGTCCTGATACCAGCGCGCCGCAACTTAAGCGCCAGGTCCAGATTGAAATCCGGCGCGTCAATTCCGATAAACACATCGGGTCGTACTTCAAGCAAGGTCTTGAGCAGTCTTTTGCGTCGCCCGAGCAGTTCCGGTAGGCGCCCGAGCACCTCAACCAACCCCATTACAGCCAGGCGTTCTTGCGGAAAATAGGATTTAAGCCCCTGCGCCTCCATTCTAGGGCCGCCCACGCCAAAGAATTCGACCATCGGATACTGCGCCTTAAGCGCTTGCATCAATCCGGCGCCAAGAATGTCGCCAGACGCTTCGCCAGCAACCAACGCAACTTTTAGAGGTTTTGACATATCAGCGGGTGATACCGCGGTTCGAAGCCCGCACTGAGTCTCTAAACAGCGCTACCTCAGGAAATGCCTGGGCATCCACCTCGAGCGCAGTCAGTGCAGCCTCGACCGTCAACCCCTTGCGATAGACGACTTTATAAGCATTGCGCAGTGCCATGATGGCTTCGGTGCTTAAGCCCCGACGGCGCATGCCTTCGAAGTTCATGCTGCGAGCCTCGGCCGGGTTGCCGAATACCGTCACGAACGCAGGAACGTCTTTGCCTATGGCCGTGCCCATGCCGGAAAAGCTGTAAGCACCGATGTGGCAATACTGATGGACAAGGGTGTATCCGGACAGGATCGCCCAGTCACCCACATGCACATGGCCAGCCAGCGCTGTGTTATTAACGAGGATGCAATGATTGGCGATGACGCTGTCATGGCCAATGTGCGCATAGGCCATGATCAGGTTGTGGTCACCGAGCGTGGTCTCGCCTCGATCCTGCACGGTGCCGCGGTGAATGGTCACCCCTTCGCGGATCACGTTGTGATCACCAATCACAAGGCCCGTAGGCTCACCCTTGTATTTGAGGTCGGGGGTATCTTCACCCACAGAGGAAAACTGGAAGATTCGATTGTGCCGGCCGATACGGGTCGGCCCCTTGATGACCACGTGAGACGCGATCACGGTACCCTCGCCTATTTCGACATCCGGGCCGATGATCGACCACGGGCCGACCTGAACGTCATCCGCCAGCCGGGCCGCAGGATCGACGATGGCGCGAGGGTCGACCAAACTCATATCTTCTGTTCCGCACAAATGATTTCCGCCGAGCATACCGGCTTACCGTCAACACTGGCGCGGCAATCGAACTTCCAGATTCCTCGCTTGGCGCTGATGAAGGATGCCTCTAGCGTCAACTGGTCGCCCGGCACGACGGGTTGACGGAAACGCAGCTTGTCCGAGCCAACGAAAAAGTACAGCGTGCCATCGGCTGGCTTCGCACCCATCATCTTGAAACCAAGCAGTCCCGCCGTTTGGGCCATGGCTTCAATGATCAATACGCCAGGCATGATCGGATGTTGCGGGAAGTGGCCGTTGAAGAATGGTTCGTTGATGGTGACATTCTTGTAGCCGCGAATACGCTTGGCATCCGTGTCTAACTCCACCACCCGGTCAACCAGCAGAAAGGGGTACCGGTGGGGAAGGTATTCGCGTATCTCGTTGATATCCATCATTTGGAAAAAAAGCCCGTAAGGAGAATGGGAGTCTGCACAGCCATATAGCCGAGCGACCCGCTGGCAAATGCCTTCTGAAAGGAGCGATCAGACGGTATGGTCAGCCATCAGAAGCCGTATCCCCGTGCGGGGTCACGGATGCCAAGCGCTTTTCTACCTGCTGCAGCCGGCGCGCCATGTCGTCAAGGTGCCGAATCCGAGCAGCACTCTTGCGCCATTCCGCGGCAGGCTGCATGGCCGTTCCAGAAGAATAGCTTCCCGGCTCGGTGATCGACCGCGTGACCATGGTCATGCCTGTGATGAACACGTTATCGCAGACCTCGATATGCCCAACGAGCCCAGCGCCGCCCGCAATCATGCAGTTACGACCAACCTTCGTGCTACCGGAAATGCCGGAACAGCCAGCCATGGCAGTGTTATCACCGATCTGTACGTTATGCGCGATCATGATCTGGTTATCCAGCTTGACGCCATTGCCTATAACCGTATCCGATATGGCACCTCGGTCGATGGTGGTATTGGCGCCAATCTCGACGTCATCACCGATACGCACGCCACCGAGCTGAGCAATCTTTTCCCAACTGCCCTGCTCATTGGCGAAGCCGAACCCTTCACCTCCGATCACCGCACCGGGTTGAATGACCACGCGTTCGCCGATGATTACGTCGTGACAAAGGGTGACGCGAGCAGCGAGCCGACCTCCGGCGCCGATGCGGCTTCGCGCACCGACAAGGGATTGTGCTCCGATCTCCACACCGGGCCCCACCCAGGCATCTGCCTCAATCACCACCTGCGCTCCAATGCGCGCCGAGGGATCAACCGAGGCACTGGGGTCAACAACTGCAGTGGGGTGAATACCGATGGGCGCCAGTGGGCGCCTCTCAAACAGATGCGAGAGGCGTGCATAGGCAAGATACGGGTTAGCTACAACCAATGCGGCACCGGTGTAGCCATCGGCATCCTTGGCGGTAAGCAGCACGCCGCCCGCTTTAGTCGCGGCCAGAAATTTCCGGTACTGCGCATTGGCCAGAAAGCTCAAATGCTCAGGGCCAGCATCCTGCAACGTCGCGAGACCTGACACTTGCAGCGAGCCATCGCCGCGCAGGTCGGCACCGAGCCGTTCGGCCAGATCGCCGAGCGTATAAGCCACTCTGCTCATTAGCGCAGCTGATTCATGCGCTCAATGACCTGGCGGGTGATGTCGTACTGCGGCTTGACATCAACCACCGCGCCACGCTCGAGCACCAGATCATAGTCACCCTTTTTGATGACCTCTTCGACTGCCTTGTCCAGCTTTGGCTTGAGCTGCTTGAGCATGTCACGATCAGCGGATGCTTTAGACTCGTTCAGCTCCTTCGACAGAAACTGGAAGTCGCGGGCCTTTTGCTTGAATTCAAGCTCAAGACGCTCACGCTCAGCCTGCTGCATCTTGTCGCCGTCTTTGCCCAGACGGTCCTGAATGCGCTTGGCGTCGCTCTCCAGTCCTTTGAGCTTCTCCAGCTGAGGGCCGAACTTCTTCTCCGCGTCGACCGAGTAGCGCTTGGCTGCGTCCGATTCGAGCAGAGCCATCTGATAGTTCATCACCGCTATTTTCATTTCAGCAAATGCGGGGGTCGCCACTAGAGCAGCGGCAATGACAAGCAATTGGGTCAACTTACGCACGGTATATACCACTCTTCAGGAATGCGCCGGAGCATGGCTCCAGATGATTAAAAGGTTTGGCCCAGCGAGAACTGGAAGACCTGAGTATCCGCTTCGTCCGGCTTCATTACTGGCATCGCCAGGCTGAAACTCAGCGGCCCCATAGCAGTGATCCAGGTCAGACCGACACCGACCGAGCTGGCCATGTCGCCGATATCGATATCGCTGCATTTAGCCGAGCCCGACGGGCAATTCGTATCGTAGACGTTACCCACGTCCCAGAACACCGAGGTGCGCAACGAGCGTTGATCCTTGACGAACGGCATCGGAAACAGCAGCTCCATCCCGCCCTGGATCAGCACGTTACCACCGTAGGGCAGCGCATCCTGATCAGGATCGGCAATGGTGCCCTCATTCCCGGTTACAGGCTCGCCACGACTCGGCGTGCTGCGCGGCCCGAGACTGCTGTCTTCGAAACCACGGACAGAGTTGAAACCACCCGCATAGTAGTGCTCATAAAACGGCAGCCGTGAGGTCGAGCCATAGGCGTCCCCATAGCCCAGCTGCGTATGCAGCCGCATGGTGTAGGTCTTGGTAACCGGCACGAACAGCTGAGCGTTGTAATCGAGTTTATAGAACGACAGGTCGCTGCCTGGAATGGTGGTTTCCAGCGACAGGCTCTGTGAATGCCCCCGGGTTGCCAGAACGCCACGGTTCAACGTCGACTCAGACCAACCGACTGAAGCCTTGAAGTTGAGATAACTGTCGCCTTCCTGCTCGATGAAATCGAAAATCTCATCGACCGTGTAGCGTCCACTGTCGATCGTATCCTGTTGCGCGGACAGACCAAACGACAGCCGCGAAGTCTCGCTGATCGGATAGCCAATGTTCACACCGCCACCCAGACTGTCGACCGAGTAGCTTGAAACGTCGTAGTCCAGCTCGTCGTAGTCGGTGGTTCGATAGAAAGCGTTGTAGCCAAGGCTTACGCCGTCTTCGGTCCAGTAGGGATCCACAAATCCGAAGTTGTAACGCGACTGGTATTCGCTGCGGGTGAGCCCTACGCTGACACGATTACCGGTGCCTAGGAAGTTGTTCTGACTGATCGACCCGCCGAGAATCAGACCCGCATTCTGCGCAAATCCGATGCTCGCCATAATCGAGCCAGAGGGCTGTTCCTCGACGCTGTAGTTCACATCGATCTGGTCGTCGGTGCCTGGGACCTGCGGGGTCTCGACGTTCACTTCCTTGAAGAAGCCCAACCGTTCGAGACGAGTCTTGGACTGGTCGATCAGATAGGTCGATGCCCACCCGCCTTCCATTTGGCGCATCTCGCGTCGCAGCACCTCGTCTTCGGTCTTGGTGTTGCCGCGGAAGTTGATGCGATTGACATAGGCGCGCTTGCCCGGATCGACCACAAAGGTGATCGATACAGTGTTGTCCTCGTCGCTGGTTTCCGGCACGCCGTTGACGTTGGCGAAGGTATAGCCCTCATTGCCCAAGCGGCGAGTGATCAGCTCCGAGGTGGTAGTCATCACCTTTCGCGAGAAGACCTGCCCTTCCTTTGCCAACAGCAAGGATTGCAGCTCTTCTTGGGGCACTTTCAAATCGCCGCTCAATTTGACGTCACTGACGGTATAGCGGTCGCCTTCAGCGATGTTCACCGTTATATAGACGTCTTTCTTGTCTGGCGTGATGGACACCTGGGTAGAGGTGATGTCCATGTTGATATAGCCGCGATCCAGGTAATAGGAGCGCAGACGCTCAAGATCACCGGACAGCTTCTCCCGCGCGTACTTGTCGTCATTACGGAAGAACGACAACCAGTTACTGGTCTTCAACTCGAACAGGTCGGAGAGATCTTCGTCAGGAAACACGGAGTTGCCGACGACGTTGATATGCTTGATTGCCGCGACGGAACCTTCGTTGATGTTGATCTTCAACGCGACGCGGTTGCGAGGCTGCGGAACAACCTCAGTTTCGATCGTGGCCGAGTAGCGACCCTGCGCAACATACTGCCGCTGCAGCTCGTTGCGCACACCTTCGAGCGTGGCGCGCTGGAAGATTTCACCTTCGGCGAGGCCTGACTGCTGGAGACCGGAAAGCAGGTCTTCGGTCTTGATTGCCTTGTTACCATCGATTTCGATGCCAGAGATCGACGGGCGCTCGATTACGTTGATTACCAGCACATCGCCCTCACGGCCGAGCTGGATGTCTTCAAAAAAACCGGTGCGAAACAACGCTCGGGTTGCATCGACCAGCCGACTGTCGTCAGCTGCCTGACCGACATTCAGCGGCAACGCGCCAAAGACACTGCCAGCAGAGACTCGCTGCAGACCGTTGACGCGTATATCGGAAATAGTGAAGGACTCGGCGTGAACTTCGGCAATCATCAGTGCGGAAATTACCGCAGGTAGCAGCAGACGTTTCATGAAGTCCTTTCTTTTCAAACCTGATAATTGAACCTGCGCGTGGCGCGGCGACATCAAGGTATATGGCGGTTAAAGGCGGCCAAGGTCGTTGACCAGCGCAAGCAGCATCACCCCAACAACCAGGCTGATACCGATCTGTACTCCCCAGCCCTGGACCCTGTCCGACAAGGGACGTCCACGGACCCACTCGACCAAGTAGAAGAGCAGATGCCCTCCATCCAGGACAGGGATAGGCAATAGATTGAGTACCCCAAGACTTATGCTCAGGTAGGCGAGGAAATTCAGGAAGTCGCCCACGCCCGACTGTGCAGAAGCGCCCGCCACTTTAGCAATGGTTATCGGACCGCTCAAGTTTTTTACCGAGAGCTCCCCGAACAGCATTTTCCTAAGCGAATCCAGTGTCAGAACGCTCATTGTCCATGTGCGACGAAGCCCTTCACCGACAGCTTCGACAGGACCATGACTGACCTGACGCAACATTTCCGGTGGCCATTCCCCCCCCGCAACGCCAGCACCAAGATAACCCCGACGCTTATCCCCATCACCACGCTCAGCCAGCGTCAGGGGCAGTTCAATCTGCTGGCCGTCACGCTCGACCCCCAGTAACACTGCCCGTCCGGCCAGCGGCTTGACCCGATCTATTACTGCTTGCCATTCGGTCAGCGCTTCTCCATCAAGACTGACCAAACGATCCCCTAGTTGAACACCAGCAGCCTGAGCCGGCCCTTCCGGATCCAGCTGGGCAACCACCGGTGCGATTTCCGGACGCCAAGGGCGAATGCCCAGCGAACCGATCGGGTCAGGCTCTTCGGCGCCTTTCAGCCAATCCGTCAGCTCCAGCTGCAGCCTCTGCGGCTGATCGCCATCAACCCCACGCACCAACATCTCCAGCGATCCGCTTTCACCTAGTCGCCGGATGAGCTGCAAGTTGACCTCTGCCCAACCAACCGTTGGCTTGCCGTTGATTTCGACGATTTCCTGCCCAGGCATCAGCCCTGCACGCTCAGCAAGGCTACCGACCTCTACGGCGCCCACAACTGGACGAACCTGCTCGGTGCCCAGCATGGCCAACGCCCAGAAGAACACCAGGGCAAGCAGAAAGTTGGCTAACGGCCCAGCCGACACAATGGCGAAACGCTGCTTTACGGTTTTGCGGTTGAAGGCCTGCTCCAGCAGAGCGGGCGGTACGTCGCCCTCGCGCTCATCGAGCATCTTGACGTAGCCGCCAAGAGGGATCGCAGCGAGAACGAACTCGGTACCCTGGCGGTCATGCCAGCGCAACAACGGCCGACCAAAGCCTACCGAGAAGCGCAGAACCTTGACGCCGCAACGACGAGCTACCCAGAAATGCCCAAACTCGTGGAAGGTTACCAGTACACCCAGCGCCACGAGGGTGCCAATGATCATGTACAGCGCGCCCATATTTCCTCTGCCTCGAAAGGTCTTTTAGCAGCCTGTCAGCCCGATCAATGCCGGAGCGTCACAGCCAAGTTGGGACTTTTGATCACTATCGATCGCGGGTTTGCAACCAGCTCGAAGCAAGCTTGCGAGCCTGCGTATCGGCGGCAAACACGTCAGCAAGGCAACGAGCCGGAACCGAAGCCTCCTGATCGAGAACGTCCTCGATAATACTCGCGATTTCAGTGAAGCGAATGCGGCCGTTCAGGAAAGCATCCACAGCCACCTCATTTGCGGCATTGAGCATCGCAGGCGCCGTTCCGCCGTCCTGAGCGGCTTGGCGGGCGATCCGAAGACACGGAAATCTGTGCTGGTCGGGGGCCTCGAAATCCAGACGGGCCACCTGAAGCAGGTCGAGGGCGGACACGCCTGAGTCGATCCGCTCCGGCCAAGCCAACGCATGTGCAATAGGTGTGCGCATGTCGGGGTTACCCAGCTGCGCCAAGACCGAACCGTCGACGTAATCGACCATCGAGTGGATGACGCTTTGTGGGTGAATCACGACCTCGACCTGATCCGGCCGAGCATCGAACAGCCAGCAAGCCTCAATGAGCTCAAGCCCCTTGTTCATCATGCTCGCCGAATCGACCGAAATCTTGCGACCCATGGACCAGTTCGGGTGAGCACAGGCCTGATCAGCAGACACAGCAGCGAGCTGCTCCAGAGGCAGTTGACGGAACGGTCCACCTGAGGCGGTAAGCAGAATTCGCCGGACGCCAACACGGCTCAGGCCGGCTGCATAATTGCCAGGCAGACATTGGAAGATGGCGTTGTGCTCGCTGTCGATGGGCAGCAACACCGCCTCGCTGTCATGTAGCGCCTGCATGAACAGCGCGCCGGACATGACCAGCGCTTCTTTGTTCGCTAACAGAACCCGCTTGCTGGCTTGAACCGCCGAGAGCGTCGGACGCAAACCGGCCGCACCAACAATCGCGGCCATGACCACATCGACCTCGGGATGCGCTGCAACCTCACTCAGACCACCCTCACCTACCAGCACCCGCGTTTTGACGCTATCGCTGTCGAGTTGCTCCTGCAGCACCCGAGCCCTGCTGCTATCAGCCACTACGGCATACCGGGGATGGTGCAGTCGGCACAGCTCACGCAACTCGGCGATGCGACTGAATGCAGTAAGCGCAAAAGCCCGGTAACGCTCGGGATGACGGGCTATGACATCAAGCGTGCTCAGCCCGATGGAACCGGTCGCGCCAAGAATTGTTACCTGCAGCGGGCCACTCACCATGCACCCCAACCGGCGAGCCATAGCAGAACCGTGAATACGGGTACCGCAGCTGTCAAGCTGTCGATACGATCCATCACGCCACCGTGCCCTGGAAGCAGCTGGCTGCTGTCCTTGATACCAGAGCTGCGCTTGAACATGCTTTCGGTCAGATCACCAACAACGGAAATGACCACTACCAGAGCCGCACCCAACAGAGCGAGCACTAGCTCACGTGTGGACCAGGACTGATAGAGACCAACAGAAAACGTAATCAGCAGGCTGGTAACCAAGCCACCAATCATCCCCTCCCAACTCTTGCCCGGGCTGACCTGCGGAGCGAGCTTGCGACGACCAAAGGTCTTGCCCGCCGCATAGGCACCGATATCAGCGCCCCAGACCAGTACCATCACGGCAACGATCAGCCAATTGCCCTGCGGCCACTGTTTCAGCAAAACCAGCCCCTGCCAGGCGGGCAACAGAATCAGCAATCCGATAAACAGGCTGCCGGCACGCCCACCCCAGTGCCGCTGACTTCTGGGATAGCTGACCACCAACGCCGCAGCCGCCAGCCACCAGACCACACTGATCGCGAGCAACCATGACGCCAGAGCGGGAACTGAATACAACCCAGCAAGCATCAGAGCGACCGCCGCTGCATAAAGAACCCGGACCACCTGAGCCTCGAAACCTGCCAGACGCGCCCACTCCCAGCCCCCAAGCACTACGACAAGGCCAATGAACAGCGCAAAAGCGAGACCTTCAAGAAGAAAAAACCCAATCAGTGCGATCGGAAGTAGGATGGCTGCCGTGATGATGCGATGCTTCAGCATTCAGCTCGTACCTCTATTTCTACCTGATCCCCGGTCTTACCGAACCGCCGTTGACGCTTGGCGAAATCGGCCAATGCAGTACGCATTGCGTCGTGCTTGAAATCGGGCCAAAACAGGTCCGAGAAATACAACTCAGCGTAAGCCAGCTGCCATAAAAGGAAATTACTGATGCGCCGCTCACCTCCGGTACGAATGCAGAGGTCCGGCGGAGGCATGTCACCAGTTGCCAGATAGCGCTGAAAGACGGCCGGCGTGACCTCATCCGGATTCAGGCGACCCTCCTGCGCTTCGTGAGCCAATCGCTGTGCGGCTTGGAGTATGTCCCATTGGCCGCCATAGTTGGCGGCCACTTGAAGCACGAAACGGCCAGCTCCCGCGGTCATCTTCTCGGCCTCAAGCATCGCTGCCTGCAACTCCGGATGAAAGCGAGAACGATCACCAATGATTCGCAAGCTGATGCCATTTTCATTGAGCTTGCGCGCTTCGCGGCGTAGAGCAGTCAGAAAGAGCTCCATTAGAGCCCCAACCTCTTCAGCAGGCCTTTGCCAGTTCTCACTGGAAAAGGCAAACAGCGTCAGCACCTCAACACCTGCTTCAGCGCAGACCTCGATAACGGCTCGCACCGCATCGACACCGGCCTTGTGCCCAGCCACGCCCGGCAAGAGACGGCGCTTCGCCCAGCGATTGTTACCATCCATGATGACTGCGACATGACGGGGTACATTCCGCCCGGCAATCTGCCTGACCTTATCCATGAAACGACTCTACCTGCGCTCAATCACGCTGCGAACAATGGGAGAAACCGCCAACGGCAGCTTCCGGGGATACGACTGGTTAGCCCCTCGCGCCACGAACCTGCTTGGTTCGGCGCACTCCGACGTGTGCAGTACGGACGAAGTCCGGTACAGCGACATCAAACAGCCATCAG
>CETJ01016108.1_pt1 | contig 15160 bp, 10 predicted proteins | sample 531341 | NCBI WGS metagenome assembly CETJ01 (sample SAMEA2622677, study PRJEB7988) | marine metagenome | isolation source: saline water (ENVO:00002010), including | reverse complement strand
CCGCCGATATCGACGACATGGCTCGTGCACGCGAACAAAGCGACAATCCGTTCGCGGTGAAACACGGGCGTAACTACGACCACGTCGAATAGGTGACCTGTGCCTTTCCATGGGTCATTCGTCAGATAAATGTCGCCCAGACGCATGGTGTGCGCAGGAAAAACATCTAAGAAGTGTTGAACCGATGCTGCCATCGAATTCACATGACCGGGGGTTCCTGTTATCGACTGAGCCAACATGCGGCCCTGCGGATCGAAGACGCCGGCGGAAAGGTCGCCTGCCTCTCTTGTTGAGGTCGAGAAGGCGGATCGCACCAGCGTCGTTGCTTGCTCTTGCGCCACGGCGATCAAGCGATTCCACATTATGTCTCTCTGTAAATCTTTGAGTTTGCTTGAAGTTTCAAGGGCGTCTCGCCGTAACTCGGCGCTCTGTCTCCGGACACGAAGATGCCCATTCTCTGTTAGCCAAGCGTCGTAGTTAACTGGAATCACGGTGGTGGTTTGGTCCTCAACTATGAGGGCGGGGCCCTCAATCCGGACGCCCGGTAGATCGGTCCGCTCAATCACTGCCGCGGGAGTGACTGCACCTGTCGCAGCATCGCAAAGCGACACCGTTGCTAAACCCGAAACGACCTCATCCGGCCGTTGCCCGCGCTCAATTGCTCGGTCTTCCTGGAGTGAGGTGACTGTGACCACCCAACTGAGTGCTTCGACATCGAGGCCAGTTATTTCTCTTCCGTAGAGTCGACGGTACTCATCGACAAATGCCTCTTCGAACACTTTCTTCAAATGAGATGCGTCCGGTCTTGGCTCCTGAAAAATTTCGTCCAAATCTATATCTACTGTTATCTCGTGGCCTTGCCCTCGGTAGCGCATGAAGGCTTTAGCGCTTCGGGATAGTTGCGCCTCCTTCGCTGCTCGCCGAACAACCTGTTGGGCTTCATGCAACATTTCCTTGAGCATGGCCGAGAGTTCTTCTACCACAAGGTCTTCGAGTCGCATGTGCCGGGTGCGGACATTTTCGTGGGCCGCGGGGGCGTGAAGAAACCCAATCGCCGAGCCAACGCCGGCGCCACTAGGAATCAGAATGTCTTCAATCCCGAGCTTTTCGGCGACGCGAACAGCGTGTAGAGGGGCCGCACCTCCAAATGCGATGAGGGTGCCGTCAGTGATATCGCAGCCTTGTTCAATAGCGTGGACACGGCCAGCACTTGCCATGTTTTCGTCCACTACTTCAGCGATCCCCAGCGAAGCAGTATCTAGATCGAATCCGCTGTCTGTGACTAGAGCTCCGTCGATCGCGGCGAGAGCGGCTTCCTTCGTGAAGGTCAAATCACCGCCAGCGAATCGATCAGGCATGATGCGGCCCAAAGCGACATCAGCATCCGTAACGGTGGGAAGTGTTCCCCCTCTGCCGTAACAAGCAGGACCGGGCTCGCTTCCAGCGCTTACTGGGCCAACCGTTATTCGTCCCAGTTCGTCGAGTCGGGCAATCGACGAACCCCCCGCACCAATCTCGACCATCTCGATCACGGGGAGACGGAGCGGTATTCCGCTGCCTGCCAGAAAGCGATACTCGCGTCCGACTTCGAATTCTCTTGACGTCCGCGGATGCCCTTCATTGATGATGCACAGCTTCGCTGTCGTGCCACCCATGTCAAAACTTAAGGCTTTGTCAATCTGAAACGAACGGGCAAGTTCCGCTGAGAGAAGGGCACCGCCAGCAGGGCCGCTTTCGACGAGCCGGACAGGGAAACGCAGCGAGTCCTCGAGCGTTCCGAGTCCACCACCAGATTGCATTAGGAGCATCGGGCACCGCATTCCAATGGAACGACGCTGCGTTTCGAGATCTCGCAAATATTCGCTTACCATTGGTTGAATGTACGCGTTAGCGCAAGCGGTCGAAAAGCGTTCGTATTCTCGGATCTCTGGGCAAACCTCGCTCGAAAGTGTCACCGTGACTTCAGGCCAGAGGTTCTCAATAATTTCTCGGGTCCGAAGTTCGTGGTTTGGATCGACGTAACTGTGCAGAAAGCCAACAGCAACGCTCTCAACGCCACTGTTCTTTAAATCTAAAAGTTCTGAGGCCAGAGTGTCCTCATCCAACTCCATCAACACGACACCCGTCGCTGAAATTCGTTCCGGAATGCCTATGCGTCTGTGTCGGGGGACAAGGGGTTCTGGTCGGACCATTGCTAGGTCGTATTGTTCGAACCGGTTTTCGTGCGCCATTTCGATCGAGTCGCGCATGCCCGCCGTCGTAAGTAAGGCGGTTTTGGCGCCGCTCCGTTCGATCAACGCGTTGGTGGCGAGAGTTGTGCCGTGGACAAACACATCGACGTCACCTGGAGCGAGAGCAGCCTCTTGCAACACGTGTTCGACGCCGTCAAGTACTGCCACCGCTGGCTCTTGAGAGGTGGTTAGTAATTTTTTTGTTATCAAACGTCCGGCTGCCTCGAGAGCTATGTCGGTGAAAGTTCCACCTATGTCCACAGCGAGTCGCACGTCGGCCATTTACGTAGCCTAGGTCAGAAGGGGCTGATCACATATCGAGCGAATCGAGGTGGCGCGAGATAAGAATCTTTTGCACCTCTGACGTTCCTTCGTAGATCTGATACACCCGCACATCACGGTAAATCTTTTCCACTAGGTGGTCTTCTAAGAATCCAGCTCCGCCGTGGATTTGAATAGCCCGTGATGCAACACGTTCGGCCATTTCAGATGCGAACAACTTAGCCATCGAGGCCGCTGAAATAGAATCTAACCCCCCGTCGTGCAAGCTTGCGGCGTGAAGGTACATCTGACGGCCAACTTCGATCTCCGTGGCCATCTCTGCGAGCTGAAACGACACTGCCTGATGTTCAATAATCGGCTTACCAAATGTGAATCGCTCCTGGGCGTATTCTTTGGAGAGAAGTAAGGCTTGCCGCGCACCACCCACGGACTGGGCCGCCACACCGATTCGCCCGAGTGATAGCCCTCCCAACGCAATGGAAAGACCTCGCCCTTCTGTCCCCAGCAAGTCCGATGCTGGCACCCGCATTGATTCGAAACGAACCTGGCATGTGTCGTTGGTTCGGTGACCGAGTTTCCGTTCTTTGCGTAACACGGTATAGCCGGGGTTATCGGTGGGTGTAAGAAACACGCTGATTCCCGATTTCCCGGCCTCCGGGTCGGTTCTAGCCACAATCATCGCGACATCTGACGTTGACCCACCCGTGATGAGGGCCTTGTGGCCATCAATTACGAATTCGCCACCGTCGCGCACGGCACGCGTAGATATCGCAGCTGCGTCAGAACCAGTATGGGGTTCGGTGAGATGGATCGAACCGAGCCATTCTCCTGTGCAGAGCCGAGGCAGGAAGCGATTCCGCTGCTCAGAAGTCCCGTATGTTTCAATGGCAACCGCTACCGGCGAATTGTTAGCCGCCATCATGTTGCTGATGCCACCATCGACGGCGGCGATTTCCTCAATAGCAAGCGCATACGAGACGAAATCCAGTCCAGATCCGCCATAGGAGGCGTCAACAGTCATCCCCAGTAATCCAACCTGCCCCATGTGTCGGTACAAATCGCGTGAGGGACCGCCGGACGCTTCCCATTGACGGACGTGAGGTGCAATTTCGGCATGAGCAAAATCGCGGGCCAACCGGCGAATTGCTTCCTGCTCGGCATTCAAGATCATGACAAGACGTTAGGTGCTCAATAGCAACGGATGTCGTCCTTCGATACCGTCATAGACATGGCTACTGGTGATGAACGTCCCCCCGTTCCAACAGGACTAACCGGTACGGGGCTTCGAATAGCGGTCGTCCGTTCTTCCTGGAATTCGGAGATTGTCGATCGGTTAATGGAAGGTACGGAACGAGCGCTGCTCGCCCTTGATGCCAGCATCGCTGAGCGAATTTCGGTTCCGGGCTGTTTTGAAATTCCCATAGCATGCCGAGCGTTAGCGCTTTCCGGTGAAGTCGACACCATCATCGCAATTGGAACGGTAATTCGCGGTGAAACAACTCACTACGAGATCGTTTCTAACGCGGTAGCGACAGGTGTCCAAGCGGTCCAGCTGGAAACTGGGATTCCTGTTGCCTTTGGAGTGCTTAGTGTCGAATCGCGTGAGCAAGCATTAGCGCGTTCTGAAAGAGCGGGCGGCCACAACGTTGGTGAAGAAGCGGCCCTGGTTGCCGTGGAAATGGCACGGCTCACTGCCAAGTGGCGCTAGCCGCGTCGACGTCTCTGACTCTTTACAGCGCAATCTGGGTTTATGTCGCGCCGAAGAAGTCTCACGGAGCGAGGTACTTAATCGCTGATACGGTTTCCTCAGGACGTTCTGCGCTAGCAGTTCAAAGGGGACTCTATGCGGTATTTCTCTTGCGACTCACATGTAGTCGAAGCAGCTGAAATCTACGACGGACTTACCGACAAGTTTGGTGATCGGGCACCGTTCATAGAAAAAGATCATCAAGGAAAGCCTGGGACATGGCTAGTCCTGCCCAACGAGATGCGCGCAGTGCCTGTGGGGCGACTTGGAATCGCGGGCGCTCGGCTTGACGACCCCGCTACACACGAGCGCATTGCCATGGGTTATGACGGTTTCAACCCAGGAGTGATGAATCCCACAGCACGCCTGGACGAGCAGAAAACTGACGGCATCGTCGGCGAGGTGATGTATCCCAGTCTCAGTATGTTCACTTTCGCCGTAGCCGACGATGAAGTCCGCGATGTTGCCTTTCAGCAGCACAACGATTGGGTGCTCGACTACTGCTCTGTGGATCGGAACCGGCTTATTGGGATTGGCTGCCTGCCGTTACCTGATGTCGAGCGGGCGATAACTGAATTGGACCGTTCAGGTGACAAAGGCGTCAGGGGATTCGCCATCCCAACTCACGTCGACCCGAGGTTGCCTTACAGCGATTCGGCTTTTGACCCGTTCTGGGCACGTGCCCAAGAGTACGGCGTTCCATTAACGATGCACATTTTCACCGGTCAGACCCTTGACGGCGGCCTGCCCGAACACTGGGGTACCCCGGGCGGACATCTGAAGGGTTACACCCTTGCCCACACAACAGCCGTCAACACCATGATCGACCTCATTTGTGGCGGCGTAGTGGAACGCTTCCCAGATTTAAAGTTCGTTATTAGCGAATATGAAACTGGTTGGGTGGCGCACACGTTGCAGCGTCTCGACCATGCTGCATACCGGACACCTTGGGAAGTTTCCGACGAATTGACTATGAAACCTTCCGAATACTTCGATCGGAACTTCTGGGTGACGTTCGAGGACGACAAGGAGGGAATTGCAACCCGCCACGCCATCGGTGTCAGCAACCTTCTCTGGGGCAACGATTATCCCCATCACGACTCGATTTGGCCAAATTCACGGCCAATCCTTGATGACATTATGGACGGTCTTCCCGAAGAAGAGAAGGAAGCCATGGTGTGGGGAAACGTCGTCGATTTGTACGACATTGACCCAGCCACATTGCCGGTAGCTGTGTGAAATCAATCCAGTAGGTGAGCCAATATGGCCTCACCGATTCGCTGTCCGTCCTCCATAGGGCCAAAGTGAGTCAACCCCTCCATTTCGAGTAAATCTCCTTTTCCGAGGTGCGACGCGATCGGTTCCGCCATTGCCGGAGGCATTTCGTTCCCCACTCCCACTAATTCACCTCGTGCCACTACCGCCGGCACTGATATGGATCTCAATGCATTGAAATCTGTAGGTGTTCCGGAGCTGAAGATTTCCGCTTCGATGTCTCCCGAGCACGTCAATGACACTCCACCTCGAACCTCTCGCGTTCCCAGAGTCGCATAGCCCCAAACAGCAGCTTCTTCACATTGCGAATACGGCGGTTTACTGCGAAGGCGCGCTACGAATGATTCCAAGGATGGGAATTCGTTTCGCCTTCGCCTGGCTGCGATAACCAACGGATGATCCCCGTCCGGTCGCTCGGATCCTTCAGGAACCATCACGGGCTCAAATAGCCAGAGCTTTCGAAAGGTACCGGGATTTTCGAGTTCAGCGCGAACAAGAGTTGCCCCACCTAGCGAGTGGCCGACCGCGTCGATCGGTCCATGGTTGATGACGGCTACAGCCTGCAGAACCTCGGCCACTAAATGAGAGCGGTCCACGTCAAGGGGGTGAGAGGCGATCCGAGATGCACCGTGCCCACGAAAATCCAGGCCAAAACAGTGGCGGTGTCGTTGCAGTACTGGGAGGGCCGTCGTCCACATAGCCGCGTTGAGCCCGTTTCCATGTGTCAGCAGGAGAGCAGGGCCTTCGCCTCCAAAGTCATGGAGGACCCCATGTTCGCCGTCGTCGCCGTTAAGTAGGTGCATCGACGACGAGAATAGCGATGCGCGACAATATCGGCATGGCTAGCTTCGAATATGACCAGACTGAAATTCACTATGACGAATACGGCAGTGGGTTTCCGGTGTTGTTGATCGCACCGGGCGGAATGAAATCCGATGCCTCTTTTTGGGAATCTACCCCGTGGAACCCAATTCCCCAGTTGAGCGGCGAGTTTCGGGTAATCGCTATGGATCAACGCAATGCGGGACGTTCTAGGGGACCAATCAAGGCAACTGACAGTTGGGAAACCTACACGCGAGACCAGTTAGCGCTTCTCGATCACCTAGATGTGGAACAGTTTCACGCGGTCGGAATGTGTATCGGTGGCCCGTATGTCATGGGCCTGATCGAAGCGGCCCCAGAACGGGTGGCTGCTGGCGTGCTCTTCCAAACTATTGGCCTCAGCAATAACCGTGAAGCGTTCTACGACATGTTCGATTCCTGGGCGCAACCACTCGCAAGCGAGCGCCCCGATGTACCCAATGACGTGTGGGCTCAGTTTCGAAGCAATATGTATGACTCGGACAAGTTTCTGTTCAACGTCGACGAAGCATTTGTGGAGTCGGTGAGGACACCCCTGCTGGTGTTCGAAGGTGATGATCTTTATCACCCTTCAGTTAGCTCGTTAAGGGTCGCCGAGTTGGCCAAAAACTCAACCCTGATACGGGATTGGAAATCAGGCGCCGCATTGAATTCTGCAAAGAATCGTTTTTATCAGTTCTTGGTGAACGAGGACGCCAGTAAGACCTAGGGCGGGGTAGCGTCCAATAATGAATGATTTACAAGGGAAAGTGGCGGTTGTCACGGGAGCGAGCCGCGGCATAGGCGAGGCAAGTGCTCGGGCCTTGGATTCCATCGGCGCTCAGGTGGTTCTCACTGGACGCACTGTCGAAGATTTAGAACGAGTAGCTGAAGAGTTGAGCAACAGCCCTGTGATCATCCCAGCAGATTTGGCGCAAGCGGGCGCTGGCACCGAGTTGGCGGACAGAATTCTTAATGAGGTAGAAGGAGTTGACGTTCTCGTAAACAACGCTGGAATCCCCATGCGAAGACTGCCCGAGAAATTGACCGAAGCTGAAATAGATCTGGTCTTCGCAATAAATGTCCGGTCTCTCTTAACTTTGTCGATTGCTCTCGCCGATTCAATGAAAGCCCGAGGAGGTGGTTCCATCATCAACGTCAGCTCAGTTGCGAGTGTGCGGGGCCCTGGGGCTCGTGTGGCTTACGCAGGCACCAAAGGCGCTGTGGACGCTATGACGCGGGCGCTGGCCTCAGATTGGGGCCCAGACGGCATCAGGGTTAACTCCATTGCCCCAGGTCTGATAGCGACAGCTATTTGGGAGGAAAGTAGGAACACGATTCCCGGGCTTATCGAGGAGATGGAAGGCCAGATCGCTTTAAAGCGATGGGGTTTTGGGGACGATATAGCCGACGTCGTGGCATTTTTCGCTTCAGACGCTTCAAAGTACGTGACCGGAGAGACCCTGGTGGTTGACGGCGGCCTTGCTCGAGTTTCAGCGTCGGCGAGCCCACAGGTGCTCCCGGAGTTAATCGAGTGACCGAGCACCTTGACTATGCGTTGTTCGATCAGCTCGAAAACGACGGATCTACGCCAATCAGTGACGCTTACCGGTATCACTTGTCATTGGCGGAACGAGCTGATGAGGCCGGCTTCACCCATTGGTTCAAATCAGAACATCACCATGTTCCACTAGATATTGCTCCCAGCATCAATGTGTTCCTGAGTGCAGTAATTCAACGAACCGAACAAATTCGGGTTGCGTCGTTGGTGCATTTGCTGCCGTTCTACGAACCAATGCGACTTTATGAAGAATTATGCATGCTTGACCATTTGAGCGAAGGGCGTCTCGACATCGGTTTCGGGAAAGGAATAAGCCCCGCTGAACAATTGTTATGGGGTGTGCCAACCGAAGAATCCGCGGCACGAAGCGATGAAATCTTGGATTACGTGCTGTCTGCGATGCGATGCGTTGCTGAGAAGGGTCTCGGCAGCCTGTTCAGCTATGACGGCACATATTATTCGGCGACTGACCGCCCTCTAGAAATCGGCCCATACCAAGAACCTCATCCACCTCTATGGCGTCCCGGAGCGTTGAGTACTGCGGCTCAACTGGGTGCTAGCACGATTCTTCCTGGACCAATTTCAGTGATTCCCCAACAGGTAGACGCTTACCAAAACCAAGCTAGGGGCCGAGGTGCGGGTGGCCACGCCCCTTTGCTTTCGACGCTGCGCCGGGTGGTCGTCGCCCCGACCAACGAAGAGGCGGTCGCTATTGGGGAGAGAGCGTGGGCTCGATTTGATAAGAATCTCACGAAGCTAATGTTGAAATACGACTTGTGGCCTCCGGTGTTGGTTCCAAGTTTCCTCGGAGACGTAGGAAAGGCACATGCAACTGAATCCTTAATTGTTGGCTCTCCAAGCCAAGTGTGCGATTACTTCGAACAGTTTCGCAAGGAGTCCGGGATACAACACGTGACTATTTGTCCGGCTTGGGGAGACATCTCAGGTCACGAGGCATTGCGAACAATGGAACTATTTGTTGAGCACGTAGCCGGAAATTAGCCCGTTAACTCCAGGGGCGAAAAATCGAGTCGCTCAGGACCGTTCTCGGTGATGAGGACCTGAATTTCGAGCTTTACGCCCTCACCTCCGTCTCGCCTCCCAACAAATGACTCGACCGTCAACACCATTCCTGCCTCTAGGGTCCCGTCGTAACCGAAGTCATTCCAAGACGCAGGCATAACGATGTCTGGAAATTCATCGCACTGGCCAACACCGTGAAAAAGACATGAATAGTGCCGGTAGGTATCGGGATCGGGGAGCATTGCGTGATGCGTCAAATCCCCAAAAGATTGACCCGGCACTAATAAGTCGAAGTTAGCGGCAAGCACGTCACTGGCTATCGCATGAAGATTCACTTGTTCGGGGCTTGGTCGCTTGTCGCCCACAAGAAGGGTGCGCGAGACATCGCACATCATTCCGTAGGCGCCGACTAGATCAGTATCGTAGGCGAGCAACTCACCTTGTTCGATGGATCGACTACTGGCCTCCTGCATCCATGGGTTAGTCCTAGGCCCCGATGCCAGCAGTTGTGTTTCAATCCACTCGCCGGCCCGCCGAATATTCCCAGCGTGAAGCACCGACCAGACCTCGCGTTCAGTCATTCCAGGACGCACGGCCTGTTTCAACTCCTCCATACTCATTTCGCACGCGTGAATCGCGCAACGCATTGCCTTGATTTCGTCGGTTCCTTTGATGCGACGTGCCTCCTCCATCACCTCGTAACCGAAGCCCACCTCAATCCCTAACCGAGCGAGAAGTTGGTGACCCGGTCCATGAAGCACGTCGACGGCGAGGCGAGAATTCCCCCGTTGGTGTTGACGAACGACGGAAGCGATTTCGTCGGCCCACCTGCCGGCGATCTCTTGATACCTCGATCCAGAAAGAAAGTAGCTGACGGCGACGGCTGGCCTTACTTCGTCAATAACGTGGCTGTGACCATTCAAGAATTCGGTGTTTGTGTAATCCCACACTATTACGTGGCCGTCGGCTGAGACGTAGGCGTATCTGGCGCCGTTGTGCATCACCCACAACTGCATATTGGTGGTGTCGGTGGCATATCTGACGTTAAGCGGGTCGAATAAGAGGATCCCCCCATAGTCGAATTCTTGGAGTTTTGCTACGAGCCTGTCGAGACGGTACTGACGCATTACCGGGAGGTCGGGAAGGGACAATCCGGCGTCCTCCCATTCAGACAGACACGGCTCGCCGGGACCGATGTTGAGATGGTGACCCTCGTTCGCGGCTCTGATGAACTCCGGCGTGCCATCACCTATTCGTTGAACCTCTTGAGAGCCCGCATGTCGCTCTAGCGCGCTTCGTAAATTAGAGGCAATTCTCTTCGACATCTCAACTCCTCATGCGATCGCCCGACGGATCCAACAGTGGTTCTGTGAGCACGGCGGCATCTCGCATCACTCCGAGTGTCTCGATCCGCCAGCCATCGGAGAGTGAAGCGAGTTCGGCAGGGACATAGCCCAGCGCTACGGATTGACGGGAATGGTGGGCGTAGCCTCCTGACGTCACCCAGCCAACGACGTCATCGTTATGCCAAATTGGCTCGTCGCCCATCACATCAGCAGCATCGGGGCCCTCGGGAACGTCGATCACCCAGCTACGCAAAGCCTTCCTGGATTCGCGCTCGTTAACAGTTGCCAATGCGTTTGCACCGATGAACTCACGGTTCGGGTCAATAAAGCGGTCAAGTCCTGCTTCGTAGGGGTCATAGATGGGGCGATACTCACGAGCCCATGAACCGAAACTCTTCTCGAGCCGGAGGCTGTTTAACGCAGCCGCTCCAAAGGGCTGAATTCCCAAATCGCGGCCTTCGTTGAGCAGCAAGTCCAGCAAATATCGTTGGTAGGTGGAGGGCACCCAGAATTCATAGCCGAGGTCACCCGTAAAGGTGAGCCGCCCGGTAATAGTGGGAGCGAACCCGACTTCCAGGCGTCGAAATCCCATGAACCGAAACGCATCGTTCGAAACATCTCCAGTCACACAACGCTGAAGTAATTCTCGGCTGCCGGGTCCGGCTATTGATAAGCCTGCTAACTCGTATCCGCATGTTCGATACCAAGTTGGTTCGCCCGTCCATTGGGCAAGAATTTTGTCGAAATAGCGTTCGTAATATCGTTCAGCGACACCCGACCCAAAAACAAAAAACCGTTCTAGGTCATCGACGTTGGACGTGGCTCCACCTACGACTGTCGCAAGAGGCCCTCCAGGCTCACCATAGGCAGGGGTGAGGCAACCGACGGTCAGATCTCCTATTAGCCCACCCTTGGAATTGACCATTGGAGTTAAAGACAGTCCTCCCTGTCGAGGGATACGTCCGGTGAGAATCCACGCCAAAAATTCGCGAGCACCTGACCCTCCGAACTCAAACTTTGAAAAGCCCGATGTGTCGGTGACGCCGACCCCATTGCGAACGCCGAAGCTCTCACGCGCAACTTGGTCCCATGAATTTGACCGATACCAAGTCAATTCCTCAACAGGTGGCTTCCCCGTAGCTTGAAACCATTGCGGCGTTTCGAGCCCAAATGAGTTTCCCCAAACAGCGTTGTGGTCGTTCCACCGGTCATGTGCAGCTGTGGTTTGAAGAGGTCGCGCGGCAGGCAGGAACTCGTTCGGGTACGTGATACGGAATCGGCGACCATAATTCTCCTTGACCTTCGCCATTGTGAATGAAGACGTAGCGAAGTCGCCGTATCGACTCACATCCATGCCCCAAATGTCGAAACCGGGGTCGTCGTCGGTCATCCAATTCGCGAGGGCTAGCCCCACTCCGCCTCCCTGCGACAACCCGGCCATGACAGCGCACGCACACCAGTAACCCGGAAGTCCGCGGACAGGCCCAAGTAATGGGTTCCCGTCCGGCGAAAACGTGAACGGGCCGTTGATTACCTGGCGTAGCCCAGCTTCAGCGAATATTGGAAAATGGGCGAAACCGACCTCAAGGTTTTTTGCTATGTGGTCAAGGTCTGGGGTCAGGAGTTCCATGCCGAACTCCCAGGGAGTCTCCTGAGGTGACCACGGTCGGCCATCATGTTCGTAGGTGCCGAGGAGCAGACCCCCACCCTCTTGTCGCATGTAAATCTCACCTCCAAAATCGATGCTGTGAAGAAACTGGTGACCGGTTGCTTCGTTGTACGCGGCGACTTCGGGGAGGTCTTCGGTAAGAATGTAAGTGTGTTCCATGGCCAGCACGGGTAGTTCTATTCCTACCATTCGGCCTACTTCGCGAGCCCACAGCCCTCCCGCATTCACGACGTGTTGACACGAGATTGTTCCCAGGTCTTGGCCGGTGCTCGTCTGAATAGTGTGAACCTGCCAAGTACTGTCGGATTTTCGATCAAGCGCTTTAACCCAGGTATTGCGATGTACCTGCGCCCCGTTGGTTCGGGCCGCTTTAGCGAAGGCATGAGTCACTCCAGATGGGTCGACGTGGCCCTCGTGCGCGTCGTACATTGCTCCAACGAAATACTTCTCATCAAAAATGGGAAGCAGTTCCTTGGCCTCCGCTACGGAGAGAAGTTCGGTCTCCATACCCAAATAGCGTCCCCGGGCATGGGCGTTACGGAGCCAATCCATTCGCTGCTCGTTGTCCGCAAGCATGATCCCGCCGGTGATCGTGATTCCGCAGTTCTGGCCTGACTCTTGTTCAATTTCCTTGTACAGCTCGATGGTGTACTGCTGGAGCTTCGCTACGTTGGGGTCGCCGTTGAGTGTGTGCATTCCGCCCGCCGAGTGCCACGTCGATCCGGCGGTGAGTTCTGTTCGTTCAAGCAAGACAACATCGGTCCATCCGGCTTTTGTCAAGTGGTACAGCACACTGGCTCCAACAACACCTCCGCCTATCACTACCACTTGTGTTTCTCGAGGAAGATCTCCCATAGAACTCATATTCCCTTGACTAGAAGTCGGTTTCAACCCCACCCTCCTGAACTCGGCGGGCAACGAACTCGTCAAGCTCAACCCGTCGATCTTCTAGCATCGGAGGTTCCTCGTGCGCAGCGATGATCTCGTGAGCCAAACGTTCAGCGCGTTGATGTGCTTCCAGGCGACCGCTCTCGTCCCAGCTTTCATAATTACGCCAAGCCGAAACCATGGGCTGAAAGTGTTCGGAGGCGTAACGTTCCTGTGTGTGAGTTGACCCGAAGAAGTGCCCGGCTGGTCCCACTTCAGCGATCGCTTCGACCGCCAAAGATGCATCGTCAACTGTGATTGGGCGAAGCATCTCGGTGACCATGTTTAAGAGATCGGCGTCGATTACGAACTTTTCGTATGAGGTCAACAATCCTCCCTCCAGCCAGCCCGCTCCGTGGAGAAGTAGGTTGACCCCACCCATCACTGCGCCCCAGATTGCGATCACACTTTCGTATGCGGACTGGGCGTCAACGCTATTGGAGGCGTTAACGTTGGAAGACCGGTAGGGGAGCCGGTAGCGGCGGGCCAGTTGGCCGCCAAGAAGGCATGCTTTCCAATATTCAGGGGTTCCGAAGGCTGGGCTTCCTGACCTCATGTCGACGTTGGAGGTGAACCCGCCGTAGGCGACCGGCGAACCTGGGCGGACAACCTGGGTGTAAGCGATTCCAGCTAAAGCCTCCGCGTTTTGTAGTACCACGGCGCCTGCAATGGTGACCGGGGCCATGGCTCCGGCCAAGGTAAAGGGGGTGATAATGATCAGTTGGTTACGCGCCGACATCTCTTGGATGCCATGGAGCATCACGGTGTCATAGCGCAACGGTGTGCTGGCGTTGATGACTGAGTAAATAGAAGTTTCTTTGTCAAGTGTGTCAGTGTCGACACCTCGAACAATTCGGACCATCTCAATAGCATCCAGGTTGCGCTGACGCCCAAGGCTGTAAACGAATGGTGTCTTGTCTGACAGTGTCAACATGTCATGTGTTGCTTCTAGATGTCTGATGGAGGGATGTATGTCCATTGGCTCGACCGGGTATCCGGCGACAGTGTGAATGGCATTCAACACTTGACCCATCTTGATCAAATTTCGGTAGTCGATACGGTTGCCGTCGCGCCTACCTTGACCCAAGCCAGTCACAAATGGAGGGCTGGCAACCGAGGTGTAGATGATGTGGGCTCCACCAAATTTGAGGTCTCGGTGCGGTTCCCGCCCGTGAAGAATGAACTCAGTTGGCGCGGTAGCGACGAGACTCTCAACTAGTTCTGGGTCAAATCTGACGCGCTCGCCCGTGACCTGCGCTCCAGCTGCGGCGAGCTGAGAACGCGCAGTTTCGTCAAGGAAGTCGATACCTGTTTCACGGAGAACTCGAAGTGAAGCGTGATGGATAGCTTCGAGTTCATCGTCAGATACTGCCCGGAGGGGATCGAACCGCATCCGAGGTTGTTCCCACGGGGGTTGTTCCGACACCAGGTCGCGGGTCTTGGGTCTCTTGGACCGTGTGCCGCGTTTAGCCATGGACCCGCACGAGCGTTTTGTCCCTAGCGGGAGACGATGATATTCGCATATCAGGTATTTCAGATCAGTGAGACCGTGCGGTCAATGAATGCAGCGAAATACTTTCAGAGAAGCTGGTTTACCAGGTGACGAACGCGTAGAGGGCGGGGCTTTAGCCCCGCCCTCTACAAACACTATTTGTCGGTCCCTTGTGGGGGCCGACGGAAACTAGCTAATCAACCGGCTGAACGAGCAGCTTCTAGCCAGGGATCAACCTTGTCGCGGTTGTTGGCGATCCACTCAGCGGCGAGATCTTTTGGATCGGCGCCTGCTGATTGGGCAACGTTCGCTACCGAGACGTCCATCACAGAAAGCTTGATCTGCTTGAACAGCTCTTCAGCCGCCGGGTTGGCAGCAAGGAAGTCGTTGTTTGCAGCAGCTTGAATGTCGGCTGCCGCCCAACCAATTGGGCAGAGCCCGTCAGCGGATCTAGCAGGACACATGTCCTCGCCAATAGCGGCTGTGCCTGGACGTTGGTCCCAACCTTCGCCGCCGTCCTGATTGTTCGGGTTGGAGTCATCGAGGATGTATTCCAGTCCGATCCAGTAGGCATTGTCGCCTGGGCGGATGGTGGTGATGTAAGCCGATGGTGTCCACGTGTAGGCGACGACTGGTAGGCCTTCGTTGACCATGTCAGTTGCCTGAGCCCACATTGGGTCGTAACCGGCCTTTACCTGAACGATGTTCTTGTAACCCGCGCCAACGATCATCGAGTTGATGATGTTGTCGCAGGTCCAGTCCTCTGG
>CETJ01029015.1_pt1 | contig 15170 bp, 16 predicted proteins | sample 531341 | NCBI WGS metagenome assembly CETJ01 (sample SAMEA2622677, study PRJEB7988) | marine metagenome | isolation source: saline water (ENVO:00002010), including | reverse complement strand
TAACTCACGTCCGACCCGACTGCCTCCACAACCCCAGCGGACTCGTGTCCAAGCACGACCGGAGTCATGTACGGGTAGCTGCCCTCCATAAAGTGAAGATCGCTATGACACAGGCCAGCCGCTGCGGTTCGAATAAGAACTTCGCGCGGTCCGGGTTTGTCGATCCCGACTTCAGTTACCTCAAGATCACCTGGAATTTCGTTAAGAACTGCTGCCTTCACACTAAAACCCTTTCGATCCCGAGGCTCATTTCGTTATGTGGCCTCGACCTCACTGAGACACGAGGCTAGCCCGAGTGCTCTCAATGAGCGAAACCGATGCGCGATCTCGCCCGCCTAGGAGGTGCCGATGGACAACAAGTTATCTACTGGACGATACAACTCTTCCAGATGGCCGATCTCCTGAGGTGAAAGCTCGATGCTGCAAGCTTCGACGAGTTGATGTAGCTGTTCAACACGTGACACTCCCACGACGGGAGAGGTGACTCCTGGCTTAGACAGCAGCCACGCAATCGCTATCTGTGCCGGCTTACAGTCGCGTTTTTGGGCAAGCGATATGACGCGATCAGCAATATCAAAATCCATTTCGCCGCGGTAAAGCGACTCGGTTCGCGAACGGTCTTGACCCTTTGAACGGACTGTGGTCCCACCGTCGAGACTGCCCCGATATGCGCCTGCCAAAATGCCGCGCGCCAGCGGAGACCAGGGCTGTAGAGCAACTCCAGTGCTGACGCAATAAGGATTCATTTCCCTCTCTTCCTCCCGGTAAATGAGGTTGTAGTGGTTCTGCATGCTGACGAATTCGGTCCACCCATTGATGCGAGCGGTCAACTGTAATTCGGCGAATTGCCAAGCAAACATCGAAGAAGCACCGATATGAAGAGCCTTACCCGCTTTGACGACGTCGTTCAATGCTTCGAGTGTTTCTTCAATAGGTGTGGAGGCTGCCCCTCTGATGCCGTGGGGGTGGCGATGAATAATGAGTTGGTCTACGTAGTCAAGTCCTAGGCGCCGAAGCGAGTTGTCGACGCCCTCCATGATGTGCTTTCGAGAAAGTCCTCCTTGGTTGACGCCGCGACCCATACGCATTGCGACCTTGGTATTAACTACGTACTCCTCGCGTGGCAGCAGTTCACGTAAAAGCTGTCCCACCACCTCCTCACAAGCTCCGACTCCGTAAATATCTGCGGTGTCGAAGTAAAAAAGTCCTGATTCGATAGCGGCCTCAAAAATTGGACGGGCGTCGTCGACTCCCAATGTCCAATCGCCCTGGTGACCTCTGCCTGGTTCGCCAAAATTCATCGTGCCGAGGCATAACCGAGGTACGTTCAGCCCTGTTTTTGCCCCGAGGGTGGTGGTGTCAAGCATGGCCAGTCCTTTACTGGAGATCGATCGTCGAGTCAGATCAATCTGAACGGGTGTCGCTGATATGCAGTGGCCACTATTCTACGGCAACTGTGATCTAAGGCCGGAGGCTGATCTGTTGACTGAATCAGTGCTGTATGAAGAACGTGACGGTGTTGCGATCATCACGATTAACCGACCGGAGCGGTTGAATACCCTGACCGTCGACGTTATTCGAGGAGTAGCGGACGGCGTTGAACAGGCCGCTTATACATCTGACGTCGCGGCAATCATCTTGAGAGGAGAGGGAGGCAATATCTCCGCTGGGTATGACCTTCGCGAATTTCTAGACGATTCTGGCCCCGAACAAGGAGAAATTTGGGACCCTGTAGGGGACTACCAATCAATGGCGGCAAATGTGCGCCAGTTCATGAAGATCTGGGAGTGCCCTAAACCGGTCATCGGCGAAATTTCCGGTTGGGCTCTTGGAGGCGCTACCGACCTAATACTTTGCGCCGACCTTCTGTTCATGGCCACTAATGCACAGATTGGTTACGCCCCCAGCCGAATATATGGAACTCCGACCACGATGATGTGGGTGCATCGAATTGGCCTGGAACACGCGAAACAATTTTTACTCACGGGACGGCCGATCGATGCCGAAACTGCATTCCGTATCGGCTTAGTTTCATATGTCTGCGACCCAGATGAGCTATGCGAGGCCGCAGAATCCGAAGCGCGTCGCTTTACTAACATCCCAGCTAATCAACTTGCTCTCAACAAGCTGTTGATTAACCAGGCCTTTGAGAACATGGGGCTTCGCACGTCGCAGATGCTGGGTACGTTTTTTGATGGCATCGCGCGCCACACTCCTGAAGCCCAAGCATGGGCAGCACAAATTAGCGAAGGAAGCCTCCGCGACGCCGTTGCCGATCGGGACGGCCCCTGGCAGGATTACGGGCAGACTCCCGAGAATAAAAAATGAGTTCTCTGCGACGCAGCTTCATTCGGTGGGCAAGGTCACCTGAACAATCGGCGGTAATGGCTCTTCACCGCTTGCGACCGAATCCACAATTTGTTTCCATGTCATGAGCCAAACTTCCCAGAGTGGCCCGATTCGCCATTCATCTATTGGGATAGCGGTCACATTTACGCCAAAACGCCGCCAAGCGTCTGTGCGAACGATGTCAGTTCTCGTTGGGCGACTCCCGTAACGGTCAGGAACTTCAAACTGAAACAGGGGTTCAATGAAGGCATCAACGAGTCGGCCCGCATTTCTTCTGTTCGGAGTGTTGTTAACTACGCCCGCGTAGTTGACAATCTTTACGCAGCCACTATCAATAACTGCGACGTCCACGTCGTCGGGAAGTTCCGGAAGAAATCGCACACTAACGGCGGGCATCCCCGAAGAGCCCCAAGTCAACGAACGCGTGTCAGTATTCGCCAAGCCCGCTGAAGGCTGGAAACGACTAAACCAAGCCTCTTCCCAACTAGGAGCGATTTCTACTCCCCACCGAAGCATCTCATCGACGAACTTTGGCCAAGGAGTGACACCTTCAACGTTTTCTGGATGCAGGCGCTCAATTGCCACCAAAAAGTAAAGACCCAGCCGGCTCGAAAGCGGATCAGGAATGACTGCTTGTTCCGCATGTCGAGGATCGATGAGATCGTCAATCTTTTCCGGTGCCTGTAACGGAATTTCTCCCGGCTTAGGTAATTGATCAATGCGCCGCGGAGCACTGTCATACCGGGATTTCGACCGGTTCAAGCAGGCCGCTAACTGACTTACCGGAGTCAGCATGCCATCTTGCAACAACAACGAAGGATCGAGTTTCGCTAGCGCGATCGGTCGGTACGGCTCGACCAGTCTTTTCTCGGTCACCCGCCGCCGCTCGAGACTATCGATGCCTAGAACGACGTCTGCAATCGGATTCGCGACGGTCCTTTCGAGTAGATCAACCATCGTGGTGGTGTTTTTTTCCACGAATACGAGCACTTCGATTCCTGTGCGATCTGTGAAGTCGTCAATTGCCTCCTGCGGTAAGTGAAATTCTTCGTGCGTCAACAGCCGGACGGTGTCCATGGGCTGTGTAGCGGTGGCACACCCGAGACCGAAAAAGATGACCACAACGGCCACGCACATAGTCCTGCCAGAGCGAAGAGATGCCTTATCCATCGCGAGAAGTGACCACTACCAAAAGGATGCCCTGTTGCACTGTGATTACTGGTCTTCCCACCACTTCGTTACTGAGTCCCAGACTGCTGAATGAAGAAATTTCGTCACTCGCAGCAAGATCCCAACGTAAACCGCTTGTGGACACTCTCGTGTCGCCGCCTAAAGCAAGGAGAGTCAACCAAGAGCCCGATACAACGTCTAAATCGAACGGCTTGCCCGGTTTCAAAGCCATAGCGCGGCTAGCTCCGCAGTGAGTGACTATCCGTTGATCAATATTCTCAGTGTTAGCAATGAGCATTAATCCGACAACTAGATGATCGAGTCTTCCTTCACCTCCAGTAAGAACGTCGACGCTCGTTGCTCCCGTGTTCCAAGCGAATCTCAACGCGAGAGCCAGATCGCTCACATCTTTGTCCTGGGGGTGACGCTCGATTATCAATCCAGGGTCAGTTAGTAGCGGCTCGTCCGAGGCGAGGGAATCAAAATCCCCGACGACAACATCTACCGATAATCCCAGAGCCCGAGCGTGCTGGTAGCCAATGTCCGCAGCGATTACCAAGGTTGGCAGCGGGTCAGAGGGCAGCGACGGTACCTGAGGGCCCCCGTCGATCACCCAAGTTCGAGTCGGATCTAGAGAAGTAGCGTCGGTTGGTGACGAAGACACAGACCCATGATTGCCTACAAACAGGTACAAATGGCAACGGCTATCGCTTGACCGACGCTTTCTGAGCCTCAACGCCGGGTACCTTCGAGGAATGGTGCGCCCCTTCCGACGCCTTCTGCGTCTCCCTGTCCTCGTTGCGATGGCCATTACGTGCGCCGTCTTATTAACGAGCGTTGGCATGGCAATTGCACCGCATAGCAAAGAAGCTTTGTTTGCCGTGGAGCGAGAACGAACTGACGTGGTATTAAATCTTTCTCCTGGAGCTCAGCGAACGGAGGTCTACGGCGCCGACGGTAACGAAATAGGAATCTTGCGGTACGACATCGATCGTGAGCTAGTGAAGATAGACCAAATCCCAGAAGATGTTCTCGCCACATTATTAGCGGTCGAAGACAACAAATTCTGGTTACACAACGGGGTGGACATTCGCGCTATCAGTCGGGCAATGATTCAAAACGTCACGAGTGGTGGAATCACCCAAGGTGGTTCGACCATCACCCAACAAATTGTGAAATTACGCATCGTCGGGAATGAAAGCTCGTTTAATCGAAAAATTCGTGAAGCTGTGCTTGCTGCACGGCTAGAGGAGGAGTTCACTAAGCAAGAAATACTTGAGTTCTACCTCAACGAAATATATTTCGGAAACGGTGCCTACGGCCTTCAGGCTGCAGCGGAAACCTATTTCGGGAAGGACGTTGAAGAGCTCGACGTCGGTGACGGGGCGTTCCTAGGTGGTCTCATTAGAAGCCCCGGCATATATGACGGCTTCGCCGACACGGAAATTGTCGGTAAACGTCGGAGCATGTCGCTCCAAAGCGCAGAAGACGCCGGCATTATTGATGCTGATGAACGCAAGCGGTTTGAGCAACGTGGGCTCCCTGATCGAAACAGAAGCCCACAACGAACGGACGCCACTCTCCGACGGGATTATTTCCTGGACGAGGTAACCGAAGCGCTACTCGGGCACCCAGCCTTAGGAGAGACGTACCAAGAAAGATTCGCAAAAGTGTACAACGGCGGTCTTCGAGTTTGGACCACGTTCGATGCCAGTCTGCAGCGACATATGGAAGAAGCTGTGCGAGAGGTGCTACCGGAAGGCACGGACGACTTTGAGGTTGCGATGGCGTCGGTGGATCCGTCGACCGGCGCGGTGCGGGCGTTCATTGGCGGCCCCGAGTTCGCTGAGTTCCAATTCAACCTTGTTACTCAAGGAAGACGACAGCCTGGCTCGTCTTTCAAGACCTACGTTCTCGCGGCAGCGGTCGAAAAAGCTGGGTTATTTCCGTTTGACACAATTAGCGGGCAAGGACCCTGCACGTTTCCTAATCCGCCCAACGTGGACTACGAGGTCCGTAATTTTAACGACAGTGACGGAGTAGTCGGCACCGTTCAATTCGCTGTGTTGAAAAGTTCTAACTGCGCGTTCGTTCGTCTGGGACTCCGAACTGGTCTAGAAAACGTCGTGGAAGTAGCAAACAGGCTCATAGGTCGCGACGCTGAAAACTCGTTCCGTCCATACCTTTCCATGTCGTTAGGGGCGCAAGAAGTCACGCCCCTTGAACAAGCTGTGGCGTATGCCGCTATAGCCAATGGTGGCCTCCGAATGGAGCCCTACTACATAAGTAAGATTGAAGACGCATCGGGATCAGTCCTTTATCACCACGTACCCAGAGGACGCCGAGCGATCAAGGAGACTACCGCTGCATGGGTCAGCGAAGCCCTTGAACAGAACGTTATTGCTGGGACCGGGCGCCGAGCCCGTCTCGAGAATGGCCACCCTTCTGCAGGTAAAACTGGCACCGCTCAAGATTTCAGCGATGCTTGGTACGTAGGTTTCACTCCCCAGTTGAGTACTTCAGTGTGGATGGGACATCCTGAAGAAAAGGTGCCAATGACGGATATTCAGGGGCGGGATGGGACAGGTGGCTGGATTCCTGCACGTATTTGGGCGGCGTACATGACGCGCGTTTTGCAGGGACAAGAAATTTTGTCTTTAGCTCAACCGCCTCCACCTCAACGAAACTCTCAGCTTTTGTACCTGTCGGACGAAATGTGCATCGTCGATATTCAGCTAGATCGAGAACGAGGAGTAATGCCATTTGACTTGCCGTGTTCGATGGTCGAGGTGGACCTCAACGTCGGCGGCTTCGTTGCGCACCCAGAGGCGAACTGTCGAATGACTGAACTGTCGTCCGCCGGCGTTCACAGAGACGAATACCTAAATTGTGGGCTCGTACCTAGCCGGAACCCAGTGACTACCACTACGGTGCCTTTGGAAGAAAAAGAGGATGGGACTTGATGGCCGCCGTGCGTGCTAGAACCGGAGGACCTTGAGAGTCAAGATTTCACGTCGTCGAGGAGGCAGCATTGAGCGAGCTTGAGGTGTTAGTGGAACTTCAGGAGCTAGACACCCGACTCGCGCAGCTTTCCCATCGCTCTGAGACGCTCCCAGAGCACCGTCAAATAGTGGAGCTTCGAGCCGAAGACGCAAGGCTAGGAGAACAACTCGCCAAGATAACGAGCGAGACGGAGGTGCTTAGGCAAGCCCAAAGGGATCGGGAAGCGGAAGTTCAAGGTCTAGAAGACAAAATCGCGAAATCCACTAGCGCCCTTTACGGAGGCGAAATGACTTCGCCGAAAGAGGCAACTGCCCTCCAGAATGAAATTGACTCCATTTTGCGCCGCCAAGCAGTTGTAGAAGATCAAATCATTGAGCTAATGGAACAAATTGAGCCCTTCGCACTCGAGGAAGCTGAAATTGAAGGGAAACGCACCGTTGGCGGCGAGACGCTTCGTGACGTCGACCAGCTGTTGGCTGCTACTCAAACCGAAATCGAAGCCGAACGGCGAGCGGTAAACAAAGAGAGAGCAGAAGTCGAAGAACGCGGTGGAGTTGACTTGGTAGCGCTCTACGACCGGAACCGCAACCGGATGGGCGACCATACAGCCGTAGGTCGGCTTGTTGGGACATCATGCGGAGCCTGCTTCTTGGGGATCTCAGCTGTTGAAATTGATCGGATCCGGAGGTTGCCGAGTAATGAACCTTCGGAATGCCCAGAGTGCGGCGCACTTCTCATTCGGTAACGGTCGCTCTGATGTTGTTGTGGTTTGTGGGCACAGGGCTCGTAGCGATGTGGTTCACCTTCCGAGATCCCGCCATAGATCATCGTCTCGTCATACTGGGGACCCTGCTGCCTGATTTGATCGACGGATTGTCAGGGAGCCCTTGGGTACTACACACGCTTTCAGCTCCAATTGTGTTGATGGTGATGGTTATGGCTCTCACCATCGGACGTCGTCACCAACGTCGACTGGTTCTCGCCCTCCCGATAGGCATGTTCTGGCATCTGGTGTTCGACGGCGCATGGATGAACACCCAACTGTTCTGGTGGCCGATTACCGGCCTGTCTTTCGTAGATGCCGAGATACCTGTGAGTGATCGTGCGGTTACTCTTCTTCTCCTATTGGAGTTCTTGGGTTTTGCCGCGATTTGCTGGGCCTGGCGTCGCATGGGCCTGACCAATTCCAGTCGACGTCAGCTGTTCATTAGGACTGGTCGTCTCGACCGAGCAATAACTCACCCTCAACCCAAGGGTCACTAGTGCTGTTCATTGTGCGGCATGGAAGAACTGTTGCCAACGCCGCAGGGCTTTTGCAGGGGCGAGTTGACAACCCACTCGATGGCCACGGACGAAAACAGGCCGAACAAATAGCAAAAGCATTAGGTCATGTGGATCTGGTGGTTTCATCGCCACTTCAGAGGGCGATTCAAACAGCTGAGCCGCTGGGGCAACATCCTCGAATAGACGAGCGCTGGATTGAACTTGATTATGGCGAATGGGACTCGCGTCCGATATCGGATATCGCTCCCCATGAATGGACAACTTGGAGAGAGGATGCTTCCTTTTCCCCTCCCGGCGGAGAGTCCCTCTTCGAATTAGACCAACGGGTAGCGGCGGCTTGTGACGAATTGATCTCTCAGGCTGCAGAGCTAAACGTGGCTGTATTCACGCACGTTTCGCCGATCAAGTCGGCCATTGCGTGGGCTTTGGGTGTATCGGAACAAATTTCTTGGCGTCTAAATGTGGCACAAGCACAAATAACAAGAATCGCAATACGAGGCGGTAGACCCGCCGTGACCGCATTCAACGAAACAGCCCACTTGAAGACAAGCAGCCCAGAGTGAATTCAGATAGATCTGAACTTTCCATTAGCCATTAGTTCTACCCGCCCATCTTCGACCATTCGTCCCAAGTGAATCTGAGCTGAGCGAAGTTCGACATGATCCACGAACTTCATTTCGACATGGGGACGATACACGAACCGATGAGCAGCGCACTCAGCTACTAGTCGAGGTTGTTTTAAGAAGTCGAGCATCGATAACTCGCGCCTCACGATCACATCAGCGAAGTCTTCTAGCATGGCGAGAAAATTTTCGCGACCAGAAATCACCCACTTGTGGTGAAAAGTTACAAAGTGGTCCGCGTCGAGGGACCGACACCGCTCAATGGATCGCTCGAATTCGCCGAGAGACGACCATTCGTCGAAGTAATAGGGGCCAAAACCCGACAAGTCGATGTCTCCAAGATAAGCGGTCCGAGCTTGAGGAATTACGAAGACGCAATGCCCTCTGGTATGTCCGGGAGTGTGGACTACTTCAATTTCAACTCCGCCAAGATCAAAAACTGTGGTATCAGAAAATGTCGACACGTCAGGTCGGGGCGCATAATAAAAGTCGTTGAGTACTTCTTGGCGGAACTCCGAGTCTGCATCGGCGGGCATTCCGTACATGGCCATTAAGCCATCTAGCGAAGCGAGTCCAATCGCATCCGCCTCGTGGCAGTGCACAGGCACGTCTGATAACCGACTCAGTCCAGGTAAATGATCTTCGTGGACGTGGGAAAGAAGAACGTGATCTACCGCGAAAGATAACCCTCGCTCCGCAACAGTCAAGGAAGGGTCGATGAGGACGTTGTGGTGCGTCCCTTGCACCAATAATGAATTCCCGTGCGGGTATTTTCCTTGATCCACACCCGTCAGAACAGTTGCGGGGCCGAGATCAAGAGAGTCGGGCCAATCGGCTCCCAGAAAATCTTCACTCACACTGGTTGAGGTTACTTGCGACCTCAGCTCCAACTTCAAAGAAACTTGGCTGGTCGTGGCGGTGAGCCAGCCTGTAGGCGGGATTCTGTCCAGTGACGAAAGTCACGTGGGTGACCATCCATCTAAGCGGTCTACCCGGAATCTTGAGGCGGGCCGCCTGATTCCTGCTTGACCTTGCTCCGGGTGGGGTTTACAAGCCGCGCAAGTCACCTTGCACGCTGGTGCGCTCTTACCGCACCGTTTCAGCCTTGCCTGTGACTAGTCGACCTAGTCCATCGGCGGTCTACTCTCTGTTGCACTTTCCGTCGTCTCACGACGCCTGGTTATCTGCCAGCGCCCTGCCCTGCGGAGTCCCGACCTTCCTCAATTTGCCTCATCTCTGAAAGTGAGACGAACTGCGGTCACCCAGCCAACTCACCGCCAGTATCACTGTATCGCCGACCAGGGGAACTGACTCGAGAAGGTTCTGTTTACTCAAATAGCGATCTGCGTTTGGGAGTCCAACGGCCGCCTAGCACTCCACCGAGAGTGGCAAGAGAGACTGCCAATAAACCTACGAATATCAGACTCAGCCAAGACACCGAACGAACTCCGCGTGCCGATCTGACGCACTGAGCGATTACTGCCAACAGCAAGGCCGGGCTGGCGGTGAGCACTCCGTGGGCAATGTGCGCCCGCGGTGCCTGCCATGCGGCTATGAACCCACCGAGTATTAGGCCAATCGAAAGTGCTGCTGTCACCAGAAGAGAACTTTCGGTGTCCTCCTCTACCAAGTTTCCGATGACCAGCCCAATTATTAGTACTACTAACAGTGAGAAAAAAGCACCAGTTAGCCACGAATTGCGGTTAATTCGCTGACCGAAGAACAAAAAATCTTCCCGCAATGCACTTTTCCTTTCAGCAGATCACCGAACGCTTAATTAGTGTGGACAACCCGAGGACGGATGGGACAGAATCCTGATTGAGATGAGTATCAGCGAACCAGTCCACACCACAGTCTTGCATTTGAATCATGGCTCCGCGATCGGCGGCGTCCATCAGAGTTCGCTCCCATTCGCACCAGGTTCTAAGGGATGGCAGCAAGTAGCAGCGTGTCGCGGGATTGATGCTTCGATTTTTTTTCCAGATGACGAAGATGACAACGCCGAGGTAGCGAAGAAGATTTGCGATCACTGTCCGGTAGCGCAACCGTGCCTCGAATATGCAATAGCAGTACGCGAAAAAGAAGGCGTCTGGGGTGGAGCGACCCAACGCGAACGGCGGAGCATTGTTCGCCGTCGCCGGCGCGCTGCGGCTCGACAGCGCTCCCAACGTGAACTCGGTTCGCGAAACTGACGAAACAACTGGACGATAGAGTCCGAACAGTGAGCAAAGACAAGAATGCCGTAGAGGTCGATGAGACGTTAGATGCGTACGGCGGTTGGTCGGGTGTTCTTAGCGACTTAGTAGCAGGAGTTGACTTGACCCCAGATGCCTCTCGTGCGGCTCTTGGTTCGATACTCCGCGGAGAAGCTTCTGATGCGCAGGTAGCAGGTTTCATCATTGCGTTAGGGATGAAGGGGGGGTCAGTGCTGGAACTTACTGGCCTCGTAGAAGCGATGATGGACGCTGCGGCACCCTTGGACTTGCCCGAAGGAACAATCGACATTGTTGGAAGCGGGGGAGCCCCTTCTCGACGGAGACACGCGCTGAGTGTTTCGACCATGGCGTGTTTTGTTGCTTCAGCTGCTGGAGCTGCTGTCTGTAAACACGGTTCAGTAGCGGCGTCATCGAGCAGCGGATCATTCGACACATTGACAGCATTGGGTCTTGCGATTGAATTGGACGGCGAAGGGGTAACTCGTTGTGTGAATGAGATCGGCCTTGGCTTCGCTTTCGCCAAGACATTTCACCCCGCGATGAGATACGTGGGTCCTGTTCGCTCTGAACTTGGGGTTCCAACGACCTTCAACTTTCTCGGCCCGCTGTCACACCCGGGAGGTGTGCGCCGTCAGGTCGTGGGAGTTAGCGACCCTACGATGGCACCTAGGGTTGCGGGGGTCCTCGCGGCGCGAGGTAGTGAACACGCGTTAGTTGTCCATGGGGGTGACCGTCTTGATGAAATCACCACGACCGACTTGACTCGTATCTATGAGGTTCGTGACGGTGAGGTGATCAGCGACACTGAATTTGATCCCGAATCAGTGGGTATTCGTCGAGCCAACAGAGCTGAAATTCAAGGAGGGAGTCCTGAAGAAAATGTTCGGATCATGCACGAACTCTTCTCGGGAACCGACACTGGTCCACGAGCGGACATCGTCGCGATCAATGCCGCTGCGGGCCTTCTTGTTGCTGGGGTTGTTGATGACCTTGCCTCAGGTGTCGACGCAGCAAAAGAAGCGATGACGAATGGCCGTGCGGCTGGCCAAATTGTCGCTGTCGTTGACTTAAGCAACGAGATCGCTGGCTAACCATGGTTATTGGCCAGGCTCTACCCTTTGGGGTCGGGGACGTTGTTCGCTTGACCGCCACTTCAGATGAGAGCCGCCAACATTTATTAGGTGAAATCGGGACGGTGGTTGCTGTCCAACCGGGAAACCGATTTGTTATGGCTGCAGTGAAATTCGAAGACAATGACCGACGTTGGACCATGGTGTACGACGTTGACGAGCTAGAACTGGTTGAGAGGTACGGTCACGGCGTGCAATTTTTGGGTCGCCGTCCGATCACCTGAAGACCTAGCAAACTTGCCTTGCCGTTGAATTGTTACGCGTTTGGAAGTCATCAAGGCAGGGATACCGAGATGACAGTGGTCGATCACAATGCACAAGGCGTAACTTGTCGGCTTCGCTGTTTAGCCAGTTAGCTACGCACCAAAGTTCGTCCACCTCGTTTTTACTGGCGACGTCTGCCAAGTGACAATGAGATGCACCGCTTCCCTCGTGTTCAGCCCACTCTTCTGCAAGACGGCCCCTCTCCAGGGTAGTAATTCCGCCTCCAGGCATTTCCACGACAAGACGCCCGCTGGAACGAATGCTGTCGAGCTGATATCTGCGCCGAAGAGCGGTCGACAACGCCGATGCGCGTCGGCGCGTTTCCGCTGCTTCCTCGAAACGCTGTTGGCCGGCAAGATCAATCATTCGGTCTCGAAGAGGTCCAAGGAGTCTCTCGGGGTGGATCTTTAGGGCAGATAAAACATCTTCGACGATCGCGTTGTACGACTCCTCGCTTACCTCTCCAGAACAGGGACAAACACTCGTCCCAATTTGGGCGGCGACGCATGGTCCTACAACATTTCGTCGAGTCACTCGCTGGGTACAGCGCCGCAAAGGCATCACGCTTTCTATGGCATAGATGATCTCTTTGGCGGTTCGGCGAGATGAAACTGGACCAAGGTAGAACGCTCCATCGTCGCGGCATTCGCCGACGATAGAAAGCCGAGGAAAAGGCTCTCCCAACGTGAGTTTCACATAAGCGTATTTCGACCAATTCTTTGATCGGCGATTAAACCGCGGTCGAAGTTGATGGATAAGACGAACTTCCAGCACCTCGGCTTGCAGCGAGGAACGACACACCGTGTGGTCAATACGTTGAGTTTCGCGAAGCAGTTGATCTACTTTGCGTCGCCGATCGCTTGAAAAATATGATCGAACGCGTGCCCGAAGGTTCGTCGCTTTACCGACATACAGCACTTCTCCTCGTCGGTCGACAAATCGATACACCCCAGGAGAACGCGGAAGATCTTCAGTCAGACGCAGCTTCGTGGCTTGAGGGTGACGTTGAATTTTTGGAAGTTGCTGGAGGTCGTCGAGTCCCAACACTCCTAAGGCGGATGCTCGCTCCAAAAGGAGGTGAAGCAGGTCAGCGGTTGCTTGAGCGTCGTCGAGGGCGCGATGGCTTGGTCGGTTAGCTAGCCGAAAATATTTCGCCAAGGTTCCGAGCTTATGATTCGGAACCTCGTCGCGAATCAAACGGCGAGCTAGGGCGAGAGTGTCGACGCTAGAACCTGCCCAATGATCTCTGCCTGAGCGTCGCAAAGCCGCATTTAGGAACGCGAGGTCAAAGCCGACGTTATGCCCGACAATGACCGAATTTCCGACGAACTCTAAAAGGGTTGGTAGGACATGGCTGATTTTTGGAGCACGGCAAACCATCGCGCTTGTTATTCCGGTTATCACCGTAATTTCGGGAGGGATGGCTCTCCCCGGATCTACGAGTGTCTGGAATGTCCCGAGTTGCTCGCCACACCGATATTTGACGGCACCAACTTCGGTGATCATGTCGCTGTCGCGACGTCCGCCTGTTGTTTCAAAATCAAGCACGCAAAACGTAACTTCGTAAAGGGGAGTACCGAGGTCATCTAGCGATTGCTGGAACACATACACGAATATAGCGAACAAGTGTTCGATAGAGTGTTTCCGCTGTCAGGATGCGTCGATGTTTATGACGGACCAGCGATACGCCTCAAAAGCCCGCGTTTTCGAACGCTAGCGGGCGGCGTTTCAACAGTTGCCAGTGCAGCCGCAAAGTCTGCTCCGCTTTGAAACCGAAGCTCGGGGTCTTTTGACATCGCTCGCAGGACGATCTCCGACAGGTCATCTGCTACACCAGCGTCGCGGGGGTCAGGCGGAGAGAGCTTTACGTGCGCATGGAGAAGCTCGTTACGCTCACCGTAGAAAGGAACTGCACCTACCACCAACCGGTAAAGGGTAACCCCCAAGCCATAAAGGTCGGTTCGTCCGTCCACTGAATTTCCGAGGGCCTGCTCTGGAGCAAGGAACATTGGAGATCCGAAAACCCGACCCTCAGGCGGGCGTGGCCCATCCAGGTCGTGAGCGAGGCCAAAATCAAAAAGAACGGCGCGGCCGTGTTTCTCGTCCAACATGATGTTCGACGGCTTGACATCGCGGTGCACGATGCGGCGTTGATGTACTTGATCGAGCGCTGAGCACATTTGCTGAATTATCGCGATTGCGTCGCTCAACCCGATTGTCTTTTGGGACTGAACACGATCCCAAACGGTCTCGCCTTCGACAGGTTCAATTTCTATGTAGTGAGTGCCAGCGATCACGCCAGCCTGCATTACCTTCAAAACGTTGGGATGTTCGATGCGAGCCATCAGTTCGAACTCTTGCTCGAACAAGGCGCGAATCTCTCCTCGAGCTTCGGCGAAAGGGGTTAGAACTTTGAGAGCGACTTCGCTTCCGTCGCGTAATCCGGCTCGATACACATGAGCGACGGTGCCGCGACCAAGGAGTTCAGTGATGCTGTAAGGGCCATATTGTCGGCCCACCCAAATGTCTGCATCGTCGCCGAACATTTTTTGTCCCCGGATGGAAGCGTATCTTTCGTGTCGCTGTCGTCTGACCTTACGAGCGTGAACTGTCTCACCCCTGTTTTACCGTGCCTTGCTAGTGATAGGGAGGACAGCGACCAATGATTAATGACGGCATTCCCGACGACTTCCCAAAGACCGTCTCCGTTGCAGAAGATCCAATGATCATCGATTGTGATCTGTGTGAGCTAAGCGGCACCGATATATGTAATGACTGTCTAGTCACATATTTGTGCAGATCTGACGGCGGCTCAGTAGTGATTGAATTATCTGAAGTCAAAACCCTACGCTTACTTGGTCAAGCTGGCCTGGTGCCGCAGTTGAAGCTGCGTAAGTCTGCTGAATATGAATCTGGGCGGTAACTTTTCCAGGAGATACTTCTGATTAGCGTCAGCAACGCGGTGATGGGTTTATGTCTGAACATCTTGTGGCATGGGGTCCCAAATTTGAAGAGTTGAAAGAAATTGGCAGAAGTGCTGGCTTAGATGACTTGGCGGTCACCGGGGTTGAACCAATTATTGAGGCTCGCCGAGCCATTGAAGAGAGAAAGGCCCTTGGACTTCATGCGGG
>CETJ01039038.1_pt1 | contig 15411 bp, 10 predicted proteins | sample 531341 | NCBI WGS metagenome assembly CETJ01 (sample SAMEA2622677, study PRJEB7988) | marine metagenome | isolation source: saline water (ENVO:00002010), including | reverse complement strand
ACTTGGACTTCATCAATGCGAGTGGATGGAGTCGATGCGCCGCTCGACATCGTGACTGAGTTAACCATTAGCTCAGAGGGGGTAGCCGTCGACTTCGACGGAACAAGCTCGGTGCAACCCCATGGGATTAACGTTCCCATGTCGTATACCGATGCCTACACATCGTTCGGCGTGCGTTGCATTATTGGCCCCAATATTCCCAATAACGCTGGATCTCTAGAAGTCATTCGAGTGACTGCACCTATTGGTTGCATACTCAACGCCCCAAGACCCGCGGCGGTGAATATTCGTCATGTGATGGGGCAAATGCTCCCCGACGCTGTATATGGCTGCCTTGGGCAAGTCCTGCCAGAAAAAGTACCGGCCGAAGGGACGAGTTCCTTGTGGAATTTGCTTGCCAGCGGACGATGGGAAGACGGAAGCTCGGAGTCGTTCATGATGATGAGTTTCAACTCCGGAGGCGCTGGCGCTCGCCCAGGCCAAGACGGGCTCTCCGCTACAGCGTTTCCAAGTGGTGTCCGCAATATGCCGGTCGAAATTAACGAAGTCGTCTCACCGCTCGTTTTCTGGCGGAAAGAATACCGGCCCGACTCAGGAGGCGATGGCGAATTCAGGGGCGGGCTAGGACAAACGGTCGAATTGGCGCACAGAGGCGACGGCGAGTTCGTTTTCAGCGCGACCTATGAAAGAGTCAAACACCCCGCTCGTGGCCGCCACGGCGGAAAACATGGCATGACAGGTCGATTGACGCTAGATGACGGGTCGCCCGTGGCAGCCAAAGGCAACACCACTGTTCCAGCGGGTCGTCGCCTCATAGTAGAATTTCCAGGTGGTGGAGGTTTAGGTGACCCCTTCCGGCGTAGCAGTCAAGCTCGGGAGCGTGATCGCCTGTTGGGGTACGTCAGTGATACGGGGGAAGGGCAACTACGAGATGACAGATACGACGACTGAGCTACCACTCGAAGGTGTCCGCGTTTTTGAACTCGGAATCGCAATTGCCTCACCGTTTTGCGGAAGGCTCATGGCTCACTTCGGCGCAGACGTAATTAAGGTTGAATCGCAAACCAATCCCGACGTGGTACGAATTATGGGGTCGGCTTGGTCAAGAGGACGCGACGACCTCGTTGCGGCTGCCCCCGATACAAGTCCCTACGTGCCAGAAATGAACGCCTCAAAGCGAAGCGTTGGACTCGAATTGAAAACGGATGCAGGAAGAGATGTCGCGCTTCGACTCATCGCGGAATGCGACGTGTTTTTGGCCAACTTCGCTGCACGAGCCCTCACCGATCTTGGGCTCGACTATGAGTCTGTCTCCGCTGTTAATCCAAATATCATCTACGTGCAGTTGCCAGCCTTTGGAAGCGACCCGGAAATGCCGTACTACCCATTTGTTGCGTGGGGGCCGAATCAAGCACCGTTGGTGGGTTTTGACGACTTCACTGGTCACGCCTCCGATCCCCCTGCCGGAATTGCAACCGTCGCTCCACCTGATTATATGTCCGCTCTTCACGCGGCCATAGCGACGCTTTCAGGTCTCGAGCAGCGGGACCTCACAGGGAATGGAGTACACGTCGATATCAGCCAATTTGAGACCACACTCGCTCTTCTCGGCCCCTTTGTCATGGACTATGACCTCACTGGAACGGTTCATAGCCGAATCGGGAATCAGTCATTGTGGGGAGCACCTCAGGGCGTGTATCCCTGCGCTGGACATGAACGCTGGATTGCTATTAGTGCAACTGACAACCAAAGTTGGGAGGCTCTCTCCTCGCTAATGGGAACCATTGACGATCAATTTGATGACCCCGGCCTACGAATGTCCCGCCAAGAGCACTTAGACACCCAGATTGGAACGTGGACCGCTGATTTCGATGCTGACGATCTCGCCTACCGGTTACAAACCGCTGGCGTCGCAGCTCATGTCGTATCAACCAACGAAGACCTACTCCACGACACGCACACCATGAGCCGCGACTGGTACCAGGTCGCACCCCACGCCCGACTCGGAAGAGACCTTTTCAGTGGCTGTGCCGTGAAGCTCAGCGGAACCCCAGGCCGCTGGACAGACGCCGGGCCATCGATGGGGCAACACACCCGTGAGGTATTGAGCGGCGTCGTCGGCATGTCCGACGAGGAGATCTCTGAACTAGTAGCTGCCAAAAGCGCTTTCGAGCAGGTTGAACCGGAGACCCTCGTGTCACGCCCATGGGATGAATGGATTCACGTACTCGTGCCCGGCACCGACGACGCAAGAGATCTCTGATGGCTGGCCCATATAACGGCGTTCGGGTAATCGACACGACAGGGCTCGCTGGCGCCTACGCGACTCGACTCTTTGCAGGTCTAGGGGCAGAAGTCATTCGGCTCGAATCCCCTGAGGGATCGCCGCTGAGAGCTTTGGCGCCGTTCGTCGAGTCGATAGAACCACCCGAGAACAGCCTCTGGTGGAGCTACCTTGGAATGGGTACGCGAAGTGTTGTGGTTGAACCTGGAGATAAGGACTCACTAGCACAGATCTTGTCCGGCGCCGATGTTGTTTTTGAAGATCGGCTGCCTGAAGACTCACCAATCACCTCTGACCTTGTGCCTGACAATGCAATCACAACAAGGATCGTGCCGTTTGGGTTGACGGGACCCAAGCGCTCTTGGAAGAGCTCAAATCTTGTCGCGTGGGCGGCCTCTGGGGTGCTTTATGCCACAGGTTTTCGAGACCGCGCCCCAGTCGCTCCTGCAGGGCATGTTCAACTCGCACTCCACGCTTCTGCTGCCTCCGCACTAGTAGGGACACTCTTGGCATTACGCGCCAGACGCAAAAGTGGCAAAGGGCAGCAAGTAGAAATCTCTATGCAGGAAGCCGCGCTAACAATCGCTCCGGAAACGGGAGTCCCTGTGTTTCTCGATGACCGTGTTCATCGAGAACGCTCAGGCAATAGACGTGACCTAGGTCGACCATTCGGGCTGTACCCATGCAGCGACGGTTTCGTTTCCATCATTGTTCTGATGCCTCGCCATTGGACCGCAATGGCGGAGTGGGTTGCCGAAACGACTGGAAACGAAACCATTGCGGAGGAAGTATTCCAAGACCTTACAGTTCGCATGGAGACTCAAGAGCTGATCGACACCTGGGTGGAGGAGCTGACTACCGGACAGACTCGGCTAGCACTCTTTGAAGAAGGGCAGCGGCGCGGAATTCCGATTACACCGGTAAATACTGTCAACGCGCTAGTCGACGACCCACACCTCAAAGCCGCCAATTACTGGAGCACAACCCAGTTGGCCGACAGTTCCACGGTTACAGTCCCAGGCGCCCCTTTTAGAACCGACAGTGACTGGTGGACCATGGCACCAGCACCTCTTCTGGGGCAACATACCGAATTCTATTTAGCGTGAGGTCACCCAACCAGGTGGAAACGTAAACCGCTAATTTCAATCGTTCTATCGTGGCAACGCAAACCGAAACTAGCTGCACGGTCCGCCACCATCTGGGGATCCCGAACTCGCACATCAATAGCGCCTAACCCCTCGGGACGTTGATCGGACGGCTCGGTAAACCGGACCGGGCCGTCCATGGTTGGAATTGTCGGGACACCATCCAACATTTCCATCGACACTTGCAGGACCTCGGCCCATCTTTCAGCTAACGAACGAGGCTCGGCAGTCTGAATTTCTGCGCCGCAAATGGCGTCTACAAATTTGGTGTTGCGGTGATCCCGCCAATCTGTTTCTACTGGCCACCAGTCACCATCTGAGACATCTTCGTTTTCACACCAGCGAAGCTCAACCAGGCATCCTGGCAAGTCCTTAGGATGCACGTGCATCGCATCACTTCCTTCCGCACTGATATCGCCGCCCGCTACCACACGAACACCGAGTTCAGCGAGGTGATGATTATGAGCAACATATTCCGACCGTGGCACTTGGAAAAGAAGCATGTACCCACCGGGCCCTCCGCGCCGTTGCAAATAGCGACCCGCCGCCGATGTCGGCCCATCTTGGAGTGGCACAACTAACTCGAGAAACTGATTCCCGATAGGCATAACAAAATTCTTGAGGCCGAAGATGCTGACCCCAGCATCCCGTGCGGGACGATTTCCTGGGTCGCGGTAGGCGACCTGAAGGTCAAAGACTGCCGAAAGAGCCGACTCAGTTTCTTCATACTCATTGCCGACGATCGCGACTTGACGGAGTCGTAACACCATTTAGTTACCTCAACGATTCCAGTTTCCCTTACCCCGCGGGTCCCATAAGGCTAGAAGCATGACCCAACAAGCGTCGGATCTTTGCTCTATGGCAACGCACCTAGACGCCGATTCGAAGTCCGCGACAGACGTGTAGGAAGCGAAGACATCGTCTGTATAAAGCATTAGCAACGCAACGGCGCCATGACGTCGGCGATAAACCGGTCCGCTTCCGCCGCTGCCCGCGGGTTACCGAAGTCCAAAACGAAATGGTTTATGCCCAGCTCTGCGAGTTCGCTCAAAAGTTCGAAGAATTGAGCGGATTCAGCGTCGTCCTTGGGGAGCGCTCGCTCTATGGTCAAGGAGAACTCAATGTCAGATCGCGAGCGGCCCAACCGATCAAGTTCGGCTAAAACGATATTTCGTTTCTGAATCAGGGACTCAACGCTGCCTCGCCAAACGGTGTTCCAAATATCGGCGTGACGCGCCGCAAGTGGCAAGCCAACCTTTTCGCCCGATGCGCCAATGCAAATAGGCGGCGGCACGCTGGGCAATGGAGGAGCTGCTGCCCCGTCAATATGGAAAAATTCGCCTTCAAAACTTGGTTCATCCTCAGACCACATAAGCCGACAGATTTTGATCGTTTCTTCAAGCTGACGAAACCGGACGCTGGGCCTAGGAAAGTCGTAACCGTAAGCCAGGTACTCGTCTTCTCTCCACCCCGCGCCGATTCCCAAAATGAAGCGGTTTCCACTCAAAAACTGCAACGTGCTGGCCATTTTCGCCGTGAGGGCAGGAGGCCGATAGCCAGCACCCAACACGTGATGGCACAGATCGATATCTGGAAACTTCGCCGCACACCAGGTCAACGTCGTCCACGCCTCAAGGAATGGGTCAGTTTTTTGGTCAAAGCCGTAGAAATGGTCAGCTATCCACAAACTGTCAAACTCCGGAGTTACTGCGGGCAGAATATGTTCGCACTGATACTGCACGATGGGTTGAAATTCGCTCCATCTGTTGCCAATTACCGGAGACAGCCAGCCAAATTTGGGCAGACTAGGGTGCTCATTCACACCGATACCCCAGCCCTATCCCAGAGAGTGTCAAGAGTGGACGGTTGTTCGCCAGCCATGCTGGTCCTCGCTGCGTCCACTCTGAATCGCGACGAGGCGTTCCCTAAGGCGAAGCGTGTTGGGCCCAGGTTGGCCATCAGCAAACACGATGTTCTCATCGCCGCGAAGAATAGTTCCCACAGGAGAAAGCACAGCCGCTGTTCCTGACAGAAATGCTTCACCCCGATTCGCCCATTCTGTTAGTTCGTTAAGCTCAATGGGTCGTTCTTCCACGTTGTATCCAAGGTCTTGGGCAAGAGCTAGTACTGATGCTCGAGTGACACCATGGAGAAAAGTACTATCGAGCTGTCGAGTGACCACCCGATCGTCGTCGGCCAAAAAGAAGTTCGCCGCGCCGGTCTCAGTAATGTCTCCGCCTGTCGCAAAGAGAATTTGGTCTACGGCGGAATTTCGATCCATGGCGTCCAGGGTTGGAGCCAGAGCCATCGCGTAGTTGGCGCCAGATTTCACCATGCCAAATTGTGGGGTGGTTCGGGGAATCGCTTCCTCAACCAGCAACGTTAATGGGCGCACCCCACCTTTGAAGTAGTCCCCTACGGGGCAATTAACGACAAAAAGCAGCGCCTCACAACTCGGTGTGGCCGCGGCGCCGATGTTGGGTTCAGTGCCAATGATGGTGGGCCGAATGTAAAGCGATCCGGGCGCCGCTGGAACTTCTGCAACGTTTGCTTCAACAGCATCAACAATCATCTGCCTCAATGTCGACGATTTCGGAATCGGCAAGCGAAGCTGCGCCGCGCTTTGGCGCATCCGAGCCACGTGATCATCAAGCCGGAAGATTGCTAGGGAACCGTCATCTTGCCAATGAGCCTTCAAGCCTTCGAAGACTGTGCTTCCATAGTGGAGGGCATGGGCGGCTGGGCTCAGAGAAAAATCGCCGTACTCCTCAACGTTGCCTGGATATTCATAGACGCCATCTTGACTTCGCGCGGTCGTCATCCAGTCACAAAAAACAGTTCCAAATGGGACTGTCATCGGATCAGGTTTCTCACTCACGACAACTCCCCTCGAAGGCGAGACTCTACTCCAACGCGTCCCGCAGTCGACTAGATTGCGATGCCACTATTCATCCCAACGGGACTTTAGGTCGCTCCGTCACCTACTTTGTGCGTATGACGCAACTCACTCAATCAGTCCGACTGGAATTCGATGACGACGTCGCTCTGATTCGAATCGACAATCCCCCAGTCAACGCCCTCAGCCAACATGTCCGCCAGGGCTTACTCGACGGAGTCACCCAAGCCGAATCTAGTGAGGCCAAATCAATCGTCATTATCTGCGACGGACGAACTTTCATCGCCGGAGCTGACATAACAGAGTTTTCGGGACCACCTCAGCCTCCAGCTTTGCAATCGGTACAAGACGCCATGGAGAACTGTTCAAAACCAGTAATCGCCGCGGTGCATGGCACTGCTCTCGGTGGTGGCCTTGAGGTCGCACTCTGTGCTCATTACCGAGTCGGAATTGCAGGAAGCCAATATGGCTTACCTGAAGTGAAACTTGGCCTGCTCCCAGGTGCGGGGGGCACTCAGCGACTACCCAGAATTACTGGTGCCGCCAAAGCCTTGGACATGATGACTAGTGGTGACCCTATTGGCGCCCAGGAGGCGCTGCGGTGCGGCCTTATCGACGAACTGGTCGATGACCTAGAACACGGTGCTGTCGCTTTCGCCCGGCGCGCGGTAACCGAACAAATGCCACTACTCCGCATCCGAGATCAAAATGACAAGGTTGCGAACACTCCGGAATCTCTATTCTCCGATTTTCGCACAAGTATCGCTCGGCGTACTCGTGGCTTTCTAGCGCCCGAATACAACATTCGTTGCGTCGAGGCCGCAGTGGGACTCGATTTCGAAGCGGGGCTCGAACGAGAGCAGGAACTGTTTCGCGACCTTATGAGAGGGACGCAATCGAAAGCCCAGCAGTATTATTTCTTCGCGGAACGAGCTGCCCTAAAGATTCCTGGGTTGCCAAAGGACACCGCTGCGGTCAAAGTGAGCCGGTGCGGTGTACTGGGCGCGGGCACCATGGGCGGTGGCATCGCGATGAACTTCGCGAACTCGGGGGTACCTGTCACGGTCGTCGAAAAAAATGACGAAGCGCTGCAACTCGGTCTCGGAGTGGTTCGCTCCAACTATGAACGGACGGCTGCTAGGGGTGGCATCTCAAGCGACGAAGTTGAAACTCGCATGGGGTTAATTTCTGGTTCGACCGACATGGCGGATTTTGCCGATTGTGATCTCATCATCGAAGCGGTTTTCGAAAACATGGGTTTGAAGAAGCAAATCTTCGAACAGCTAGATGGGATCTGCAAAGACGGAGCCGTGCTGGCCTCAAACACTTCTGCTCTAGACATAAATGAAATTGCGTCGGCGACAAGTCGTCCCGACGCTGTAATCGGCATGCATTTCTTCTCCCCAGCAAACGTGATGAAAATGCTCGAGGTTGTACGCGGAGACACGACATCCGACACTGCGATAGCCACTGCGATGGCGATTGGCCGGTCGATTGGTAAGACTCCTGTGTTGTGCGGAGTCTGCCATGGCTTCGTAGGCAATCGCATGCTGTTCATGCGAGGTATCGAAGCCGAGAAAATGATCCTTGAAGGCGCTCCGCCGTCGCGAGTGGATCAGATCCTGTTTGATTTCGGGTTTCCGATGGGACCATTCGCAATGAGCGACCTCGCCGGACTGGACATTGGGTGGGATGAAGCCGCATCTTCTGGATCAACCGTGCGCGAACTCCTCTGCGAAAGCGGCCGGCGTGGCCAAAAGAACGGTAGTGGCTATTACACCTACGACCCTAAAACGCGTGCAGCAACACCGGATCGAGAAGTTGAAGAAATGATTCAGGCCTTCGCTGAACGCCAGGGTGTCGCCCGGCGCGAGATATCAGACCAGGAAATACTGGAGCGGTGCCTGTACCCAATGGTAAACGAAGGCGCCAAAATTTTGGATGAAGGCATAGCGATCCGAGGAAGCGACGTCGACGTTGTTTGGATCAACGGTTATGGATGGCCGATGTACACAGGTGGACCAATGTTTTGGGCGGACACGATCGGCCTTGAGGAAGTAGCGGAACGAATCCAACATTACGCTTCGACTCTCGGTGGCGACCATTGGGAGATTTCCCCCCTAATTCAAAATCTGGTGTCAGACGGCGGCTCTCTAAGCACGTACGTGAACTGATGAGCGCTCATGGGCATTGACTTTTGTGAAGTAGCCAGCGGGTATCTCGATGAGTTGCGCACACGCGGAATTGAGATCGACACCCACCGAGCGCTTCCTCAAGACATAGCCGACCGTCTCGCAGCGGACGGGTTTTATCGGCTGTGCACCCCGACAGAACTTGGCGGTGTCGGCGCTCCACCCAGACTCCTTGCCGAGGTATGCGAAATTCTCGCCATGGGCAACGGATCCACGGCCTGGTGCGTTTTCATAGGAACAACATCTCAATACATGTTCCCGGCAGCATCTTCGCAGCTACTTCAACAATTGTTAGACAACCCCAATGTGATCACCAGTGGTGTTTTTGCCTACTCCGGAACCGCCAGCCAGCTTTCTCTCGGCGCATCCCCCTCTTGGAAGATCAACGGTCGCTGGGATTGGGGGTCCGGCTGCCGAAACGCTGAATGGATTTCTGGCGGAGTGATCTTGTGTGATATCGAAGGCGTGCCTATTCCCGACCGGCATGACCGACCGACAGAGGCTCGCGCGTTTTTTCGGCCAGGAGAGATCAACATCTTGGACAACTGGAACACCAGTGGCCTTCGAGGGTCAGGATCAAATTCCTACACCGCTCAAGACGTCGAGCTGGACGACTACCGAGTAGCTACGGTTGACGCCCTGCGGGCCTCGCCGCTGGCCGAGTTACCTATCTACCGCTTTCCGCGCTTTGGGTATCTAGCGTTGCCGATCGGCGCCATTGCCTTAGGCATGGCGCGAGGCTCCATCGACGAGGCCCTGATAGTCGCTAAAGCCAAGACACCCACGGGATCGGGGCGCACGCTCTCAGCGCGACCCGCCTTCCACCGAGAAGTCGCAGTTGCTGATGCTTCACTTCGTGCCGCCAGATCTGGCTTCTACGCCGATATTCAAACCGCATGGGACGAGGCACAGCAGCAGATAGGTGGGCTCGAAACTCGTCGACTGTTGCGAACATCGACTGTTCACGCAGTCTCCACTTCGATCGATGTCGTCGATCGGATGTACACAGCAGCAGGCGGCACATCCGTATACGAAGAGTCGCCATTACAACGACACTTTCGAGATGTTCATGTCGCATCACAGCACATGATGGTCGCCGAACCCGTCATGGAATTAGCTGGTCGCGTAATGAGTGATATAGAGAACGACGCTCTTGGGCTATAAAGGGCTTCTGAGTTCGACCCCGGAGCCGTCAATGACTGTTACCCATAACCAACAACACCGTGGTTTCGCCCTCAACTCGGAGCCCGTACTGCCCTCCGACCCTCAAACTGACCGCCTCCAACGCAAACGAGAAGTGGCCCTCGGGTATCGGATCATGGCTTCCTGGGGTTGGGGAGCCGACGGCTCAGGCCACATCACGGCAAGAGATCCTGAGAAGGTTGACTGTTTTTGGTCATTGGGATACGGAATTGCGTTCGGCGAAGCAACTACTGATGACTTAGTCCTTGTCGACAGCGCCGGTCACGTAATTGAAGGCTCACACGATATCAATCCGGCAGCCTTCTATATCCATGCGCCGATCCACGCGGCTCGAGACGACATCGTTGGAGCAATCCATACCCATACCCCCTACGGCACACCGTTCTCTGCTTTGGCTATTCCTTTGCCAATGACCAGCCAAGAAGCTGTCACTTTTCACCGCCGCCAAGGCGTTTTTGTGGGAGAGGAAGTCAACGTCAGTGACTTAGAAACCGGGCAACGAATCGCCGACGCACTCGGCTTGGGGAGACTAGTGGTTCTCGCCAATCACGGTTTGTTAACCGTTGGCACCACAGTCGCTTCGGCAATCGGGTTTTATTTGAATGCAGAACGCGCCGCCGAAGTTTGTGTAAAGGTTCCAAACGGCCGGATGATTAGCTCTGAAGCCGCCGACGCGGTACACCGTTCAGTAGGAACCGAGAATCACGGATGGCACGTGTTTCAATGGCTTGTTCGATCCAGGGTGGGCGACCCGACTGTTGTCGGCTGAGGCGAAAACCATAAGGAGGGTCTGTTGAACGACTTTGACGTCGTTGTTGTCGGTGCCGGCAACGCCGCCTGTTGTGCCGCTCTAGCAGCGGCCGAGGAAGGCGCCCGGGTTCTTGTCCTCGAGCGAGCTCCACGTCACGAATCTGGCGGCAATAGTCGTTTTACGGCCGGAGCTATCCGCTTCGCATATGAAGGTGTCGATGACTTAGTAGCACTCATGCCGGACCTAACTGAAAGCGAAGTGGGCCGCACTGACTTTGGGACTTACACCGAAGAACAGTTTTATGACGATATGGGTCGCGTCACTGATTACCGGACCGACCCCGAGCTGGCGAGCTTCCTTGTGTCCGAAAGTAAACCGACGGTGATGTGGATGCGCGACCATGGGGTTCGATTCGCTCCCATCTGGGGTCGGCAAGCGTTTCAAGTCGACGGGCGATTCAAATTCTGGGGTGGGCTTACTGTCGAAACTTGGGGTGGTGGCGAAGGACTTGTCGACGCCCTGCACGGTGCTTTAGAACACAACGCCGTGGAAATACGGTATGACACCGCGGCCAAAAGCCTCCTGTTTGATGGACACTCCGTTACCGGGATCCGTGCCCGCCAATCGCGGAACATGGTGGACATTCCTGCGAAATGTGTTGTGTTAGCCGCCGGTGGTTTTCAAGCCAACACCGAATGGCGCACCAAATATTTGGGTCCCGGTTGGGATCTAGCAAAAGTCCGCGGCACGCGATTCAACACCGGCGACGGTATACGCATGGCGCTCGACATCGGGGCGATGCCCTATGGCAACTGGAGTGGCGCCCATGCCGTTGCTTGGGAATACAACGCACCAGAGTTCGGCGACCTGGCAGTCGGTGATGCCTTCCAAAAGCACAGCTATCCATTCGGAATTGTGCTCAACAACAAAGGGAAACGGTTCATCGACGAGGGCGCCGATTTCAGGAATTACACGTACGCAAAATATGGTCGCGAAATCCTGGCTCAGCCTGAGCACTCTGCATGGCAAATCTTCGATTCAAAGGTTGATCACCTGCTCAGAGATGAGTACCGAATCAAACAGATAACCAAAGTCCAGGCAGATTCAATCGAGGAACTGTGCGCCCGCATGGAGGGCGTTGATACGAATGCAGCGGTTGAGACCATCAGGTCGTATAACGCATCCATTAATACCGCCATTGATTTTGACCCCAACGTGAAAGACAACCGCTCAACAACGGGTCTCGAGATCAACAAATCCAATTGGGCAAACACGGTCGACGAACCACCATTTCAGGCCTACAACGTGACTTGTGGCCTCACCTTCACCTTTGGCGGACTCAGAATCAACCCCAAAGGCCAGGTCTTAGATACTGGACTCGACGCTATCCCAGGGCTGTATGCAGCAGGCGAACTTGTGGGGGGCTTGTTCTATGGCAACTACCCGGGGGGCACTGGTCTTATGGCCGGCGCAGTATTTGGCAGATTGGCAGGCAAAAGCGCCGGAGCACATGAAACCAGTTAACTCGTCTCTGTTCGCCTTCCCAGTACGGCTTCGCCGATTCGGTTTTGAGAATCTTTCGGGACGGATTTCGGGGATCATTTCTGCGCGATCCACAGAGGACCCAGCGGCCCGATGTGCACCTGCCGCAAGGATGTACCGTTAGACCGTCCGACAACGCGCCCGGTGGAGTGGAATGTCCAAGATCATTTATACGCATACCGATGAGGCGCCAGCGTTAGCAACCTATTCCTTGTTGCCGATAATTCAAGCCTTTGCCAGAGCCGCCGGTGTCGCTATCGAAACTCGAGACATTTCTCTTGCGGGCCGGACGATTGCATCATTCCCTGAGCTACTCGATGAACAACAACGTGTCGACGATGCGTTGGCTGAGCTGGGAGCAATGACCCACCTAGCAGACGCGAACATCATCAAACTTCCCAACATCTCGGCCTCGCTACCACAACTTCAAGCAACAATCGCTGAATTGCAGGCTGCTGGTTACAGCGTCCCCGACTATCCAACACACCCGTCTACTCCAGAAGAAGAGGAAACGCGCGGTCGATATGACCGAATCAAAGGTTCGGCGGTGAACCCAATATTGCGTGAAGGTAACTCCGACCGGCGCGCACCTCGAGCAGTCAAAGACTTCGCTCGAAAGTTTCCTCACCCGATGGGTGTTTGGTCTCCCGATTCAGCAACCCACGTGGCGACGATGGACGAACACGACTTTCGGTCCAACGAGCTGTCAACGACTATTCACTCGGACTCAACTCTTCGAATCGAACACGAGAGCGACTCTGGGAAACTCACTGTCCTCAAAGAGGTGGAGGTCATCGCCGGAGAGATCATTGACGCAACATTCATGTCGGCCAAACATCTGAGGACCTTCTTGGACGCGCAACTTCGAGACAGCAAAGAACGGGACGTACTGTTCTCACTCCACCTCAAAGCCACGATGATGAAGGTTTCTGATCCAATCATCTTCGGCCATGGGGTACGCGCCTATTTCGCTGATGTTTTCGAAACCCACGGCGACGTTTTGGAAAGCATTGGCGTAAATGTCAATAACGGATTGGGAGACTTGTTGGAAGCAATACAGGAACTTCCAGCGAGAGAACGCGCGAGCATCGAAGCTGCTGTCGCAGCCGCCTACGAATCGGGGCCGGCACTGGCAATGGTGGACTCAGATAAAGGCATAACGAACCTCCACGTGCCTAGCGACGTCATTGTCGATGCATCTATGCCCGCCATGCTGCGCACTTCGGGGCAAATGTGGAACTCAGCAGGCGCTCAGCAAGACACAAAGGCAGTTATTCCGGACAGCAGCTATGCAGGCATCTACCAGGCAGTGATCGAAGACTGCATCGAGAATGGTGCATACGATCCAACGACAATGGGCTCCGTGCCAAATGTCGGTCTTATGGCGCAAAAAGCAGAAGAATACGGAAGCCACGACAAGACCTTTGAGGTGACCGAAACGGGAACCGTTCGCGTAGCCCAAGCAGACGGCACCGTTCTGTTGGAACACCAGGTAGAAGCGGGCGATATTTGGCGAATGTGTTCAGTGAAAGACGAACCAATCAGAGACTGGGTGAAGCTCGCAGTTTCTCGAGGGCACGCTACCGGTGCAACCGTGGTTTTTTGGCTTGATAGTGATCGAGCTCACGATGCGCAGCTAATTCAAAAAGTTGGCCAATATTTAGGCGACCACGAAACAGATGGACTTGACATCAAGATTTTGTCGCCCGTAGAAGCGACGCGACTTTCGCTGCAACGCATAAGGCGCGGTGAAGACACGATTTCCGTTACAGGGAACGTGTTACGCGACTACAACACTGACCTTTTTCCAATCCTGGAGGTCGGAACTTCCGCGAAGATGCTCTCAATTGTTCCCCTCATGAATGGTGGCGGACTTTTCGAGACTGGCGCCGGCGGCTCCGCACCCAAACATGTTCAACAGTTCGAAGCCGAGAATCATTTACGGTGGGACAGCCTCGGAGAATTCTTAGCGCTGGCTGTCTCATTTGAACATTTGGCTTCTTCAACTGACAATCCCACATCCTCGTTGTTGGGAACCGCTCTCGATCAAGCCACCAGCCGTCTTCTCGACGAAGGCAAATCACCCAGCCGAAAGGTGAAGGAGCTGGATAACCGAGGAAGTCATTTTTACCTCGCTTTATGGTGGGCTGACGCGATGGCGAACCAGGACGAAAATAGCGAACTAGCGTCCCTTTTTGCGCCGCTGGCAGTTGCGTTAGCCAACGCCGAAGAGACCATCTTGCAAGACCTTATTGACTGTCAAGGGGTGCCCATGGACATAGGCGGTTACTACTTCCCCGATTCTGCGATGGCCTCGCAAGCCATGCGTCCGAGCGCCACTTTCAACTCTATTATCGATCGATTTTCTTCTTAACCCCGGTGACTGACGCAGCTGACATTGACCCGCGGCAACAAATCATCACCGCTAGGGCCCGCGCTCTAGCGGGGTGTCCCACCGCCCGCAAAGCCATCGAGCTTTTGGCTGATCCGAAATCCTTTACCGAATACGGTTTACTCGCCGGGCGAACAACATCGGTCGATGACGACAGTTCATCTGATGGGCTAGTCGGTGGAGTGTGCGATATTGAAGGGCAACCGGTCATCGTCGCCGCTCACGACAGGTCAGTTGAAGAAGGCACCCACAGCGATCGCAACATGCGCAAGCTGGCGAAACTCACAACAATCGCCATAGCCAACCGGTGGCCGCTGGTCCTGTTCATCGAGGGTGACGGTTCACGACCCTCAGACCCCCGTCCTGCGCCGCCAATTGTGAACTACACACGGGCTCGTTGGGATGTCCTAGAAGGGTTAACGGAAATGTCCGGCTGGGCTCCGACGGTTGCCCTGATAATCGGACCGACCCGTGACAGCCACAGCGCTCTTGCCTTCCTGTGTGACCTCGTTATCGCCACGAGTAGCGCCGATTTGGGGAGCCTCATTGAACCCCAAATGAAGCTGTCTCCCGAGACGGCAGCGACACGAGGCGATGTTGACCTCGTCGTCGAAGACCTACCGCAGGCAGTTACCGCCACCCAACGGTTCCTAGAGTACTGGCACGACGCCTCCCCAGAATTCTCCCCTGCCGACTCTGCGTCAATGATCGGGCAAATTGTTCCAGGTAATCGTCGAAGGGCCTACGACATGCGCGAGGTCATCGAGGCTTTCGCCGACAGAGACAGCGTTTTCGAAGTTGGGTCTCAGCGGGCGCAGTCCTTGATCACTGTCTTTGCTCGTTTGGAAGGAAGGTCGGTAGGGATCTTTGCCAATCAGCCTCTCTCCCCGCGCGCTGGGGCGATAGATAGCGCCGCTGCCGACAAAGCCAGCAGGTTTGTCGAATGGTGCGACGCTTATGGCCTACCGCTCATCTCCTTCGTCGACAATCCGGGCTACATGGTCGG
>CETJ01083078.1_pt1 | contig 15432 bp, 20 predicted proteins | sample 531341 | NCBI WGS metagenome assembly CETJ01 (sample SAMEA2622677, study PRJEB7988) | marine metagenome | isolation source: saline water (ENVO:00002010), including | reverse complement strand
TCATCCTTTATACCTCCGGCTCTACCGGCAAGCCGAAGGGCGTGCTGCATACCTCCGGCGGTTATCTGCTGTATGCGGCACTGACCCACGAGCGGGTGTTTGACTACCGGCCCGGCGAGGTCTACTGGTGTACCGCCGACGTCGGTTGGATCACCGGGCACAGCTATATTATTTACGGCCCGCTGGCCAATGGCGCTACCACCCTGATCTATGAGGGCGTGCCCAACTATCCGGACGTCACGCGAATCGCCAGGATCATCGACAAGCATCAGGTGAATATCCTCTACACCGCACCGACTGCGATTCGTTCGATGATGGCCGAAGGGCCGGCGGCGATGGAGGGCGCCGATGGTTCGAGTCTGCGTTTGCTCGGCACCGTGGGCGAACCGATCAACCCGGAGGCGTGGCACTGGTATTACGAGACGGTCGGCAAATCGCGTTGCCCGATCGTCGACACTTGGTGGCAAACCGAGACGGGCGGCATCCTGATCAGCCCCTTGCCTGGCGCTACTGCACTGAAGCCGGGGTCCGCGACGCGGCCTTTTTTCGGCGTGGTGCCCGGGCTGGTGGACAATCTCGGCAACCTGCTCGAAGGGGCTACCGAGGGCAATCTGGTAATACTCGACTCATGGCCTGGGCAGATGCGCAGCATCTACCGTGACCACGATCGCTTCGTCGATACCTATTTCAAGACCTTCCGCGGCATGTATTTCACCGGCGATGGTGCTCGGCGTGACGAGGACGGTTACTACTGGATCACCGGGCGAGTCGATGATGTGTTGAACGTTTCCGGGCATCGCATGGGCACCGCGGAAATCGAAAGCGCGATGGTCGCGCACCGCAAGGTAGCCGAAGCGGCGGTGGTTGGCGTGCCGCATCCGCTCAAGGGGCAGGGGATTTACGTGTACGTGACGTTGGTGGCGGGTGAGGAGCCCTCCGATCAGTTGCGCCAGGAGTTGCAGCAGTGGGTACGCAAGGAGATCGGGCCAATTGCCGTGCCTGATGTCATCCAGTGGGCGCCGGGCTTACCCAAGACGCGTTCAGGCAAGATCATGCGTCGCATCCTGCGCAAGATCGCCACTGACGAACACGATGCGTTGGGTGATATCTCGACCCTGGCTGATCCAGGCGTGGTGCCGCAGTTGATTGAAACGCACAACCAGATGCGCGCTATGAGTTGATAGGCAGTGACTCCCGGCCATCGGGCCGGGGGTCACCCGAACCTAAGCTCACCCGTTGGTCATCGCGTTCTGCGTCTCATGGTTGGCTGCTGGTTTGTCTTTCGGCACACCTGCTACGGTCAGCTCGGGAAACTTTCCGCCGACGAACTCGACACTACGGGTCGGGAAGGCGAACTGCAGGCCCATCTCGCGGATGCCGTCGAGCAGCTGCAGGTTGATCTCTTGCTGGGCGTCCATGTAGGCGTTGTAGTCCGAGACCTGCATGATGTACACGACTTCGAAAGTCAGCTGACTATCATCGAAGGCTAGGAAATGAGCTCGGTCGAAATTGGCGTTTTCCACGCCATCGACGATCCGCTTCACCAGCGCCGAAACTTCGCGCACCTTGTCTGACGGTGTGTTGTAGGTAATTCCAAACTTGAACACGATACGGCGCGTATTCATACGCTTGTAGTTGTGCAGGATCTGCTTGAGTAGATCTGCGTTGGCGCACACCACCTGCTCGCCGCTCAGGCTGCGAATGCGGGTGGTCTTCAGGCCGATATGTTCGATATTGCCCGCCACCTCACCAAACACGACGAAATCGCCGATCTCGAAAGGTTTGTCGATCCCGATCGAAAGCGAAGCGAAGATATCGCTGAGCAGAGTCTGCACTGCCAGGGCGATAGCAATACCGCCAACCCCCAGGCTGGCCACCATGGCTGTGATATCTACCCCGAGATTGGCGAGGATCGACAGCAGCATCATCGTCCAGACAACGATGCGTACCATGATCCCGATGATTGTTGTGGTGACCGGATTACGCGTCTTTCCGTCGTGAGTCAGGCTCTCCATCCAGAGGCGGACGGCGGTGTCCATCCACAGTGCTATCTGGAATGCCAGCGCGATAAACCAGCCGTGCGACATCGCAGCTTCCCATCGCTCCGGCAGTTGAACGGCCTTCAGCGCAATCAGCAGTGACAGGGCGATCAGCAACAGGTGGCTGGTGCGGCTCAGCATCTCCGCGGCGATGCCAACGAAGCCGCTCCTGGAGCCCTTCGCCAGCTTGCGAAGACGGTTGGTGATGATCCGCAGGACGGTCTGCAGGATGAGATAGCTGGCAATCGTGATGCCAGCAATTATGGCGATGTTGATCCAAAGCTCTTCGTCCAACATCACATCCCAATTTATCAAGTCATTTCCTCCCGACATGCGCGACCAAGCGCTTAAGCAGTGGCTCCTGTTTCAGTAGCCACTGCAGCGCATTAGTTCCCACTAGAGAGGTCGGTGAAGCGAGGAAGGTCGGTGGTGAGGGCGTGTGCGATCAGCGAAGCGGTGCGAGTTCTTTGAACTCCTGGTAACCGCCAGCATTGATAACCTGGGTATAACCCAGCTCCTGTAGCAGATCCTGCGCGGCTGAGGCCCGGCGGCCGCTGCGGCAGTAGAGCACCACGGGAGCATCCTTGTCAGGGGCTACAGCGGCGATGCGCTCCGCAAGATCTTCCGTCTCGATACGCGTAGCGCCAGGCAGCGCGCCTTCTACGAACTCCTGTTCGGTGCGCACGTCGATCAAAACGCTGCTAGGGCGCTGCAACGCGTCCAGCGCGGCTGACTGATCGACTTGAGCGGCACTGGCGGCAGCGGTCGCAACCGTTGCAATGATTAAAGTAAGCAGGTGGGACAGGACCTTCATCGGTGGCCTCATTCTGGTGGTGTCAACTAATCAGTCGAGTGAGGTTCGGCAAGATCAGAATCACGGCGGTGGCGAACAGGATCATCGTAGCCTGTCTGACCTTTTTGTGTTTGAACATGATGGCGGCCTTTTAATTATTCTGGTTGTTCTGGCGGATCAGCAGCGCTGTTCCAGACCGATCTCGACCTTGGAGATTTTTTTATTCAAGCATCGGCGTAAGGAAAGCAATATGTGGGCCACGCAAATGTAAGGGGCGATGCACAGATGCCTGCTCTACCAAATGTCGCTCCGCTTGTAGGCATGCTGGCGATCTGATTTTATCGCCGTGTAAGCCTTCCGCTAGAGCGCTTTGGTTTCGAACCGGGGTGCGGTTGGTTTTATCTTCAGTGGAGGTCCCAAGAGATGTGTTTGCTAGGGATGGAGCCTTTACTTCATGGCTCGTCACTAGCAGCTTGGCATTTCTGAGTGCCGCATTGCCGGATCCAATGGCCTGATGGATCGTTTGGAAACGTCTAAATTTTCGCTGGAGGCAATTCGGGTGGAATCGAAACAACAAGGTAGCGGGGCGATTCAGCGCTGCCCTAATGCCTGAATGTTTGGCGGTGCATCGCCTTAGTACGAGCGCAACGAGCAACACCCTTTTGGAATTGCATACTGCAGAAACGACAAAGCCCCGATAGACGGGGCTTTGTCGTTTGATCTGGCGGTGAGGGTGGGATTCGAACCCGCCAGCGCATGCTTTGGAGGCCTGAATCGACGTATTTGCTGGGCTGCAGAGCGTTTGTGTGCGGGTGAGTGTTCCCAGTGCGTTCCCATGAAAGTGAGCGCGTCGGGTCAAAATCCCCGCTTCCCTAGCTGTCGCCGCGATTTCGCCTGACCCCAAAAAAACGGGTAATTTTGGTAAGGACTATTTTGAAACGGCGAAAAGAGTAATGAATTCAATGTCTTGCCGAAATTGGTTAAAGGTAATAATAGGGTAATAAATAGGTAATCGAATTACCTCAAGTAGTGGTTAGGTGATCGATTTACTAAATCCTTTAAAATCAGTCGCTTGCAAAAAAATTACCTTTTGCCTTACCTAAAATTACCTTTCGAGGTAAGTGCTCCAGCCCAGTAAATACGTGGCTTTCAGCCGGTTAAATTGGGCTCCTTACCAAAATTACCCGTTTGTAAAATTGGTTTAGAAATCTGGGCTCCTATGCGCCCCTATGAGAGGCGCACCTTCGCAGGGTTCCGCAGGTATTTCTTCTGCACCGATCACCTCGCCAGCGCCACCACCGGCCCGGGTAGGCCATGGTGAAGGGGTGCAGAAAAAGAGACCTATTTAGCCCGCAGGTGAGGTGGGGGGACAACGGCGCGCGCCGGGTGAGGCTTGGTGCGCTCCATGTCAGAACCGCCCGATACGTGCTGGTTTGCTACGATTGATAGCGCTTATGATCCAGGTCGCACTGAGGGATCAATAACTTGACGGAGGTTTGCATGGGTCTGCTAACAACGGGCGGGGGTAAGGACACTGTATTTATCCAGCGAGGCTCCGAGCGATCTGATCCGTTTCGCTGCAATTTCGCTTCGAAGCAAGTAACACTTTTCTACCCTGAGGTAGATGTTGTGGAAGGCGATAAGTTGGTGAGGGAGTTACCGAATGGGAAGGAGGAAATTTATACGATTCTCGAAGTCCACTACGGCTCAGGACTCGGACGGATCCCGCCGCATTTCAGGCTTGATATCGAAAAGGATTCTGCATTACAGAAAGGGAGGTCATCGATGACTACAAATCACATCAACATACATGGCTCCACTGGTATACAGATCGGCGACCATAATGTTCAGTCTCTCGAGATCGCTCTCAAGGATGTGCTTGCAGCGATAGAGAAAGCGGAGGTTCCGCTGGACGAAAAAGAGGAAGCAAGAAATAGACTCAATAGCTTCCTGCAGCACCCGCTGGTTGTAGCTGCCGTCGGTGGTGGTGTGCCAGCAGCAATCGGCTTGCTAAGCTAAGTTTCGATTATCCCTAGCGAAGAAAAGCCGCCTTATGGGCGGCTTCGGTGAGCAGGGCGGCTCACCCCTTCGCAGGCAACTCAAACTCCCTGAACCGCACTACCTCATCCCCAACCCACTCATTCACCTGAGCCAGCCTTGCCTGGATCGGCTCGAGCTCGTTGACGGCCCAGACCTCGGCGGCCTCGCGCAGCGAGCCGAACCCCCCGGCGTTTTGCGGCACGATGCCCATCAGCTGGGGCGGGATGCGCAGCGCGGCCAGCAGATCGTCGCGGCTGATGTTCTTGATCGAACCGAACTCATCTTTCGCCGCCACCTCGCTCACCGGCAGCAACTGGATGCCGTCCTTCTTGCCGCCCGGTGCGTACATGAACAGGTTGCGGAAGTTGCCCGGCCCCTTGGCTGATTTCAGCGCAGTGCGCAGGGCGTCGACGTCTTCCTCCTTCTGCGCCGCGTCGGTCATGTACATGATGAAGCCGGCATGGCTGCCGTTCTGGTAGTAGCGTCGGCGGAAGAGGGTGGCTGACTCGTTCAGCAGCGCCGATTGAAGCGCGGACAACCACTCCGGCAACCCGTAAACCTCCTGGTTGATATCGGCCTCGCGCAGATGGCAGATCGTGCCGGCCTTGAACTCGTGCTCATCCTTCCAGCCCCGTACCTGGTAGTAGGTTTCCAGATCCGCCCCGCGCCTCATGTATTTGGCCAGCGTCGGCTGAAGGCTCAAGGCCTGACCGAGCATATTTTGCCGCCGCTCCAGGTACGCATTGCCACACCACAACCAGTCCAGGGCGAACTGGCCGAACGCCTGCCGGCTCAGCAGCTTGTGCGGGATGAAAGTTCGCTCGAGCATGTTGCGCTTGAAGTTCAGCCCGCTCTGCAGGAACACGCTGGCCCTGGTCGACTTCGCCAGCCCATCCAGCGACAGCGGCGGTTCGTACCACCGGCCATTCAGCCAGCACTCCAGATAATCGAGCAGCTCGCGGCCATCGAGCACCGGCATCGGATCGCCGAAGGTGAAGGCCTCGATGCCCGGGGCGGGTGCGGCGGCAATGTCGGTAGTCATCAATAGATCTCCATGAAGCTGGTGTTCTGAGCGGTCATGCCCTCGAGGGGCTCGTTGTGCAGGGCATGGAACAGCGCCCAGGCCAGATCGGCGTGTCCGGTGTCATCGGTACGCCCGGCCGTGTAAGTCATCTGCCGGCCGCTGGCCGTGGTGGTCTTGCGGATAGCCATCAGTGAGGAAGCGAGGTCCGTCCAACCGGCGTCGAATTCCAGCCGGCCCTTGTGGATCACGTCGTAAGCCTTCAGCACCAGGCGGGTTTTCACTTCGGGCGAGTAGCTGAAAGTGGTCAGGTTCGGGAAGAACTGCTTCACCAACTGCGCCACGCCCGACCCCATGCCGGTCATATCGATGCCGATGTAGGTCACCCAATAGCGCAGCGTCACGCGGCGGATCGCCTCGGCCTGGGCGGCGAAGTCCATTCCGCGGAACTGATGGCGCTCGAGCACACGGAACTTGCCGCCCGGTACCAGCGGCGGCGCCACCACGATCAGGCCGGCGCTATCACCGCTCTCGGCTGGGTCATAGCCCACCCACACCTGGCGATCACCGAACGGCCGATCGGCAAACGGCTTGTAGTCCTCGTTCCACTCGATCCAGCTATCCACCATGCAGGGCTGCAGCACCGCGAGCGGAAAGATAGAGGCGCCGTCGTCGACGAATTCGCACATCAGCAGATTGGCGAACTGCTCAGCGTTGTATTCGAAGCGCAGCTCTTCCAGGTCGAACAGATCGCACCCGCGCCGCTCGGCATCGAGGATGGTCACGATCTGCCGCCAGATCTTGTCCTCGCACATCCGGCCGGGGCCGAGCGTGTCGTGGCCGAGGTCAAGCTTGATGTGCTGTGCCGAGGGTTTGCCGCGGTTCAGCCGCTCACCCGTCCACCATTTGTAGGCCTCATGGGCCATGCTCGAGGGGGTTGAGAAATACGTCTTGCGCCACTTTTTGTGCAGCGCCATGCCGGAGGCGACCTTATTCAGCTCCTCAAATTTGTGCGTCCAGAAGAATTCATCGAAGTAGAAGTTGCCCGACCGCCCCTGAGCGGTGCGGTAGTTAGTGCCCAGGAAGTGCAGCTCTGCACCGTTGGCCAGCACGATGGGATCGCCGGTCAGCTGGCGATCCAGCACCTCCGAGACGAACGACTGCATGTAATTCTTGAACTGGTGCGCTTGCGCCTTGCTCGCAGAGAGAAAGATCTGATTTCGCCCAGTGAGTAGCGCATCGATCAGCGCTTCGCGTGCGAAATACCACGTCGCTCCGATCTGCCGGCTCTTGAGCAACATCCGGGTGCGCATGTTCATCGCGCGGTACCAGTCCAGCTGATAGTCGAAGCACCCGTCGCGAAAAGCTTCTTCCAGCTTCTCAACGTCTTCTTCGCTGAACTCGTTGCGCTTGGGCTTCGCCTTTGGCCCCTCATTGCGCCTGTCCAGATTCGGATTGAGCTCCGCCTCTTTCCCTCCGCCCTGGAAGCGCTGGATCCGTGCCTGCCGCTCCAGCTGGCGGTGCAGCAGGTCGATTTCCTTGAAGTCACCGCCGCTCTTGCCGTCCTTCAGGATCAGCTGAACCAGCCGCGCCTCCAGCGCGCCGCCAATCCGCTCGACGTTGTCCGCCCGGTCCCAGTCGTCCCGCGCCTTCCAGCTGTGGACGGTCTTTTCCTTCTCGTCCAGGTAATCGGCGATATCGGTGATACGCCAGCCCGTCCAGTACAAAAATTTGGCCTGGCGGCGGTTATCACGTTGGGCGGGGAGTTCGGTCGGTGTGCTCATGGCGCAGATGGTGTCGCGCACGCGTGAGGCCCGTTAGTGCCGCGCCCTGTACCTGCCGCGCATACACAGCGGGCCGATTGCCCGCGTCGCGCTGGCTGCCGACCATGCCCTCAACGCTAACGCCGCCAGCCGCGGCCAGCCTGAGGACATGACCCCCATGAAGAAATTCCGCTCCCGTTGGTTCCGCATCGGCGTCGAAGGCGCAACCACTGACGGCCGCAAGATCGAACGCTCCTGGCTCGAGGAGATGGCTGCCAGCTACAACCGCGACACCTATGGCGCCCGCATTAACGTCGAGCACATCAAGGGCTTGTCGCCGGATTCGCAGTTTGGCGCCTATGGCGACGTGCTCGCGCTGAAAACCGAGGAGGTCGAAGTTGGTGGCGAGAAGAAGCTCGCCCTGTTCGCTCAGATCCAGCCCAACGACGCGCTGCTGGCTCTGAACAAGAAGGGCCAGAAGATCTACACCTCGATGGAGATCCAGCCCAAGTTTTCAGACACCGGCAAGGCTTACCTGGTCGGCCTGGCTGTCACCGACAGCCCGGCGAGCCTGGGCACCGAGGCGCTCGAATTCAGCGCTCAGCACGGCACGCTGACCAGCCGTAAGCAGGACAAAGACAACCTGTTCTCCGCTGCGGAAGAGGCTGAGCTCAGCTTCGAAGAAATCGACGACAGCCCATCGAAAGTGGCCGGCCTGTTCAAGAAGGTCAGCGAGCTACTAGGCAAGGGCAAGCAGAACGAAGAGCAGTTCGGCGAGTTGGCTGAGACCCTCGAGGCGATCGCTACTTACTCCGCTGACCAGGCCGAAGCACTGCGCGCCGAGCAAGGCGCGCGCCACGCCATCGAGACCAAGCTCTCCGCGCTGGAAACTGACCTGCAAGCCCTCAAGCAGACGCTCGGCCAGACCCAGGACCACAACCAACAGCAGCGTCCGCCGGTACCGGGCGGCAACGGCCAGATCCTGGCTGCGTTCTGACCCCGACCCGCCCACTGGAGAACACCATGCGCAACGAAACTCGTCTCAAATTCAACGGCTACCTGGACCAGGTCGCAAAGCTCAACGGCATCACTTCGGCCATCGTCAAATTCAACGTCCTGCCTTCCGTGCAGCAGAGCTTGGAAACCGCCATTCAGGAATCGAGTGCATTCCTCGGCCGTATCAACCTGATCGGCGTCACCGAGCAGGAAGGCGAGGCCATTCTGCTGGGCGTCAACGGCCCGATCGCCAGCCGCACCAATACCGGCGCAGGAAACCGCCGCAACCCGGCGCAGCGCCAGACTCTGGCCAAGGACAGCTACGCCTGTAAGCAGACCAACTTCGACAGCGCGTTCCCCTATGCGCTGATCGACGCCTGGGCCAAGTTTCCGGACTTCCAGACACGTCTCACCGCCGCCATCGCGCAGCGCCAAGCACTGGACCGCATCATGATTGGCTTCAATGGCACTTCGGCGGCTCCGGCGACCGATATTGCCACCAGCCCGATGCTGGAAGACGTCAACATCGGCTGGCTGCAGAAGATCCGAGTCGGCGCGCCTGATCGCGTGCTAGACGAAGTGGTCGCCGCCTCCGGCAAGGTCACCGTAGGCGCCACTGGCGACTACAAGACCCTCGACGGCGTGGTCTACGACGCTGTGCAGATGCTTGAGCCGTGGCACCACAACCGCCCGGATCTGGTTGTCATGATTTCCCGCGACCTGATGCACGACAAGCTCCTCGCAGCGGTCGAGAAGGGCGCCGCTTCCAACCAGGAAGAGAACGCCGCGCAGGAAATCATGACCCGCGCTCGCATTGGCGGCTTGCCGGTCGTCGACGCACCGTTCTTCCCGGCTGGCACCGTGCTGGTCACCACGCTCAGCAACCTCTCGATCTACTTCCAGGAAGGTGCCCGTCGCCGCCATGTGAAGGACGAGCCGGAATACGACCGCATCGCCGACTACCAGTCGAGCAACGATGCCTATGTGATCGAAGACTTCGGTCTGGTCGCCCTGGTCGAAAACATCGAGGCGGTGTAAGCCATGCTCAGCCCAGCCCAACGCAACCAGCTGCGCAAACGCGCAGCCTTGCAGGCTGCTGTGGTAGCCCCGGCCATTTCGATGGCCGGCGCCACTGCCTACGAACAGCAGCTGCTGCAACTCAACCAGGACCGACTGCGCCTCAAGCAGGTGCAGTCGGAGCAGGGCAAGGCTGAGCTGAAACGCTCGCTGATCCCGGCCTACGCGCCTTACATCGAGGGTGTGCTGTCCGCCGGCAACGGCGCCCAGGACGACGTGCTCACCACGCTTATGGTGTGGAACATCGACGCGGGTGACTACGCCGCGGCGCTGAACATTGGGCGCTACGTGCTCGAGCACAACCTCAAGATGCCGGACCGTTTCGAGCGCACCACCGGCTGCCTGCTGGCTGAGGAAGTGGCCAACGCCGCACTCAAGCAGCAGAAGGCTGGCGACGAGTTCCCCCTCGCTGTCCTGGAACAGGCTCGACTGGTCACTGACTCGCACGACATGCCCGACCAGGCCCGCGCCAAGCTGCATCTGGCGCTGGGCAAGGCGAACGCAGCGAAGGTGCCGGACGAGAACCTCACGCGCGCGCAGGTCGGCTATCTCGTCGTGGCCAAGGCCCACCTGGCTAAAGCCATCGACCTGCACAGCAACTGCGGCGGCAAAAAGGATTTGGAGCGTGTTGAGCGCCTCCTGAAGAAACACGCGGAAAGCACGCCAACCGTACCCGGTACCGGCGAGCCAACTGAGCCCGAGCAGCCAGCGCCCAATCCGGACGAAGGTAAGCCGAGCGAAGAGGGCACACCGAGCACCGAACCGGGTACCGGCGAGCCACCCGCTAACTGAGCGTCCCCCACGCACTCGGCGGCTCGGGGCTGATCGACAGGTTTTCTCCTTGCCTTGTCGTGACGCCCCGACCACCGCCGAACTAGGGAAGAATTTATGAGCGCATTCATCGCATCAGGGGGCAGCCAAGCGCCGCACCCCATCACCAACGATGGCTGGTATCCCGACCTGGACGGCCAGCACATGCGCGAATCACTGCGCCTCGACGGCAGCATCACCGATGCGCGCCTTGAAACCGCAGCCGTCAACGCCGTCATCGAAGTCAACCGTGAGCTGCACAGCTGGAAGTACCGCCAAATGGCCTCAGGCTTCGCCGATCTGGCTTCGGTACCGGCTGACAAGATCCAGGGCGAAAGCCAGCTGCTGCACCTTTACCGTCGCGCCATCTACTGCAGCGCCGGCGCCGAGCTGGCCGAGCGCATGCGCGACTACAGCGCCACCGGCGACGGAGCCGAGCGCGCTGAAGCACTCACCCCAACCGCAGACGAATACCGCCGCGATGCCCGATGGGCGATCCGCAGCATCCTCGGCCGCGTGCACACCACTGTGGAGCTGATCTGATGGAAACGATCGACTGGAACGAGATCAGCCGCCGCGGGCTGCTTGAGCGAATCAATCGGGAAATCATGCACCCGCTCGGGTTGGCGATTTGCCGCGTCGTTGAAACTGGCGTCTCGCCTGGCGCGCTGGTCTCCGACGATGGCCCATTCGTGTATCCCGACGAAGGCACCGCTGAGGCGCACGACTGATGGCCGGCCTCCGCGCCCAGCAGGGCGACACCGTCGACGCCCTCTGCTGGCGGCACTACGGCCGCACCGCAGGAGTGGTCGAGCAAGTCCTTGAAGCTAACCCCGGCCTAGCCGACCTCGGCCCGGTCATCCCTCACGGCACGCTGATCGAGCTGCCGGAACAGGCCGTTCGCGCCGAACAACGCCAAGTGGTGAACCTATGGGACTGAAGCCCGAAACCGTCTACAAGACCCGCAATGTTGGCACCTCGTGGCACTACATCCACCTCGCGCTCTACAAGGGCAAAGGCACGCTGTTCAATCGCCTGATTCGCCTCTGGACACGCTCGATCTACAGCCACTGCGAATTAATCATGCCGGACGGACGCTGGCTGTCTGCGTCCGGCATGGACGGTGGCGTGCGTGCCAAGCGCATCGAGCTCGAACTTGCTCACTGGGACCTGATCCCGGTGCCATGGGCTGACGCTCGCCAGATCCTGCATCTGTTCGAGAAGCACCAGGGCAAAGGCTACGACTGGCTCGGCCTGTTCGGCAGCCAGTTGCTGCCCCTGACCATCGACAACCGCCGCCGCATGTTCTGCAGCGAGTTTTGTGCCGCCGCTCTGGGCTTCCCCCTCGCGCAGCGCTACAGCCCCGCGCTGCTGGGTGAAGTCGTGCAGCGCGTTCACGCCATCACAACCGCAGGGCCACAGGATGAAGCACATGCCTGACAGACCGGAAACCTACGCGTTCCTCGCCACCTGGCTGGAGCACAACTTTCCCGCGCTCTACGCCGGAGCGCTGGCGATGCTCATTGCGGCCTGGCGAATCATCTACAGCGGTGGTCGGGTGCGTCAGCTCGCCCTCGAAGCGCCCCTGTGCGGGCTACTCGGCGTCGGCGTCTCCTATGGCCCCTCGCTGATCGGCGCACCGCAAGAGGCGGGCGTGTTCCTCGCCTGCATGGTTGGGCTGTTCGGCGTCGAGGTGAGCCGTGAGGCAGCCCGCCGCGTATTGAAGAAGAAGGCGGAAGAGCTATGAGCGAACTCCTGATCATCGGCGCCCGCGGCCTGGCCGTGCGTCAGCTGCAGAACCAGCTCAACGGCCACGGCGCTGGCTTGTACGTTGACGGCGATTTCGGCGACAACACCGAAGCCGCCGTGCGCGCCTACCAGCTCAAGGTCGGCCTGGTGGACGATGGTGTGGCAGGGCCGAAGACTCTCGCCGCACTGGCCGGCGCCGACACTTCCCGGCTGCTCAAACGCAAAGACCTGCAGCAGGCCGCCGACCGCCTCGGCGTCCCGCTGGCCAGCGTCATGGCCGTCAATCAGGTCGAAAGCAAGGGTGAAGGTTTTCTGTCCAACGGGCGCCCGGTGATCCTGTTCGAGCGGCACGTCATGTTTGCTCGCCTGCAGGCCAACGGCCTGACCGAGGCGGAAGCCGATCACCGCGCCGCGCAATTCCCCGCCCTGGTCAACCGTCGCACTGGCGGCTATGTCGGAGGCGTTGCCGAGCACCAACGCCTCGCCCAAGCCAAGCAGATCCACCCCGTGTCCGCGCTTGAGTCGGCCAGCTGGGGTCTGTTCCAGATCATGGGCTACCACTGGCAGCGCCTCGGCTACCTCGACGCCCAACACTTCGCGGACACCATGGCGCTCAGCGAAGCCGCTCAGCTCGACGCATTCGTCTGCTTTATCGAGACCGACCCGGCGCTTCACAAGGCGCTGAAGGCGCGGAATTGGAAGGCTTTCGCCAGGGGCTACAACGGCAAGAACTACGCAAAGAACCTCTACGACGTGAAGCTGGCCCGGGCCTATGCCCTGTTCGCTGGCGAACACGCCCAGGAGCAGGCCGCATGATCGACCACGAGAAGATCCGCAAGCACAGCCCCCAGGATGGCGATGTGTTCGAGCTGCCGGCCGACACGCCGCCGCAGCTGGCCGAGCAGTTCGCCGAGGCATTGCACGTCGCGGTACCGGGTGTGCGCTGCCTGGTGCTGATCGGTGAGGTTCGCCAGATGGATGAAGCCGCCATGAACCTCGCCGGGTGGTACCGCCAATGACCAGTACAACCGTTTGGCTAGCCGTTGCGGGGCTGATCGTCGCGCTTCTCGTCGCCTTGAACTTCCAGGCACAGCGTATCGACGCGGTCACTGCGCAGGCAGATATACAAAAGCACATCGCCAATGCTGCGGTGCTCGCCGCGCAAGGAACCATGGAAGTTGCTGACAAGCTCAAGCAGTCGCTCGAGGAAGAGCGCACCGCCCAGGCAGATCTGCGCAAGCAACAAGACCAACTCCGTCAGGGCCTCGCCGCCCGCAACCTCAAGATCCAGGAGCTCACCCGTGAAAACGCCGAACTACGTGAATGGGCTGCTCAGCTGCTGCCTGATGCTGCTCGCCGGTTGCGCGAGCGTCCCGCCATCACCGGTGCCGACGGTTATCGCGATTGGATGTCCAGCCGTGACGCCATGCAGCCTGCCACCGGCGAGGCCGAGCAGTAACGGCGAGCTGCTAGCCGATGCTGACGCGCTGGAAACGGCCTGGGCGGAATGCGCAGCCCAGGTGGATACGGTCTATGCCCACCAGCTGAAGCACGCCCAGCCATGAACAAACCCGAATCCCTCCGCGCCCACCTGGTGGCCGCGGTGCCCGAGCTCAAGCGCAACCCCGATCGGCTGCTCACCTTCGTCGACAACGGCAGCATGCGCAGCACCGCGGCGCCGGGCCTGTCGTTTGAATACAGCTACACGCTGAACATCATCCTCACCGACTTCGCCGGCCATCCGGATGCAGTGGCTATCCCGCTGTTCGCCTGGGTGCTGCTCAACCAGCGCGAGCTGATGGAGAACCAGGAGAAGGGCAGGGACGCGATTAAGTTCGAGGCCGACATTCTCGACAACAGCAAGGTCGACCTGTCCATCACGCTGCCGCTCACCGAGCGTGTGATCGTCAAGCGCCAAGCCGATGGCACCCTGCAGGTCAGCCACCCAGCCGAGCCCGTCGTCGATGACGAACTGTTCCTGGTGCCGGCAATGCGCGTAGAGACTAGCGACGGCGAGCTGCTCGCCGAGTGGGGCGCCAATGGCTGACGACCTTCAGGCGCTCGAAGACTGGGCCGGCGCGCTGCTCAATCGCCTAGACCCTGCCGCGCGCCGCAAGGTCACCCAATCCGTTGCCCGCGACCTGCGCCGCAGCCAGCAGCAGCGCATCGGTGAACAGAAAAACCCGGACGGCACACCCTACGCCCCGCGCAAACCCCGCCAGCCTCTACGCGCCAAGGCAGGCCGCATCAAGCAGCGGCGAATGTTCGCCAAGCTACGCACCGCCCGTTACCTGCGCCTGCAGAGCGATGCCTCGAACATTGCCATTGGCTTTGCCGGCCGCGTGTCACGCATTGCCCGTATTCACCAGTACGGCCTACGGGACAAACCCGGTCGCGAAACGCCGGATACCCAATACGCCCGCCGCGAACTGTTGGGGTTCAGCGCTTCGGATATGGAGTTGATCCGTGACCGCCTGCTCGAGCACCTGGTCCCCTAACCCTGTAACGCCCACCGCTACACAGCCCAGCGAATGCGTCGCGCGCGCGCGACCGCCAGCATGGGCTCATGAATATCGCCGACCTCACACGCCGCCTCGACAACCTGATCCGCCTCGGCACCATCGCCGCGGTGGACCACCAGGCTGCGCGCTGCACGGTCAGTTCCGGCGGGCTCAGCGTTCCCAATCTGCCCTGGCTCGCACTGCGCGCCGGCGCAAGCCTCGACTGGGATCCGCCAACCGTCGGCGAACAATGCGTCCTGTTCAGCCCTAGCGGCGAACCGGCTCAGGGCATTGCCCTGGTCGGGCTCTACTCACAGCAACGTCCGGCCCCGGCGAACAGCGCCAACGTGCGCCGCCGGAAATACCCGGACGGGGCTGTGATCGATTACGACCACGACAGCCACACGCTCACCGCCACGCTGCCTGATGGTGGCAAGGCGAAGATCATCGCGCCCGGCGGCGTCACCATCCTGGGCGATGTCACCATCACGGGGCTGGTAACGGTCAGCGATGACGTGATCGCAGCAGGCATCAGTTTGGTCAATCACGTTCACAGCGGCGTGCAGAGCGGCCCAAGCAGCACGGGGAAACCGCAATGATCGGCATGTCCGCGAAAACCGGCCGCACGATCAGCGATGCCGCG